>JAEEGL015151094.1_pt1 | contig 13312 bp, 12 predicted proteins | sample 9134231 | NCBI WGS metagenome assembly JAEEGL01 (sample SAMN16246548, study PRJNA631951) | gut metagenome | biome: gut microbiome; feature: rumen; material: fiber-attached | host: Bos | place: Iran: Karaj | collected 2018-10 | reverse complement strand
CTTCAATGTAAATTCGAATATAGTTCCTTGCTGCGGATCGCTTTCAACATGTATTGTCTGTCCATGCTGTACAATGATCCTGTGGACGATCGCTAGGCCCAATCCGGTCCCGCTCTGGCTGGATGGGGTGTGCGCTTTTTCCGCTTTATAAAACCGTTCAAATATATGCGGAATATCCTCTTTGGGAATACCGCTTCCGAAATCCTGCACGCGCACATAAACCAGTTGTTTATCTGCCTGCGTGCGCAGGCGCAGGATACCCTTTTCCGGAGAAAACTTGATCGCATTATCGATTAAATTGCGCAGCACCTGCGCGATTTGTGTTGGATCAGCTTCAACGTAACACAATTCTTCCGCAAAATCTACTGCAACATCCAAATTCTTTTCGCCGATACGCGTTTCAAACGTTATCAATGTGCGTCGCAGAAGCTCATTGATGTCGAAAACCTCCGGATGCAGAACGGATTTCCCCGATTCAATGCGCGCTAGGTCCAATAGATCGTTCACCATCGACGTCATTCGTTTTGTTTCATTGATCACAATATCCAAATATTTATCCCGCTCCGCCGGAGGGATCGTTCCGTCCCGCATGGCCTCCAAAAAACCGCGCATGGACGTCAGCGGCGAGCGAAGCTCATGCGAAACGTTTGCCACAAAGTTGCGTCTCGCATTTTCCAGGCCGTTCACTTCATCTGCCATAGTATTAAAGCTGTCCGCCAGTTGTGCAACTTCATCCGTGCCATTTACCGGCACCCGCACGTCAAATTCACCTTTTGTATACTTCTGTACGGTCTTACTCATATCCGTGATCGGGCGTGTAATATGCGTCGTCAGATAGTACACCGCCAATACTGCGGCAAGTATCGCCACAAGCCCCGTCAACAGCACCTCTAAATACACTTTTCGAATAGAAGCGTTGACGCTGCTCATATCCACGTGTAAAAGTATCACGCCCTCCTGCTGTCCCTGATTGTCGACCGCGCGCACGGCAGACAAAATCGGCAGATCCGTCAATCCCTCAAACCAATGATTGCTGATTTGCCCCATCTCAATCGTATTCACGGGATACGTCCATTCTTCCAGTGCAGACCACTTATCGGCCGATTCGGGATCAAAGAAAGCCATCAAATCGCCGTTAATGTCGATTACCTGTATTAACGCGTCGTGCTTTCGTGCGATTGTGCGCAATTCTTCCCGCGCAACAGGACGCCTTTCGTCATAGACGTATTTCTCGACAAGTATCGTATTGATCTCTTCCGCTTCGCGCCAAAGCTCCTGCTCTTTCTCTTCCAAATACTGCCGTTGGAACATGCCGACGACCGTAATCGCCATTAACAGCAGCAGTCCAAGAACCACTGCAAGATAAGTGGTAAGCATTCTTGCGAACAGCGTTTTAAAGAGCTTGCTTTTCATTTTTTCTTTCGATTCAATGATTGATTTCGAATTTATATCCCACACCCCAAACGGTCTTCAGCTGCCACGCGTCGCGTTCTCCAAGTTTTTCACGAATGCGCTTTACATGCACGTCCACCGTGCGGGAAGCGCCAAAGAAGTCAAAGCCCCATACCTGCTCCAATAGCTGATCGCGCGTAAAAACCTTGCCTTCATGCGAAACCAGAAAGAACAGCAATTCTATTTCCTTCGGCGGCATTTCGATCGTTTTTCCGTCTAACGTAACGGCATAGTTTTCGAGCGATACGGTAAGTCCGTCTACCGTGATCTTTTTTTCCTTTTCCGGCATTGCGGAACGGCGCATAACCGCCTTGATCCGGGCAAGCAGCTCCTTTGCATCGAACGGTTTCGACATATAATCGTCTGCGCCAAGCTCCAATCCCTGTACGCGGTCAAGTGTTTCGCCTTTTGCAGTCAGCATGATAACAGGGACGTCACTTTCCTGCCGCAGCTCGTGCAATACCTCCCAACCGTTCTTGCCCGGCAACATTACATCCAGCACTACCAAAGCGGGCTGAATCTGCCGAAATAACGTCAGCGCCGTATCGCCGCGTTCTGCGGTCCGCACCTCAAATCCGGATTTCTGTAAATATAACTCAATGATCTTCAGTATGTTTTTGTCGTCGTCAATCACCAGAATCGTGTTATTCTCTTCCATCCTTTTTTCCTCCGGTCATTTTGTTAAAGCAGGTGATTGTTCTGTGTTTACGCAAACATGTATCCCATTACGCTTTAATAACGCGCTGGTCACGCCGTCGCCCTTTACGAGCGTATGCGTAAAGCTTCCATCATAAATTGAACCGCAGCCGCATGACGGGCTGTTGGGAGAAAGTATTGCCGTCGTTGCCCCATATTCTCTGCATTTACGCAGCGTTTCCTGTGCGCCGCGCAGAAAAGCTTGCGTTACGTCTTTTCCCGAGCGCGTGACGGCCTTTGCTTGTCCATCCAACACTTGCTCGCCGCTGCCCGTCAATTCCGCAGGATCGCGCGGAACAGGCAAACCTCCCAAAACCTCGGGACACACCGGTATGGCCTCCCCCATACGCACCATTTCCGTAATCTTTGGATCAGGTCGTGTGCCGCCGTCATACCGGCATCGTATTCCTGCTAGACATGCACTGACAATAATCACCAATACTTACCCTTTTAAGCATAACATTTTAATTGTGAACGACGTATGAATTATTTGAGCGTTATCACCGTTACGCCCGCGTCCCCCTCGCCGTAATTGCCGAGCCGGAACGATTTTACGCGCGAATTTTTTCGCAAATACTGTTGGATTCCCGCCCGCAGCGCGCCTGTCCCCTTGCCATGGACAACCGTTAGCTCAGTACGGCCAACCAGTACGGCATTGTCAATATAACGTTCCACTTCCATAATCGCTTCATCCACAAGCTTTCCCCGAACATCCAAAGTCAACCCGACATCACGCTCGGCCAACAGCGGCGTTTTCATGTTCGTGCGCGGCGGTTCGATTTCTTTTTCGATCGTTCTTAAATCGCTGCGACTGACCGTCAGTTTCATTATGCCCGCCTGTACCTGAACTTCGTCCTTTGCCTCCTGCACTTTCAGAACCGTCGCATTTTGCCCGAGTGAGGCGATCCGCACCCTGTCGCCCGGCTGAACTTTCTTCGGAATCGTTCCGCCTTCCTGCGTTCGCTGCTGCGGCTGGTAGAGCTTTTTCTCCATGCCGCGCGCGCGATCCCGCGCCTGCTGAATCGCTCGGTCCAGCTGCCTTTGATCGACGTTCTTCAGATTCTTTAGCCCCGCAATGATTTCGTCCATTTCCTTCCGCGCATCGGACACGACCTGCCGCGCTTCTTCGTGCGCCTTATCCTTAATCCGTGTGCGTTCCGCGGCCAGTTTTTCCTTGGCGGTTCGCACTTCTTCGCGCAATCGTTCTAATTCCCAGCGTTCTTCCTGCGCTTTCTGTTTTTCAAGCTCAGCAGTTCTGCGCTGCGCCTGCGCGCTCTGTATGACGTCCTCAAACTGGACGTCCTCGCCCTTGAGAAATGTCCGCGCTCTCTCAATAATGTCTTCACTTAACCCCAAACGCTTTGAAATTTCAAAAGCGTTCGATCGTCCCGGCGTTCCGATCAGCAGACGATATGTCGGGCAAAGCCGATCCACGTCGAACTCCATGGACGCATTTTCCATTCCCTCATGCGTCATCGCAAAAGCCTTGATCTCGCTGTAATGCGTCGTCGCCATTGTCATACATCCACGCGCATACAACGTTTCCAGTATCGACATCGCTAGTGCCGCGCCCTCTACGGGGTCCGTCCCAGCGCCCAACTCATCCAGCAATACCAACGTGTTCGGTTCCGCCTCGTTCAGTATCTCCACGATATTTGTCATGTGCGACGAAAACGTGGAAAGCGATTGTTCGATCGACTGCTCATCGCCAATATCCGCGTAGACCTGTGAAAACACGCACAGTTCTGAGCCTTCCTGTGCCGGAATAAACATGCCCGCCTGCGCCATGAGTACGAACAATCCCACGGTTTTCAGCGTAACCGTCTTTCCGCCGGTGTTGGGGCCTGTAATAATCAGCATCTTTGACTGTTCGCCCAACCAAAGATCTACCGGCACCACGCTCTCCTTCTCGATCAGCGGATGCCTTGCGCGCAATATACGGAGAGGTCCGTCGTGGTTGAGCTCCGGGCAGCTCGCTTGCAGTTCGCGCGCAAAGGACGCCTTCGCAAAGATCAGGTCAAGTTCACCCAGAATTTCCAGACTTGCATACAGCTCATCGGCATACGGCGCGACCAGCGCCGTTAATTCCGCAAGTATGCGCTCAATCTCGGTCTGTTCTTCCGCAACCAGCCGCTTGTATTCATTTCCCAGTTCTACTACCGCCGTAGGTTCAATAAATACCGTGGCGCCGCTTCCGGACTGATCGTGTATTAGGCCCGGCACATATTGCCTGTATTCCTGTTTCACTGGAAGAACGAACCTGCCGTTTCTGATTGTAACGATCGGGTCCTGCAAATACTGCTGAAACGTCGTGCTTCGGATCATATCGTTCAAACGAGCGCGCACGCGATCATTCGTCAGACGCATTTGTCGGCGAATCCGCATCAATGCAGGGGAAGCTGCATCCGCGATTTCTTCGGGGCTTAAAATGCTCTTGCGGATTTCATCCTCCACAAATTTGTGTGAGCACAGCTGGGACGCCATATGCGCCAGCAAACCGGTCGTTTCTTCAGCGGTCAACCGTTCGCGTACAACGCGGCTCACGTACATGCAGCGCGCCAGCTCCAGCAGTTCGCCTGCGCTGAAGGCGATAGCCGCATGCATACGTTTCAGGTGTTCGCGCATATCCGTGAACGCTTCCAGCGGATTATGGCCGCCTCGACGATATAAATCCGCCGCTTCAGCCGTTTGGTTTAATAAAACCTGCACTTGTGCAAACGTGTCCGCAGGCTGCAGCCGATTCGCCGCATCGCGACCGATCTCAGAAACGGTATATTGTGCCAGCAGCGCGCAGATTTTATGATATTCGAGTATTCGTTGTACCTTTTGATCCATCATACAAATTTCACCATAAATCTCCATAATGCAAAAAAGGATGGAATCTACGATTCCCATCCCTTATGCTTTCCCGATTATAGAGTTTTGAGAAATGCGCGTATGCGCTCCGTCGCATTGCGAATGTCTTCCATGCTCGTTGCGTAACAGCATCGCACATGTCCCTCTCCCGATTCTCCGAACGCATTTCCGGGAACGACGACGACCTTTTGGTTCGCCAGCAATTGATCGCAGAATTCTTCCGAAGTCAGGCCTGTCGATTTGATGGACGGAAATACATAGAACGCACCTTCCGGCTCTCTGCATTCCAGGCCCATGTCATTGAAGGCATCGACCAGATATCTTCTGCGTTGATCATATTGATCCGTCATAAACTTAATGTCTTTCCATCCATTTGCAAGGCCCTGTCTTAAAGCCGCCACGCCGGCATACTGTGCGGGCGTAGGCGCGCATAACATTGTCAGCTGATGAATCTTCGTCATCGCAGCGATCAGTTCGGTGGGGCCTACCGCATATCCAAGCCGCCAACCGGTCATGGAAAATGCTTTTGAAAAGCCGTTCAATACGATCGTACGATCCTGCATGCCGGGCAAAGCCGCGAACGAAACATGCGTCTTCCCGTTATATGTCAGTTCCGCATAGATTTCATCCGTTACAACGAGGATATCCGTCCCTCGCAGCACATCCGCAATCGCTTCCAAATCTGCGCGTTCCATGATTCCGCCGGTAGGATTATTCGGGTATGGCAACAGTACCGCTTTTGTCTTGGGCGTGATGGCCGCTTTCAGGTCTTCCGGCATCAGGCGGAATCTGTTCTCTGCGCACGTAGCGACGCGTATAGCCGTACCGCCGGCCAGAGCTACACTCGGAACATAGGAAACATAAGTCGGATCCGGCATGATCACTTCGTCGCCCGGATTGACGATCGCACGCAGCGCCAAGTCTATCGCCTGGCTTGCTCCTACCGTTATCAGAACATCGTCGATAGTGTGTCCCGTAATATCAAAACGGTCTTCCAGGTATTTAAGTATCAGTTCTCTCAGCTCCGGCATACCGGAATTAGACGTATAAGCGATACGTCCCTGTGAAAGCGCACGCAGCGCTTCCTGACGGATACCCTCCGGAGTGGGAAAATCAGGTTCGCCCACGCCTAAGCTGATGCAGCTATCATCCAGATAATCAAAAAAGCGGCGTATGCCAGAAGGCGGAATCGTCTGTACGGTAGACGAAATCAAATCATTATATTTCATGGATAATAATCCTCGCTGTTAAAATTTGCTATATCAATAATTGTGTTGTAAATCCCATAAAAAAACCGGCAACCACTGCCGGATAAAGAAACAGGCAGGTTGTCAAAATACACATGAAACAAAGCCTTCCGCTGCAATCGGGGCCAGAACGGGCATTTGTGCAAATGTGCGTACCGGCTTCATAAAACATGTGCCTCCTTTCCGAATATCAAGATAATATATGATTTTATTTTAGCACTGCTGTTTTCTTACGTCAATAGCCAATGCTTATAGAATTCCCTATCCGTCTGCTCGTTTTACACGATTTCAAAACCCGACAACGCTTATAGGCTGGCAACCGCACTTACAATTTTGCTGACAGCATTCACAATCCAATAAAGCGTTATCAATGCCCATGTCCATGATTTTTTCCAGTCTTTTGCCATGATCATCCGAATGGCAATTACAAGAGCTAGTATAAAAAGCGCGATGTCAAAATATAAGCCCATTTTCTTTCTCCTGATCGTGTATATTGTGAAAAGTATTGCTTATGCTTTTCACCATCTGTCCCTATGTCCTTCTGCATTCAGGAGAAGCTGTAAATCTTCATCCTTGTCATCCCCACTTTTGTCAGAAAAGCGTTTCATTTCGTTTTGCGCAGGGCTTCAAAACGTCATATCCCGTCATTTGCAACTGTTAATAGTCCCAATCATATTTTATGCGCAGTAAAAAGTCAACAACTATTCCAGAATAATATTAAGTTTACAGTTTATTTATTTCTCCGCACGTCAAAAAAGAGTATACTGACAATAATCCCTAACAAATAAGTGGAGTTGATCTCTTTTGAAGCTTCGGATGCGTCTTTTAAGCGGTATAGTTGCGGTTGTCCTTCTGCTGATGGGCTGTTTTTCTACAACATTCGCTCTCAGCCCTCTTGAAGATGCTTTTTTACAGTTTGGTTCCAAAGGCTCCCATGTGCGCGAGTTGCAATCCGTATTATCCGAATTAGAGCTCTATAATGGCGCGATCGACGGCGCATTCGGCATTTACACCGAACGTGCCGTACGCCGCCTTCAACGCATGCTGGGTGTGCCCGCGGACGGACAGCTCGGAGCATATACCATTGCAGCTTATAATACCGCATTGCGCGAAGGCACACTGACTGCTTCGGCAGACATAACGCAAAGCGCCCCGACGCGTACTGAAATCTCCGTGCTATCGGGAAAGGTCATCGGCATTGATGCTGGACATCAGTTGGTCGCAGACACTGCGCTTGAGGCCATTGCGCCCGGGTCTCTTCGAACGAAAGCACGCATGAGCACAGGCGCCACGGGCGTCAAGACCGGCACACCCGAATATGAAATCAATTTACAGGTCGCAAAGCACCTGCAAAGCCTGTTGGAACAGGCAGGTGCGACCGTTATTATGACACGCACGCATAATGATGTTTCTATTTCCAATACCGAACGCGCGCAAATGATGAACGATGCACAAGTAGACTGTTGGGTGCGCATCCATTGCAATTCCAGCAACAACCCCAACAAAAGCGGGGTTTCCATACTTTCTCCCGCGCAAACCAGCAATGCTCTTATATACGAACAGAGCTTAAAGTTGGCAAGATATACGCTTACTGAATTGTGTGACGCTACAGGCGCAAAACCGCTGGCGATCTCCCTTTTAAATGATCAGGCCGGGTTCAATTGGTCGGCCTATCCCGTCATCGCCATAGAAATGGGATATATTTCCAATCCAACCGAAGATCTGCGCTTAAATCGTTATTCCTATCAGCAAAGCTGCGCACGCGGTATCTACAACGGGTTGATCCGGTATTTTGAATAAAAATTACGGGACGCCGGTTATAGTAAAGGCGTCCCTTTATATCACGCAGCACAGAATATGTTGCTGCGAAATTGAGGTCTTTCGACATTCCCGCTGTACAATTACTTCATCATATTGCCGCTGGTGCTACCGCCCATATTCTTTTCGGCGTACGCGATCATGCGCTTGACCATTTCGCCGCCGATGGAACCGGCTTCACGGCTGGTCAGATGACCATTGTAACCCTGATTCAGATTTACGTTCAGAGAACCGGCAACTTCCGTCTTAAAATTATTGAACGCCTCTTTATTCTCGGGCTTAAGAATGCTGTTTCTCGCCATGTTTTTTCTCCTTTCTCGTTTATTTGAAGTGCATGCATATCGCAACATGCACTTCATTTATTGTTATTTTATTTCTGCATGTTCTGCTCGGCATATGCGATCATGCGCTTGACCATTTCGCCGCCGATAGAACCGGCTTCACGGCTGGTCAGATGGCCATTGTAGCCTTGAGTCAGGTTTACATTGAGCGAACTGGCAACTTCAGTCTTAAACTTATCCATTGCTGCCTTAGACTCAGGGATCAAAACGTTGTTCCTTGCCATGTTTTTTCCTCCTTTCATCGGATGCAGTATTAATTTGTCCACTTGCAGAGCAAATATGATTGGTAATTCATGCTTATCATCGTCATTACAAAATGTTTTTTATTTTTTAAATCAAAAAGCATGCCATGAAATGGCATGCTTTTTGATAAATGGTCTTCGATTATTTTTTGCTGATCGCACCGAATTTGCACTTCTCCATGCAAGCGCCGCACTTGACGCACTTGGAGGTGTCGATGACGAACGGCGACTTGATCTGACCGGAGATTGCATTCGCCGGGCAGGCCTTCGCGCAGAGACCGCAGCCTTTGCACTTGTCGGGATCGATGACGTAGTTGAGCAGCGCTTTGCAGGCTCCCGCCGGGCAACGCTTTTCGTTGATATGCGCCTCGTACTCGTGACGGAAGTGGCGGATAGTGCTCAATACGGGGTTCGGCGCAGTCTGGCCGAGGCCGCACAGAGCCGCAGCCTTGATGTTGACTGCCAAGCGCTCGAGCTTCTCGATATCGCCGGGCTTACCGCGGCCTTCGGTAATATCGGTGAGCATTTCGAGCATCCTGCGCGTACCGATACGGCACGGCGGGCACTTACCGCAGGATTCATCTACCGTGAAGCCCAGGAAGAACTTCGCGATATCAACCATACAGTTATCTTCGTCCATGATGATCATACCGCCGGAACCCATCATGGAGCCCAGAGCGATCAGGTTATCATAGTCGATCGGCGTGTCCAGATTGGCCGCCGGGATGCAGCCGCCGGAAGGACCACCGGTCTGAGCGGCTTTGAACTGTCTGCCGTTGGGGATGCCGCCGCCGATGTCATAGATGACCTCACGCAGCGTGGTGCCCATGGGGATTTCTACAAGACCGGTGTTGACGATCTTGCCGCCCAGAGCGAACACCTTGGTGCCCTTGCTCTTCTCGGTACCCATGGAAGCGAACCAGTCAGCGCCCTTCAGGATGATCTGGCAAATGTTCGCATAAGTTTCTACGTTGTTCAGCAGGGTGGGCTTACCGAAGAGACCCTTGACCGCCGGGAACGGAGGACGCGGACGCGGCTCACCGCGCTGGCCTTCGATCGAAGCAAGCAGAGCGGTTTCTTCGCCGCATACGAATGCGCCGCTACCCAAACGCAGGTCGATGTCGAATTTGAAACCAGTGCCCATGATGTTGTCGCCCAGCAGACCATATTCGCGGGACTGGTCAATGGCGATGCGCAGACGCTTTACGGCAACGGGGTATTCCGCACGAACGTAAATATAGCCCTGCTGTGCGCCGATCGCATAACCGGCAATCGTCATGGCTTCCAGTACAGCATGGGGGTCGCCTTCCAATACGGAACGATCCATGAACGCACCGGGGTCGCCTTCGTCCGCGTTGCAGCAAACGTATTTGATATCGCTCTCAGGCGCTTTAGCAAACTTCCACTTCATGCCCGTGGGGAAACCGCCGCCACCACGGCCACGCAGACCGGAGCGTACGATCGTGTCGATAACGTCGTCACGGGACATCTCGGTCAGCACTTTGCCCAGCGCTTTATATCCGTCGAACGCAATGTATTCGTCAATGTTCTCAGGATCTATCACACCGCAGTTGCGCAGCACGACGCGCCTCTGCTTGCTATTAAATTCAGAATTCGTGAAGGAAATAGTGGGAACGCCCTTCTCATCTAACATCTTCATATTCTCCTTTATCTATGTTTTTTATTCAAAGCTGGCAAGCGTGTACTCAATAACGGGTTTGCCGTTAATGATGTGTTCGTCCACAATACGTCCGACCTGATCGGGGGTCACTTTGCAGTAAGTGACTTTTTCCTCACCAGGCATGTATACTTCCACGATAGGCTCGAGGCGGCAAATGCCGATGCAGCCAGTCTGTGAAACAACTACGTTTTTCAGTTGACGCTTGGCAACTTCTTCCTCAAGGGCGCTCAAAACGGGGCGCGCGCCGGCGGCAATACCACAAGTAGCAAGGCCCACTACTACGCGCACACCTTCCTTACGGTCTTTACGCAAATTCAAATCATTAAGCGTTTTTTCACGAATAGCTTCTAAGTCCTGCAGTGATTTCATGATTGATGTACCTCCATTAGTTCTGATTCATTGCTTTTTTAATCTGTAATAAACGCCGTAACATCAGACGTATTCTTATTGATACAGCCTTAGTTTTGCTACGCTGAGCATGTCTCCCGTCAAGCTCGTTGCTCTTCAACGCCGCACCTGTGTTTTAAAACACAGCAAATGCACGCTTCTGCGATCGGTCTTTCTAAAACTTCGAGTATCATACAAACATTTGCATTGTATCGCGATACTCTGAGAGCTTTCTAAACAGAGATTCCCGCTTTCACAGCTTTGGCCGGCGTTTCATTTCTACAGCGCCTCCCTCTGCAGCAGTCAGACGAGAACTTGTGTCTCTTTACGCACAGTGCGGACGCGTTTGCGTCAAAAATGGGCTGTGCATGCCCATCCGCTGCTTTTAAGCATGTGCGTTTTCCTTTTGTTCTCACAGTGTTGCCGCAGATATTATATCTTTATATCCGCACGCCGAACGATCTATCAATCACATATGTGATTCTCTGTCAATCACTCCGTGTACGAATACAATTATGCAAATCCGAAATCCGATTTAAATAACGTTCAGAAATCGGCAGGTATTCAGTATCGCTCTTCGCCGGCATACGCGCCTGGTCATTTGCATTAAAACGCGTGTATCGGTTTTCCTGTGCACTACGAACCTATGCCTGCAAAATCTGCATAACTTGGGAAACTTTCACGCAATGGCTCTCACTTTACCCCAGCTTGCGGTATTTTTCGAGAATGCCGGAAACCTGCGAAGGATCCAACTTGCCAAAAACGTCATCGTTGACCAGCATTGCAGGAGCAAGGCCGCAGCAACCGATGCAGCGGGTAGCTTCCAGCGTAAACAAGCCATCAGAAGTCGTGTTACCCACTTCGATATTGAGCTGTTTTTCAAGCTCATCCATGACCTTCTGCGCACCGCGCACGTAGCAGGCAGTACCCAGGCAAAGGCCAATGGTGTATTTGCCTCTGGGCTGCAGGGTGAACTGAGAATAAAAAGTCGCTACACCAAAAATGGTGGTCACAGGAACTCCCGTAGCTTCGGCAATATACTTTTCGACATCGCTATCAACGCAGCCGAAAATATCCTGTGCATTCTGCATGATGGGCAGAAGGCCTCCGGGGACGTCTTGCCATTTAGCAATGATTCCGTCTAGACGTTCAAATTGCTCTTTACGATCGGTCATAAATCTTTTACCTCCTTGATGCGCTTGCTTGAAATACAATCCTTTGTTTGCCGCTCATGCATATAAATATGCGACAATACATCGTTTGAATTATAACATATGAAGTAAGAAAAATAAAGTCAATTCCGAAAATATTCGCTGGATTTATATATTGAAAATGTAAATAACGGGGAAAATGCGCAAATTGCATTTTCCCCAAAATGCATATCTGTCAAGAACATATGATTTCCCGACATAAAACGTTGCCTAATAGAATAGGCTCATTTGATTGGTTTTGGGCATGCCCTTAAAACATCCCAGATGATCCAGCGCAGTCAGAATCGCAGTGTTTGCACCCGTTTGCTGCTGGAATTCTTCGACCGACCCGAAAACCTTTCCTTCTCTTTTTTCCGCCATCGCGATCGCAGCCGTGCGTCCCACGCCGGAAATTGCATGGAACGGCGGACGTATGGCGTTGCCTTCGATTTGAAAGACAACGGCGTCGGATTTGTAGATATCGACGGGCAGCAGCTCGATTCCACGCAAGTTCATTTCATATACGACTTCCAATATCGTCAATAAACTCTGTTCTTTGTCGGAAGCTTCATTGCCCAGCGCACGGATTCTCTTAATCTCCGCCAATACGCGTTCCGCTCCTCCCTGCGCCTTTTCAATGTCGAACGCATCCGCACGCACGGTAAAATACACCGTATAAAACGCCAGCGGATAATGTAGTTTATAGTACGCTATGCGGAACGACATCATCACATAGGCGACAGCGTGCGCACGCGGGAACATGTACTGGATTTTTTTGCAGGAACTGATGAACCAGGCCGGAATATCGTTTTCCTCCATCATGGCTTCCATTTCAGGCGTCAATCCTCTGCCTTTACGGACGCTCTCCATAATTTTAAAGGAACCTGACGGCTCGCAGCCGTGCGCGATCAGATAGTTCATAATATCGTCGCGCGTGCATATGACCTCGGAAAGCGTAGCGATTTTATTCAGCACCAGCTCCTGCGCATTATTGAGCCATACATCTGTACCGTGCGACAGGCCTGCGATACGCACCAGTTCTTCCATCGTATGCGGTCGCGTATCCTTTAGCATCTGGCGGACAAAAGGCGTGCCAAACTCCGGAATTCCCAAACTTCCCACGTCGCAGTGGATCTCGGATAAATCGATTTTAAGCGGCGCGGCGTCCGCATATGCCTGCAATGTTTCCGGATCGTCGAGCGGGATCTTGCGCGGATCCAGTCCTGTGAGATCTTGCAGCATTTTCAGTGCCGTCGGATCGTCGTGGCCCAGAATATCCAGCTTAATCAGCCGGTCATCCAGCGCGTGGAAATCGAAGTGCGTCGTGATCGTATTTTTGAACGCCTGCTCCGCCGGATGATGGATCGGTGTAAATTCCATAATATCGCGGTCTTTAGGAACG
>JAEEGL014824000.1_pt1 | contig 13312 bp, 11 predicted proteins | sample 9134231 | NCBI WGS metagenome assembly JAEEGL01 (sample SAMN16246548, study PRJNA631951) | gut metagenome | biome: gut microbiome; feature: rumen; material: fiber-attached | host: Bos | place: Iran: Karaj | collected 2018-10 | reverse complement strand
CTTGTCGCACTTCGCCTTTCTGCGACTTGCCATCATAAACTCTGTAAACACGTCAGCATTCTGTGCAATCTTGAATGCTGCCACCGTTGCGACGCCACCAGCGCCAATCATTAATACCCTACTCATATTTTACAATTTTACAATTTACTATTTACAATTTGTTTAGCTATTTGGTTATTTACAATTGATTTCGTCTGAGCGGATGCCGAGGGCTGCCATCAACGAGTAGCCTAGGATTTCCTGACGGAAATTGCCACCTTGCATAGGCTGCATGGTCAGCACCGTGATGCGCTTCTCGTCGTCAGCATGACGAAGTCCATCGCGTACCTTATTATATATATGCTCTGCGTCAGGCACCACGATGAGGCGCTTCACCTCCGCAGCATTCGCCAGCACCTGCATGGAGTCGACGAAGAGGTCGTCCATCGTCGTCAGGTCTTCCACCTTGACACAGCTAATGAGAAACTCGCCCAGACGGCCCTCAAAAGCCTTGCCGTCAATTTCAGCAAACGTGCCAGGCTTGAAGTTCTCCATCTTTGCCTGCTTATGCAACAGCACCACTTGTGTCTGATGGTCACCCTCACGCAATCCACCGTCCAGCGCCAAGCATTCCAGCCATTGGGCCATGTCAGCCTGTGGAATCCTGCGGCCTATCATGCGCTCAAAGTTTACTATCAAGTTGAACGCTACCTTGTCGACATAGTCAGCGTCGACCAGAATCACGTTATCGCTCCATTTTGTCTCGTTCATGCCTACAAAGGTACGAATAAGTGAGCACAATACAAAACAAAAACTGTTTTTTTTGTTTTTATTGTCGAACGAAAGTACATTCACTAGAAGTGAAAGGTACGAATAAGTGAGCAAATAATGAAACTAATTAGCAAAAAAAAATGGAGAATTGGAATAAATCCCCTAAATTTGCCATATAAAATGACGAAAATACTAATGCTCGAAAAAAAAAAGATAAATTCTTTTGTTTTTTTGCTCGCTAAATCGTATCTTTGCACGCGAAAACTTGATTACTAATTCAAATTTATAACGTTATGAAGAAAATTTTTACCCTTATTAGCATGGCATTTATGGCCATGAGTGTTAATGCCCAGGAAGTTTGGTCTGCAGGAGTCTTGGATGCAGAAGTCCTGAATACTACCTCCGAAGTAAACACAAACCCAGGTTTGAAAAAGGTTGAGACGGTTTATGCCACCGCACCTGATGCAGCTGATGTCCTTGCAAATCCCACAGCAGTTCAAAATCCCATGAACAATTTTTTCTTTCAAGCAGAAACCGCTAACATCACGTTGAAAGGTATTTCTACTCCCAACTCAGATGTGCAAGCTGGAGAGGCATGGCAGAAAAATACAGATGTAAACAATGCTTTGGATACGGAAGAATGTGATCCCCAATTCTCTAATTTTGTAAAGCCAAAGGCTGGCAACCCAGCCATTGAGTCTGTTGAGTACTTCTTCTTAAACAGCGATGGAGATCAGGTTGGTCCTCGTTACGCTGAAGTATATTGGACAGAAGGTTGCGGTCAGGTTCCTGCAAGAGGTTGCTATTATGAACTGACTGCTGCAGCTGATGGTACTGTAAAAATCGGTGTATATGTCAACAAGGGTAATCATGCGACATACATCGCTGACAAAGCCACAGGTATTCACATCCCTGCTGCGAACATCAAGGTAGAATTTTATTATCAGAACAAGACTTTCACATTCCAGGACGGAGAAACTACTGTTTCGATGGTGAAGGGTACAATGCCTGACGATTTTATCATCCAGCACACCAATGGTTATACTCAAAACCGTCCGGTACTGGGTTACATGATTTTCCCGGTAGAAGCTGGCAAGACTTATTACTTATTCAATCCTAAGAGTCAGCTTGGTGTTTATGGATTCCAATTCAGTGGTACTTCAGGTGTAAAGAACATCAACACTACCACCAATATTGCTAATGCTCCTCGTTACAACCTCGCTGGTCAGAAGGTTTCTAAGGACTTCAAGGGTGTAGTACTGCAGAATGGTAAGAAGTTCGTTCAGAAGTAATTGCAAATGATTATCGATAAGGTGGCGATTTCGTAAGAGTCGCCACTTTTTTTTGTGTTTTCTTGTCTATCTGAAAAATAGTTCGTAACTTTGCCGAGCAAAACTACAGATAAATACTAAAGCAAATTGAAAATGAAGAAAACATTGATGACTTTGTTGGCTCTTGTTGCTGTATTGATAGTAAAGGCTCAGAAAACGTTGGTGGTTGCCCAAGACGAAACGGGTGACTACACTACCATTCAGGCAGCCATCGATGCTGTGGCTGAAGGTGAGGAGGCTGTCATTCGGATTAAGGCAGGTACGTATACTGAACTGGTAAAGGTGGGTACGCGTCAGAAGCAGTCAACCAAGAAAATATCGCTGATAGGTGACGGTATGGATAAAACCATCATCACTGAAAGTAAGGGAAAGAATAATATTGGTAGTGGTAAGGATGTGCGTGACTACGCCACATTGGCAGTCTTTGCTACAGACTTCTACGCACAGAACCTTTGCATTCAGAACACGGGAGGCTCTTCTGCTGGTCAGGCTCTTGCACTTCATGTGGATGGCGATAGAGCCACGTTTTATCGTTGCAAGATGGCCGGCTATCAGGATACACATCGTACGAAAAAGGAAACGCGCAGCTACTATAAAGAGTGTGTCATAGAGGGACGTACGGACTATATCTATGCTGGTGGCACGTGTTGGTTTGAGCGCTGCACGCTGAATTGTATAGGCAGCGGGTATATTACAGCTCCAGAGGATCTGACTATTTACACGACAGGCGAGAATGGTACCAAAATCTGGCTAGGCTTTATCTTCAACAACTGTGAAGTTACCAAGACCAATGGTGTTTCAGACAAGAGTGTGGCGCTTGGCCGCTGCTGGGGAGCCGAGAAGTGTGGTAGCATGTTCCTGAACTGCCAACTGAACAATGTCATCAAGTCCGCAGGTTGGGAAACGATGGGCGGCAACGACGGAACACAGTCCTACTATGCAGAATATAAGAATAAGAATGGCGATGCATTGGCTGATGTTTCTCAACGCATTAGTTGGAGCCATCAGCTGACGGATGCCGACTATGAGAAGGTCAATACGTGGGCCAAGGTGGATGCTGCCTATCGCGCCATTAAGACCTCAGCAGTGGCTTACGACCCTGAAGCAGTCATTGTCAGTCATCAGCAAACAACTGCTGACGATTATGCACCTTTGGAGAGTAAGTTGTTGGCCTTCCCTACGGCTCGCGGCTTTGGCAAGTTTGTCACTGGTGGACGAGGTGGCAAAGTGGTCGAGGTGACAAATCTTGACGATAACCCATCGAACCCTTCGGAGGGTTCTCTACGTTGGGCACTAACCGTTGCAGGCAAGGAAAATGCTACCATCGTATTCCGTGTCAGTGGCATTATCAAGATTATGCCGAATGCTCAGAAGACACGTGACTTTCGCGCCAGTTTGAAGAATGTGACCATAGCTGGTCAGACAGCACCAGGCGACGGCATCCTGATTCGTGGAGGAAAACTGAACTTGGGTGGCTCGAATAATGTTATCATTCGCAATATTCGGTGTCGCACAGGCGAAATTGATGCAGAAGACCTTGTCAATCCTACTGATAATCCTTTTATTAAAGGCGCTGCTTTGGGCATTGAAAATGCCTCTAACATTATTATCGACCATTGCTGCTTTGGCTGGAGTGGCGAGGAAAATATGACAATGTACGATAACCACTTTACTACCGTCCAGTGGTGTATCCTTCACGAAGGACTTTATAATGCTGGTCATCAGAAGGGGGCTCGTAGCTATGCCAATCAGTGGGGTGGCTCGCCTGCCACTTATCATCATAACCTTTTGGCTCATAATTATAACCGTAGCTCACGCCTGAATGGTGCTAGCAGTGCTACAGAGGATCGTAATGTCTTCATGGAGTATATGAATAACGTGAACTACAACTGGGGTAAGAAAAACTCCTGTTATGGCGGTGAGAACGAGGCAGGCACGTATAGCTCTCATGAGTGCAACTTTGTAGGTAACTACTACAAACCAGGTCCTTCGACGCCCAGTAGTAGCTATTTTATGGAGTTGTCTGCTGCCCGTAGCGGAAAGACGCTCAATGCCACCCCCTCACGCTGGTATTTTGCAGAAAACGTGATGGAAGGCAACAATAGTGCGACCAGCAATAATTGGAGTGCCGTACATAACAATACAACGTATACTGTGGCAGGCATGAAGTCTGAGACGCTGGTCTATCCTTCTACGGAGGTGACGCGTCTGTCCAAGTGCCAGTTTGACGACTATGACCTTTATCGCACACCAACGGAGAGTGCGGAGGATGCTTATGAACATGTGTTGTCAAAGGTTGGAACCATCAATCGTGATGTTACGGAGCAACGCGTGGTCGATGAGGTCCGCAACAAGAAGGCGCAGTTTAAGGGTTCGACGCTCAACAAAGCAGGTTTCATAGATTCGCCTGCCGATGCCGAAGGTTGGCCAACGTATATGTCAGGAACACCTGTTGTTGACAATGACCACGATGGAATGGCTGATGATTGGGAGATTGCTAATGGTTTTAATCCTGCTGACCCAGAGGATGGCAAAAAGGTTGCATCGGCTGAAGGCTATACGGCACTTGAAATTTATCTGAATAGTCTGATGGGCGAGACGATTGCCATCATTCCTACTGCTATTAGAACTATCGCTTCGAAATCTACAGAAGTCGTTCGTCGCCAGTATTTTACCATTGACGGACGTCAGGTTAGCAGTCTGCAACATGGACTGAATATCATTCGTGAGACAATGTCTGACGGAGCAGTTCGAACAACAAAAATAATGGTTAAATAAAGAATATGGTATGATGAAGAAACTCCTTTCTATAAGTGCTTTTGCCTTGATGTCCCTGTATGGATGGGCTCAGACACAGACGTTGGCCTTCCCCACGGCTGAGGGTTTTGGCAAATATGCCTCTGGTGGACGGGGCGGTAAGGTGGTGGAGGTGACGACATTGGCAGACACTGGTGAGGGCTCGTTGCGATGGGCGCTGACTGAGGCTGGACGCGAGAATGCCATCATCGTGTTTCGCGTGAGTGGCATCATCGAGATTGGGCCTAATCCGCAACGCAAGAATGAACGCAGCATTCGTGCCAAATTGAAGAATGTGACCATTGCCGGACAGACGGCCCCTGGCGAAGGTATTTTGATTCGTGGTGGTAAACTGAATCTGGGCGGTTCTGAGAATGTCATCATCCGCAATATCCGTTCGCGTTTGGGCACGCTTGGTGACCCATCGAAATCCAAGAAGGAAAATTTCATCGAGGGTGGTGCCATAGGCATTGAGAATGCTCGGAATATCATTATCGATCACTGCTGTTTTGGCTGGAGTGGTGAAGAGAATGTGACGATGTACGACAACCACTATACCACGCTTCAGTGGTGCATTATCCATGAGGGCCTGCACGATGCTGGTCATAAGAAGGGTGTTCGTGGCTATGGAGCTCAGTGGGGTGGTTCGCCTGCTACGTTCCATCATAATCTGCTGGTACATAACGACAGCCGTTCGGCCCGTATCAATGGCGCCTCGAATCCTAAGGGCGACAAGAACGTGTTCCTGGAATATATCAATAACGTCAACTACAACTGGGGCCGTCGTAACTCCTGCTATGGAGGCGAGAACGAGGCTGGCGAGGGTAGTAGCCACGAGTGTAACTTCATTGGCAACTACTACAAGCCAGGGCCTGCACATCCTGCCGATAATGTCTTCATCGAACTGTCGCAGGCTCGTAAAGGCAAGAAGCTCACGTCACCATCTATTTGGTATATGAAAGACAACGTGATGGAAGGCGTGAAGACCAAGGACAGCTGGACGCTTGTCAGCAATCAGACAGGCTTCAGTATTGAGCAGCAGAAGTCCTGCAAGCGTCTGCAACCAGCTGACGACAAAGCGTATCTTGTTAAGGCAGAATCCGCCCAAAAAGCATATAAGAACGTACTCGATAAGGCAGGCACCATACATCGTGATGCTGTAGAGCGTCGTCTCATTGAGGATGTACGTAGCGGACACCCTAAGTATCAAGGACAATCAGCCAACAAACCGGGCATTATTGATAGTCCTGCCGATGCTGATGGCTGGCCCCAGTATGCTGGTTTTCAACCCGTTGTGGATAACGACCACGACGGGATAGCAGACGACTGGGAGCGCGCTAACGGCTTGAATCACAACGACCCAGAAGACCGTAATAAGGTTATTTCAAAGGCTGGCTATACAGCTCTTGAAGTCTATCTCAACAGCCTGATGGGCGAATAAAGGATGGTTTGATTATAGGACTACGTCTAAACCAATGACCATGCGTGGGTGAGATTCCAGCAGGTCGTTAGCCCACACATACAGGTTCCATTGCTTGAAGGTATAATAGAATCCTGCTGCAATGTCGGCATCCTCGTCGAACTTCCATGAATGGATGATACCTGTCATGGGCGTGAGGGCACGTCCGTTTTTCAGGGGAATGGTATATCCCAAATATTCGTAATTGGAGTAAGATGGGGTAGCGTCGCGATTGACAACCCACCAGGTATTAGTGCACCAGAACAGGCGGTTGTTATTTGTGATGGCACCATTCAGATAGAGTGCTGATGTCAGGTATGAGAATTTGAAACTGTTGTTGAGATTGAAGGAAGGAGTGACTTCCGCACCAACGTTGAACCACTTGCTGATACTTGTTCCGTAGCGGACAAGCGCCCCCCAATAGGTGTAATCAAGACCCGTGTAGAGGTCGACGCCTGTAGCAAAGTGGTTGCCCAGACCATATTGGAATGTGGTATAGGTCTCCTGATGATTGATGCCTGGACGGGCTTTCAACGACGTATAGGCGTAAAGTTTGCCATCGCCTACGGTTCCTGCATAGTAAGGAATCTGGGCGATGGCATCGATTGAGAACATCAATGCGGCAGAAAAAAGGATTAGTTTTCTCATAAGCGCTTATTTCGGCATCTCTAAGATGAAGCGGCAGCCGTCTTTATAGTCTCTGTCGTAGATGAGGTCGCCGCCAAGGCTCAGCGCATGGCGCATGCAGAGTGGCAGGCCGAGGCCAAGACCCTCAGAGAGGTCATCAATCTTCATGAATGGCTTGAACAGTAGTTCGTCAGGGTTGTCGGGCAGACCAGGACCAGTGTCTTCGATAGTGAAGCGGACAACGGTCGTCGTTTGTGATATGTGCAGGCTGATGTGCTCGCCATCCGAGTATTTGGCAGCGTTATAGAGCAATTCGCGGATAGTTCGCATGAGATAGAGATGGTTGGTCAGAATACGCACTTCTTCAGACAACTCTGTTTCGAACTTGACTTCCAGTATTTGGAAGTGACCTAATGTATAATCAATGCTTTCGCGGGCTACCGCATTACACGACACCTCGTCGCGACGCTCCTGCATCAGCTTTTCAGCGCCTCCTGTTGAAGAGCTGTCTAAGAGCATGAGCACCATACGCTTCAGGTGTATGGCATTATATTTCATCATTGCCATGACGTCGTTCAAGTTCTCCTCTTCCTCTTCCTTCAGGAACTTTTCCTGAATGCTTTTCCCTTCATTGCGTGAGACGATGCTCTCGTAGAGCACATTCGCAAAGCCCATAATGATGTTCAGCGGCGTGCGAATCTGGTGCGACAAGTTCTGGATAAACACTGTTTTTTTCCTGACAGCCTCCTCTGCCAGCCGCATGTCACGCGCGCGCTGTTCGTTGCGCTTCCTGATTTCCTCAGCCGTCTGGCTGATGCTGCCCATGTGGTCGTGAAGTGCCTGCTGCATGGCGGCGAAGCTGTTTTGAAGCTGTCCGATATCGTCATCCTGATCAGAGCGTGGAATCACCTTGTCATAATGTCCCTCAGAAATCTGCTGAGCGTGATACAACAGTTTTTTAATGGGTCGGATGTTCTGTCTGACAACCCTCCGGCACAGCCACAGCATGGCAAACAATCCTAAGAATATAAGAATGATGATGACGTATGCCAAACGGTGGTAGCCTACCAATATTTCGCTGTCAGAACATACCATGGCAAGACTCCAGTCGGAACCAGGCACTGGATGATAGCTCACATGGTACCGGCGACCGTCTATGACGACATGCATCATGCCCTGCTTGCCGTCTGTCATCTGGTAGCCAAGGGCTATCAGGTCAGCATCCTGATGGGGGTCGGCATCGGTAAAGATGGTCTTTCGGAACAGACGCGTGGTATCAGGATGGATAAAGAAGCGTCCGTCGCCTCCCACCAGCATGAAGTAGGCATCGGGATAAGGGTGCTCTGTGGCTATGATGTCCTTCGCCATGCGGCTGAACGAGAAGTCAGTGGCGACAACGCCCAGAACCTTACCCTGCCTCGAGCAGAGTGGACGGCAATACGTGGCCCCGCTTCGTTGTGGTCGATGGTTCCCTCTGTATATTCGCCGAACGGCTCAACCCAACTTGCCTTACCTGAAGTGACGGGTAACTTGTACCAGGGTTTGTCAGTGTATTCATACTCGGTTTCGATGACAGAGACAATCGTGTCGCCCTCGTTGACGGTATATACGGAGAAATTGCGCCCGTATTGCGGCAGCATATTGGGTTCGGCACTAATCGAACAGCTGATGATATGTGGGTTGAGGCGCATCATTCGCTGCGATATGGACTGCAGCGAGTCCGGACGGAAGTTCTCTTCGAGCAGCCATGCATTGGCATCGGTCGACACCTCTATAGTGCGCATATAGTTGCTGACGCGTTGAATTGTGGTGCGGAGAATGCTGTTCGAACGCTCTATGGCCTCCTTTCGTATCAGATAACGTGACTGGAGATAGAACAGACCCAACGAGATGATAAACACGGGTGCTGCCATCAGCATAATGTTGAGGCTGAGTTTATGGGAAAGACGGCTACCAGACTTATTCATGGCTCACCTCCTTTCCTGCTTTTAGTCCCTTTTCAGCCTCTTCGGCCTCTATCTCTAAGGCTTCCACCATGTGGTCGAGCAAGTCGAGCACAATGTCACTTTGTTCCTTGATGACACCAGCCTCGTAGTCGGCCTCCTGTGTCGTCATGTCCTGATAGTTGTTGCAGAGTTTCATGACGCTACGCTCGATGAGGTCGGCAGGGATGGTCATCTGTGTGGTCATATAGTGAAGGAAGGTCGTCTTCATACGATCGCTGCCCTGGGCACTGCCGTAGGCCTTGCGCAGTTCCTCGCCACGTATCTTTAGCATGGAGGTCATCTGCTCGAGTTCAGCAGACTTGGTAGCCAGCGACTGCTGCATGCGCTGGAAGTGGTCCTGCAGCTGGCCAATCTCGTCATCGCGTTGTGCATTAGGCACCGTCTCGTCGTAATGCCCTTCAGCAATGCGCTGGGCTGAACGGGTCAGCATGTGAAGAGGTTTCAGCTGGCGACGGATGAACATACGACAGAGTTGGAAGAAGACCAGCATACTGAAGATACTGATGGCCAATACCAGATAGATCAGAATGTCGTGAGCGCCAAGGATGTCTTCCTCGAGGAATACGACACCTGCACTCCACCCGCTCTCCTCCATGGGCACGCCTAACGTGTTGGTGTGACGGAAAGGCTTGTAGAACACGCGCCAGTCCTTATTGTCCATTCGGAAGGCCTTATTTCCCGCTTGTCCAGATATCATGGCTTCGGCAGCCTCATGTGTGGAAGAGTCACCATACTTGTCAGCAAATTCTATGGCCGTTTTCATTTTCGACAGCTTTTCATTGTCAGGATGGACGATGTATGAACCATTGCTGCTCAACATGACGCTGTAGCTGTTGGGCGAGGGCTTGGCAGAGTGAATAATCTGCGAAAGCAGGGAGATAGGCAGGTCGACGGCTACGGCACCAACACAGTCGCTGTTGCGGTCGATGATGGGCAGGCAGAAAGATAGTGTCACGCCTTCGTTCTCTTCCTCTGGCAGGGGGTCGGTCCAGCAAGCATGCTTTGTCTTTATGGGTAACGTGTACCACACCTGCTCAGTATATGGCCGTTTGCCAAAGTGGTCGGATGTCACCAATGTGCTGTTTCCTTCCTTATAGCCATCTCGATGAACGTAGGCCATAAACAGGTCGCGACCAGCGTAGTAATGTGGCTTGAAGGCTATGGCACAGCCTACGATGTAGGGGTATGTCTCGACGATTTCACGACAATAGGTCTCCATGCGGTCGGGCTGGTCGAGATGCCATTGAATGTCCTGACAGATGTTATACGTGGTCTGTTCGATGGTCATCAGGATGTTATCAATGTGCTGCACAGTACCCTCCAGCGTCTGCTCGGCATCGTTGCGGGCCTCGTCCTTCAGTGCCTGACGCGAGAAATACAGCATCACCGTCAACGACAGGACGAGCAGTAACACCATCTGGCTGACCACCATAAGGTTCAGCCTGAGGGATATGTGTGGAATCGTCATTCTTGAGAGTTTCCGCATTTTCATTTTTCCTCTTTTTCCTTATTTTACCTTTTATTTTTCCACAACTATTGCTACCGACCAGTCTACATGTTTGATAGGCCCGTAATACACTGTAGAGGGTACGCCGTTGATAGTCATGTCTACAACACCGCTCTTCTTCTGCGACAGGTTGCTAACCACTTCCTCTTCAGACGTCAGCGTCACCTTCTTGCCTTCAGGGTGGGCTATACAACTGCCATCGTTGTTGATGACAACGGTGTAGAAGATTTCGTCACTGTTCTTATACTGGTTCAGCAAGTCGTCGTCTCTGAGTTCTTTGTCAATACGCTGCAGCTCCTTGCTCAGCCACTCGAATGTCATGTCGGCTCCGCACACACAGGCCAGCTGTCCTTTCGAGTCGTAGACGGGCTTGACAAACGTCGTATAATGGCCGCTGATGTCTGTACCGTCATAATAATAGTAAGGATCAGACCAGAAACTCTCGCTCGACTTCTTGGCACGGATATACCAGTCGGACTTATGATAGTTGTGACGCGCTGAGCCCACCATGCGCACTTCGAAAGCACTGGTGTCTACGTGCACCACGTATGGCTCGAACCATTGTCCCTTCTGAGGAAAGAAGTTAGGCTCAAAGGCAGCGAAATAGCCTCTTACCTCCGGATTCAGACTAGTCTTGCTTTCCAAGGCGGCAATCACAGACTCTGGCGTGTCGAGGTGTTTTTCAACTTCGTCAAACTCGTTCATGGCATTCATCTCCATGCCTTGAATGGTCTTGGCTATCTTTTCGGATGCCAGATTCATCATGCCCACATAACGTACATGGCGCTCTGAGTCAGTGGCCTGACTGCATTTCCATACCGATGCACATAATATGGCAACCATGATTGCCAGCACCATCCACGTCACGTATCTCGTCGGCTTCTTGCTACTTGTTTTAGATTCTTGTTCCACGGCTTTGTTGTTTAATTCATTAATTTAGCGCAAATTTACCGACTTTTGTCGACATATGTTTACGTCCGCGCTTTTATTTAACAATGTTTAGCACATTGCGAGACTAATTGGTAATACTCCAAAAGTATTCTGAAATACTCCAAGACTATTTGAAAATAACAACGGAGTATTGAAAAATAAGGTGACGTTATTTTCCAATAATGGCAGGTTATTTGTCAATAATGGCAGGTTATTTGACAGCACGTCATTGTTCTAACTGAAATTTGATGGGAACGCAATATTTTATCCTGACAGCCTTTCCATAGAATTTTCCAGGATTCCATTTGGGCATTGACTCGACAATACGGACGGCTTCTGTATCCAAAAGAGGGTTGAGGCTTTTTGCAACTTTCGCTTCCGTGATGCTGCCGTCTTTTTCAATCATAAAAGAAACGACAACCCTGCCTTGAATACAGCTGTCCTTTGCCGCCTGAGGATAGTGTAGATTCTCGTTAATATATTCCAATAATTTCGCAGTCCCGCCATGGAAAGAGGGCATTTGCTCAAAATCTTCGAATATTTTCAGCTTTTGTGGACTCGTTGCGGAGGGTGGGGCAGTTATGGCCGACAACTCGTCGTCCACGCTGCTGCAACTTGTCAATGCACTCAGGATAACCATTACCACCATCGTTCCAGTCACTTGCTTGCGGATGGCCTTCATCACGCTGTAAAAAGATTTACTTCTTGTCATAATCGTTACTTTTTTAAGATTGATGCTGCAAAGTTACAACAAAAAAACGCCTTTGTCAAGAGGTCTTAGCGGATTGACACGAAAGTAATGACATAAACTGTTGGTAATCAGTAGACTAACTTTTTAATTGATAGTGCTGTTGACACAAGATGTTATCGTCGTAGACTATGTGCCCGCATCTCTTTTGCAAATGCTTAAGGCATGTCAAAAGTGCCTGTTTGTAGAAACTCAATTGCTTGATTATAAGGTGATTAGGCGCTGATAAGTGTGTCAGTTGTGTTCAAGGTCTTGACAAAGGCGTTTTTATGTTGTACCTTTGCATCGACATACTTATCGATCAGAGTGTTAATCCTCAGGCTGGAACGGGGTCGCCAGTTGGTGTCTAAGGGCGCAACGATAGGCAGCTGACGACCCTGTTATTCAAAAGGTAAAAAAGGTAAAAAGTAAAAAGGTAAAAAATAAAGAAAACAATAAAAACAACAATTATAATGAACAAGAAATTGATGATGAAGACCGTCATCCTGTTGATGATGGCTGTTGGGGACATTGCATGTGCGCAAAGCGTGCCGTTAATCATTGACCCAGATAAAGTAGACGAGTATCTGGCGGAAAGGAGGGACACTATTAACGTGTACGATGTGGTTGAGCAGATGCCTTCATTTCCTGGCGGGTTTCAGAAAATGCAGGAATTCATCGAGATAAATCTTCGTTATCCTAAAGAGTTAGAAGAAACTTGTGTACAAGGACGTGTGATCATTGCTTTCATTGTGGAGAGGAATGGAAAACTGTCGAATATAAGGGTGGTGAAAAGCGTGCATCCTGCTTTGGATAAGGAGGCTCTTCGCATCGTCAACCTGATGCCAGAATGGATTCCTGGTCGGCAAAATGGCAAGAAAGTCAGGGTGAAATACATCATACCCATCACTTTCCGATTAAAATAGTTGGTATTTCGCCCTTTTATTTGTAACTTTCACCTTTGGTGAAGGTAGGCTGCATCTCGGAAATAAAAGAAAAACCTAGTTTTTTCTTTGTATTTCGCTCGATTTGCACTACCTTTGCAGGCAGAAATGCGACATTTAGCAACTATTTTGCTAAGCCTTGTCTGTCTGCTGATGGGATGTCGAAACGACGGGGTGGCTCCTTCTTCTCATGTGGAGAAGGGGGATAGTGCCTCTGTTTATCAGGATATGGCTT
>JAEEGL014573516.1_pt1 | contig 13312 bp, 7 predicted proteins | sample 9134231 | NCBI WGS metagenome assembly JAEEGL01 (sample SAMN16246548, study PRJNA631951) | gut metagenome | biome: gut microbiome; feature: rumen; material: fiber-attached | host: Bos | place: Iran: Karaj | collected 2018-10 | reverse complement strand
TTTTTCAATTTGATTAAAAAAATTTTGAAATCTTTCTTTACTTTCAATATTATTAGTTAACATAATTTGATATTTTAATTCATTATGAAGTAAAAGTTCATTTTCTTGAAAAGTTCTTTTACTCCAAGCTTCTTTATTAAAAATATCTAATTTTAATTTATTATCTAAAACAGTTTTTGGTTTTTTTAAAACTGGTAATTTATAACTCTCACTACTAGAACTATCAGAAGAATAATCTTTAGAATTACCAAAAGAAGTAAAATTTTTCTGAGTAACAATTTTTTTATTTGAATTTAATAAAGAATTCATTTGATTTGATTTTAATTGTTGAGATTGTATTTTTTTCATTGTTTTTTGTAATTCTTCTTTTTTTTTTTTGAAAAATTCTATAATATGTTGATATAAGAATTCAAGTACTTCTCCTAATGATATTTTTCTTTTGCTTTTCTCAGGAAAAAATTTTGTATCTTCTTCATTTTGCATTTCTGTTCTTAATTTTTCAACTTGATTTCCAAATTCTTGATCAAAAAGTAAAGTATTTAAATCTGATTTTGTCATTTTTTCATTTAATTTTCCTTGTGCCATACTTAATAATGAAGATACTATTTTTTCTTGTTTTTTTTGTATTTGTTGTTTTTCTTTTTGTTTTTCTTCTTGAATTTTGATTTTTTCTATTATATTTTTTGTTGGTTTTGATTGTTCTTCTTCTCTAATTAATTCTTCTTTTATTTCATCTTGTTGCTGTTGAATTTTATCTTTTATTGTTTTGTTTTCTTCTATAATTTTTACTATGTTTTTTTTTATTTTGATATTTTGAATTTTTTTCTGAGCTTTTATCATTTTTTTCTTTGCTAATTTTTTCTGTTGTTTTATCTTTTGTTTTTGCTTTTTTCTCTTTTTTTTTAATTTTTTAAGAATTTCTTCTTTTTTTTTCTTACGTTCTTCTGGATCTGTTATATTATTTTGATTTAAATATTCTTCTATTTCTTTTTCAAATTCTTTTTCTATTACTAATGAATCTTCTGATGATGATTCAGTGACACTAATACTATCATCATCATCATCATCATTTTCATTATTTTTATTGTTGTTTTTAGTATTATTTTTTTTATTATTATTTTTTGTATGATTCATTTTTTTATTTTTGTTTTTTTTATTATTATTTTTTTTATTATCATTATATTCATTATTATCATTATTTTCATTTAAATCATTTTCAATTGTATTATTTATTCCATTATTATTAATATTATTATTAGTTTTATCATAGTCTTTATTTTTTTCTGAAATATTCTCATTTATTAAATTTTTTTCTATTATTGTTTTTTTCTTTCCCTTTTTTGTTTTTAAATCATTATTCTTATTTACATCATCTTTTATAATATGATTATTTGTTATATTTATATTATTTATTATATTTTTTTTATTATTAATATTCTCATTTTGATTACTCATTTCACTTTCATCACTTTCCTCACTTTCTGAATCAGAATCTTCTAAAAATTGTTTGAAGTGGTGTTTTATTTCTGTATCTAAATTGGCTAAAGCTTTATCTTGTATTATTATTTCTTCATTTAATTGTTTTTCATTTGATTCAATAATATTATTAATATCAATATTTTCAGCATCTTTTTTTTTTCTTTCTTCATTGTTTTTATCCTTAGTTTCATGACTTTGAGATTTAATCTTATATTTATTTTTTATTATATTATTTTTCTTATTATCATAATTATTATTATTTTTATTATAATTTTTATTCTCACTTAAATTTTTTTTTCTTAGAATATCTTTATTTATTTGTTTTTCATTATTTTGTTTAATATCTTTTTCATCTTCTTCATATGATTCATATTCACTTGAATATTTTTCTTTATTTTTATTATACTTTTTTTTTGATTTTATAACATTTCCTTTTGAATCAATAATTTCACTTTCTGATTTAGAATCAAAAAAACTATTTTCTTCACTAATTCTTTTAGTACCTTTTCTTATTTTTTTCTTAATTCCCTTTTTTCCATATAAATTATCTTTTAATAAATCATTTAAACTATTTTCACTAATTTTTCCATGATGATTATCATCATTTTCATAATTCAATAATAAATTTCTAAATTTAGGATTATTAGAAAAAGTTTTACTGAAATAAGGATTATTTTGCAAAGTAGAAAAAATAGAATTTCTACTATGTTTAACCTTTTTAGTATATGAATTAATAAGAGGTAAAAAAATTTTATTTCCATTTTCATCTACAATATATTTAGTAAAGTTTTTAATAGAACATTTTCCTTTAAATATTTCTTCCATTTTCTTAGTTAAATTTCTTTCTTCTTCATATAATAAATTCATAATATAATCATCATCAATAATAACATTTCTAGAATTATAATAAGTAATTTTCCTACTTATATTATTTAAAATATTATCTAAAAAATCATTTACTTTGGAATTAATTTTTCCTCGAATTTTATTTTTAATTTTAGTAATTAATATATCAGGTTGATTATTTAATAAATTAATATAAGATCTATAAGATTTTAAATTAGCTTCTCTTTGATTTTCTATATTACATTCTGTAAAAACAGATTTATTATCATTTATTTTTGCAGTAGATGATAACATTTTCAAATTTTGAATATTTCGATTTGGAGAATTTAATAAATTATTAATATCAACATCAACTTTTCTAACAAATTTAAAAGGATTTCTTGTTGAATTAAATTCTGTACTTGTTGAACCTAAATCAATTGAACGAAATGAATTTACTTTTACATGATTATATCTTGTCATTTTTTTATTTGCTCTAAATTGATTAAATTGACTATTCATTAATTTATGTCCTGGGAAATTTAAATTACTTGAATTAAATTTATTTCTTGAATCTCTTGTTGATTTCATTTGATTAATATTTATTGTTGAAAAATTATCATAAAAACTTGAATAATTATTTATGGATTTTTTTATTTGATTATTATTAAATACTGAAACATTATCTTTTGAAGTAAAACTATTCATCTTTAAATTTTTTTTAATATTTATTTAATAAAAACAAATTAAAAATCTCTTAATTAAAAATTTATTAAAAATTTCAAAAATTAGTAAATTAATAAATCAAATATTACTTTTTTGATTTTATTAAAAATTTACAATTAACAAAGAAAAAAAAAAAAAGAAAAATTAAAAATTAATTTAAAATCCTTTAGTTTTAGCCATAGTATTTTTAGGAATATTCCCTTTATTTTTATCCTTATTTGAAAATTTAATAAACAAAGAATCTTTAACAACTTTCAATTCTTCATTTTCAAAATTAACTTGTTCATTAACATTTTTTTTATCCAAAATATTAAATTTCTGATTAAAATTATCAAACTGATTATTTAAATCATTTTGATTATCATTAACTTCTTTTTCTCTATTAATTGAATCAAAAAATCTTCCTCTCTTAAATTTATTAGGAGCAAATTGATTAACTAAAGTACTCCATTTATAAATATGTTGTGGTTTTTTTTCAGAAAAATCAATTATCTGAGGATGTTTTGGATCAAAATCTTTCCATAAATTTAAATTATTAACTTTAATAATTAAATTATCACTTTTTTTTACTTTTGGTAAAGGATGATATTCTCTTTTAAATGGATCTTTCCAATTTGGTTCTTCATCTCTATGTTCATTTAATAATAAATCTTCACCAGGTGGTTTATAATATTTTTTTTTTTCTGTATATTCATTCCAACTTTGATAAAGTGGTTTTTCTATATAATCTTCTTTTAATTTCCACCATTCTTTCATTTTTTCATTTTCTGAAAATTTTGGTAATTCATGTCCATGAACTCCAATTGTTTGTTTAGAAAAAGTTTTAATATTATAATCATTTGTTTCTTTTCTTCTTTGTTCTTTTATTTTTGTAAATGTTTTTCTATCTTCATTACTATACATTTTAGCGAAAATTTCATCTTCTCTTTCATTTAATCTTTCAACTTCATTTTTAAAATTAACATTCATTAATTTTTTCCCTTCTTCTAAATTTTCTCTTTTTAATTCATCAATTAAATCTTTTTGTGTTTTATGTTTAGGATTATAAACATATTCTAATGTAGGATCATGTTTAGTATCTTTAATTTCACTTTCAATTGGTTCTAATCCACATTTAATTCTTGCATTTTTATGCATTTCATCCTTAATTTGATTTATTGATGTATATTTAGGATGTACTCTTGTTAAATTTGCAAGATCTTGTTCTTCATTAATAAATTTAATTGGATTTTCATCTTCCCATTTTTTCATTTTATCATTAATTTCTTTTTTAGTTTGATTTTTTCTACTTTCTAACATTTCACTTAATGTAGAAAATTTTGGTTTAATATCACTTAAAGGATGTTTAGGATAAGTATCTTTAACAGGTAAAAAATCATCAGCATCAATAATTTTACCTCTTTTTTGTAATAATCTAAATGGTCTTTTACCTCCTTGATTATCAACATTCCAAACATAATTATCTTCAATATTATTAGCTAAAGCTTCATATGCATTTTTTTTTTCAATTTCATTTAATTTACCATCACCATCTAAATCAAATCTTTTAGAAATAACATAATCTCTTCCTCCAACGTAACCGTCTTTATCTAAGTCATATGAAATATCAGGTAGACGTTCTTTTTTTCGAAGAGCTAAAAGTTGACTTTGAGTTAATGCACCTGATGCATTTGTATTTTGTTCATTCCATGGTATTTTTATTTGAGATTTTAAAGAAAGGATATTTGCTGTGTCACGACTTTTTGATAATGGCTTTAAAAAACCATCTATTGTATATTTTGGAGGAATATGACTTAATGGATTGAAGACTTGAGGAGGTGGTTGAATTGTTGGTTGATCTTTTGGATATTGGGATGCTATATTTTGGATGTCTAAAGGAATTGGGGATTTTTCGGTTGTTGACATTTTTTTTAATTTTATTTTTTTTTTTGAAGTTTATAATATTTAATTTTTTTTTTTATTATTTTTTTTTAAGTGAAAATTTTTTAAATTTGAAAAAGAAAAAATGGTAATTTGTAAAATAGTATTTAAAAAATAAAGAAAATATCTTTAAAGAATTTTATATTTTCATATAATAAATATTAATTTAATCTATATACATTATTAATATTAAAATAATAATTTTGATTTTGAAACTTAATATTTAGCAAATGATAAATTATATTTTTTTTGAATTCTAACTAACCATCCAGTAGAAGCTTTAAATGAATAATCAGATGATAATTCTTTTGCTTTTTCTCTAAAAATTTTTGTAGTAATTTTTGAAGGATCATTTTGATAATACCAACAAAGCATTTTTTCTTCAAGTGTTGGGTCTTTAAATTTTCTTCCACTTCCTTTTTTCCTTTCAACACCTTCTTTTCTCCATCTTGTAACATTTCTTAATGAAATATTATATTTTCTTGATATTTCTACATTACTTAAAAATTGAAGTTCTTTAAAAATTTGTTTTTTTTCTTCTTTTGTTAAAATGTGATATTTTCCTTTATTTTTATCTGTTTTAAAAAGTATGTTTTGTTTTTTTTCAGTTATTATATTGTTATTTATATTTATATTTTCTATATTAATTGATTGAGATGGATTTACTAATAATGATAAGTCTATTTCATTATTTTCTTCATTTTCTTGTTTTAAATTAAAAATAAAATCAAATGAATCTTCTTTTTTTTCTTCTTCTGATTTTTTTTTTTCAACATTATTTATATTATTTATAAATTCATTATTTAAAATTTCTTGTTTTATATCTTCTTTTATTATATTATTGTCAATTTGATATATATTATTATTATTATTTAAGTTATTATTCTCTTCATATGGAATTGAAAAATTTTCTTGTTGAAAGTAAGAAATTTCTTCTTTAATTGGAGTCATTAAATTAATTGAAAATTTAGGGGAGAGAATATCATCTTCATCACCAAATTTTGTTTCTGCATTGTTTATTTCTTCAAAACTTATAAATCTATCTGCATTATAATTAATATCATTTGTAAATATTAATGAATTATCATCTTCTATATTCATTTTATTTATTTATTAAAATATGGAAAGAATTTATATTGGTTGGAAAATTTTTAAAAAATTTATCAAAATTAATAAACTAAATTTAAGAAATTAATATTATTTAATATTTTACAGATTAAATTTTTATATAAATTTATTACATTTTATAATTATTTCAAAAAAAAAAATGAATGAATACTCCCCAAAAAAAATAATAGAAATAATAAAAAATAAAAAATTTTTTAAATCAAAAAAAAACAATTTAAAAAATTATTATTTACTCTTTTAAAAATAAATGGAATGAAATAATATTTAAAATTTTATCTTATTATGAAGATGATTGAGTAGTTGATTCACTTTTTGGATTTAATTGCCTCGCTTTTAAATTTACACCAGTAAATCCTTCATTATCTGTAGTTTCCCCTAAAACTAATGAAGGATCATTAAATTCAACTTTTAAATTACCAATGAAATTACCTCCAGTAAAGAAGAAAGTATTAGTACTAGTTAATGCAGACCAACCAAAATCATCTTCATCATCTCTATTTTTTTCATTAAAAAATAATTCAATAATATTTCTATCAATAATTCCATGAACTGTAAATTTTGCAACCCCCTGATTGTCAAATTCATCAACATTATCATATATTAAAGTATCGCTATTCACATCTAATTTAGTTCTTTTCTTTTTTATCTTGATTTCTCTTTGTTTCAACCCATAAACATTAACTGATAATTTATCAGTGAAAAATGGATTATTATGAACAAATTGAACATTAGTATGTCCTCTATCAATGAAAAATGCATCAGCTTTTTGATTAAAACCTATTTTTAAATATTCTTCTGGAATTGAAAGACCATATAAATATAAAGAAATTACTCCTGGATCATCATTTGTGAAAGAATCTGCTACATTAAATTCAAATTCAAATTCAAGTGCTCCATATGCATTTTCACTCAAATCAAGTGTGTATCCTGATTGTATATTTTGACCATTTGATTCTATCTTTGGTCTCCATCCTGGTGTTTCTAATTCACTTAATTTAATACAAGGTTTTGAAAAAATATATAATAATTGTTTACCAGCTATTGAATAATGTGCTATTTTTATTTGTCTTGGAAGACTCGTTGATGATCTCCATGGATCAGTTGGAACTAAAGCTGTATATTGCCAATTTGATGCCCATGCAATTCCTGTTGCATAATTTCTTGCCTTAAAAACTCCTTTATCATCAAGATCATTACTATTATCTTGCATTTCATAGAAAAGCTGCATTGCATAAAAATCTTTTCCTAAATCTAACAATGTAGTATATCCATTATCATTAAATTTAAATGAAATTGTTGATTGTTTTATGTCTGTTTCATCAATTGTAACTTGCAATTGTCCTATGAAATATTCAGTTGATGAACCTCCTTGTTGTGAACCAGGATTAATTGATATAAAAAGAACCCAATAATCATTGCTTTCACCATCTTTTTTATCTGTATTGTTTAAACGAACCAAATTAGGACATTCATATTGGAAACCTAAATAACCAGCCATTTCAAATCTTCCTGAATAAGTGAAAGTATATGCATTATTAGACAAATAAAAATTAATAGCATATTCATGTGATTTAGCAACGCTCATAATATAATAACCAGGTTTATATTTAATAACTTGAGGATCTCTAAATTCAGTTGATTCTTCACTCTCCTCACCCTCTGGTAATTTAACAACTGGATTGGCCTCACTTCCATTAATTGTTTCAGGTGTAATAAATGTTTCTCCACCATCAGTAGAATAACTAAGTACCTGATGTTCAATCCAATTATAATAAGTCATTGTCCACATTGCAATAATATTCTTATAATCATTTGTAGTTGTAAATAGTCCTGAAAGATTTTGATCATCGAAAAAAATGGATCCAGAATAAGCTCCTGAAATTTTATCAGTAGGTTGAATTGCAATTGGTTTATGATCCCATGAAGTAAAACCATTTTTAAATACTGCATGTCCCCAATATAATGGAAGTTCCCATATATTATTTGCTGGGTTATGTTGATAATAAATATGATAATTTGTACCATCATAAAATAATCCATTTGGATCATTCATCCATCCTTTTTCAGGAGTAAAATGGAATATTGGTCTATTTATTGTATGATTTCCATATTGGAATCTTTTATATTTTATACCTTGTGGGAAACAATTTAAATTATTAGTACAACTTTCGTCTGCAAAGACTATATTAAAAATAAATAAGAATGTGATGAAGTACATCATTTCAATTAAAATTAATAATCAAATTTCTCTTTATATAAAGTGAAATTATTTTTTTTTTTAGTCAGTTTTAAATTTTTGAGTAATTAACTGAATTTTGAACCTAATTAATTAAGTTTTAAATTGAATTTATATATTAATCAAAAAAAATTAATTTATTTTCTGAAAAAAAAAATTTTTTAGAACTTTTCAAATTGAAAATATAAATAATTAGATTCTTTTAAAATTAAAATTTTAAATCATTTATTTTATTAAAAGTAGCTTTTTCTTTTTACATAATAATTGTTTTAATTAGAAAATAATAAACTAATTTTTACATTATAAAAAAAAAAAATAGTATAAATAAAATAAAGTTTTTATAACAAATTAAATATTTTATAAACTAACTTAGTATAATAATATAGATTTTTTAATTAGTTTTTTTATTATATAATCTATTTAATATTAAATCTAATATTATTGATGAAAATTATATTTTTCAACTAAAGTCGCTGCATCTTCTTTAAAAAGAATTAATTTTTTTTTGATGAAATTCATAAATTAAATTAAATGAAAAAATATTATTTTATTAATTTGTTTTAAAAATATATTTGACAATAAATAACTTTTTCTAACATCAATAAATTAAAATATAATAGAAATCACAATATAATAATAGGAATTAAAATTTTTATTTAAACTAAATCTATTCTAAATTAATATTGTTTTATTTATATTAATTATTTTTATTGAAAACTTATAAGATTTTTTTTATTTGAAGAAATGAAAACATTATTGCTAAATAATACATTGATAATTCAAAAATAATTTAAAGTAAATTGATAAAAAATGGATACTACTATTAATCAATTAAAAGCATAAAGATATTTAATTAAATGAATAATTATTATATTAAAGAACAAATCATAAATAATGAAAAATATAAAATTAAAAAAAAGATTAAGATTTAGAAAAAATAAAAAATAAATTTTATGTAATATAAAATATTTAACATAATTAATTAATAATCATAATAACTTGTAAAATAAAGAAATAAAATAATATCTTTTTCATACAATTAACATTAGACTTTATAATAATAAAAGAATTGATAAATAATATAATAGAAAAATATTTAAAATTAATTATATTTTTTTGAAAATATATACTAAAAAACAAATTAATTTAAAATATTATTTAAAAGTATATATTTATAAAAACAAATAAAGATAAATTAAATTAGTTTATATTTTTAACAAAAACTATTAATATAATCTATTTCTTATTCACTTGATTTATATAATTGCCTCGCTGTTAAATTTACTTTATTAAATCCTTCATTTGTTTCAATTACTTTTCCATTAACAAGAGAAAGATCATTAAATTCAACTTTTAAATTACCAATGAAATTACCTTCAGTAAAGAAGAAAGTATTAGTACTAGTTAATGCAGACCAACCAAAATCATCATTTTCATCATCACTATTTTTTTCATTAAAAAATAATTCAATAATATTTCTATCAATAATTCCATGAACTGTAATTTTATATCTATATTGGAAATATGTTATTGTTCTTCATAATTTAATGTATTAGTTGAATTTATATATTTAGTTTTTTGTTTTGTTAATGATGTTGTTGAATCTGTTTTTATACTATTAACATTTAATGATAATTTATCAGTGAAAAATGGATTATCATGAACAAATTGAACATTAGAATGTCTTCTATCAATGAAAAAAGCTTTATGTTTAGTATTAAAACCTATTTTTAAATATTCTTCTGGAATTGAAAGACCATATAAATATAAAGTAATTACTCCTGAATCATGGGTGAAAGCTTCATCAACAAATGTAAATTCAAATTCAAATTCAAGTGCCCCATATGCACCTTCACTCAAATCAAGTGTGTATCCTGATTCTATATTTTGACCATCTTCTTTTTTATCTGGTTTCCATCCAGGTGAATATAATTCATTTAAATTAATACAAGGTCTTGAAAAAATATATAATAATTTTTTAGTAGATATTAAATAATGTGCTATTTTTATTTGTCTTGGAAGTGTCATTGATGTTCTCCATGGATCAGTTGGAACTGAATATGCATATTGCGAATTTGATGCCCATGTATTTATTGTAACATAATCCTTTGCAAGATAAATATTAGTTGATTGTTCAATAATGGATGGTGGTTCATAAAAAATTCACATTCCATAAAAATCTTTCCCTAAATCTAAAAAAGTTGTATATCCATTTTCAATATATTGAAATGATATAGAAGAATCAGATTCTTTTAATTGTTCATATAAAATATTGTGTAGATGAACATCCTTGAAGAGTACCTGGAATAATTGATATAAAAAGAACCCAATATTGAGATTCTTCATTTGGATTGTCTTCTATATCATTATTATTTAAATAAGCCAAATTAGGACATTCATATTGAAAACCTAAATAACCAGCCATTTCAAATTGACCTGCATATTTAAATTGTAAAGCATTGTTAGATGAATAAAAATAAATTGCATATTCATGTGATTTAGCCACACTCATAATATAAAGTGATTTTGAATATTTAATAACTTGTGGATCTCTAAATTCAGTTGATTCTTTATCATCTTCTTTAGGTTTATCAACAACTGGATTAACCTTTAATGAACTATTATTATAATTTTACATAATCAGGAGTAACAAAAATTTCACCACCATCAAATGATAAACTTAAGAGTTGATATTCAGTCCAATTTTCGTAAGTCATAGTCCACATTGCAATAATTCTATTATTTGGTTCAATATTATCAAATTGTTGAGAAAGATTTTGATCATCAATATTAATAGAACCAGTATATGTACCAGATATTTTATCTGTAGGTTGAATTGCAATTGGTTTATGTTCCCAAGTAGCAAACCCTTTTTCAAACACAGCATGTCCCTAATATAATGATCCCATATAGTATCTGAAGGATTATATTGATAATAAATATGATAATGACTTCCATTATACAATAATCCATTTGGATCATTCATCCATCCTTCTTTAGGAGTAAAATGGAATATTGGTCTATTTATTATTTGATTTCCATATTGAGTTCTTTTATATTTTATATTACTGGGAAACAATTATTATTATTATTTGGATTACATGTATCTGCTGTTATTATTATTTTTAATAACAATAGAAAAGAAAGGATCAACATCAGTTGAATGAATTAAATAAATAATATTTAGTTATATATGATATATAATTAGTTATTTTTGTTATTGATATTTTTATAATAAATTGGAATTACCAAATTTTAGTCATTATTAAATATTGAAATTAAATTAGATTTCATTATATTTTCTAAATAAGGTATTTTTTCTTTGAAAAAATTCATTTTAGTTATTTAATTTATTAATTTGAATGGATTGATAATTTGTAAATATTCCTTAAAAATTATTAAATAAAATTATTATTTAAAAAAAAATAATTAATTTTTAATAAAAATAAGGGTTATCAAAACAATCAAAATGAATTATTTTAAAATTATATATACAAAATATCTATTTTATAATCAATATTTCCTTATATTAATTATAATAAATCTATTATAATTAAATATAATAAAAAATCAATTTTTTTATTTAAATTCAATGAACAAAAATTAATTTAATTAATAATATAATAAAATACCAAAAACAAACAATTAATTAAAAAATTCGCTTAAAAAAAATGAAAAAAATATTATTTCTTTATCTTTTAATAGAAATAAACTCCATAATTAAATATTACAATGGAATGGATGAAACGTCAATTTGGGAATGTAACACAAGTATATCTCAATCACCAATAGACATAAAATTCTCAACAGCAGAAAACAATATAAAAGTAGAATCAATTCCTCAAATTGAATTTTTGCGAACATTCTATCCTCCATTTAATGGAAAAAAACTTGATGAAAATTTAGAAATGGATATAACAGATTTTTCATTAGCAAAAGCATATATTAGATATAATAATATTTCTTGTAATTATATTGCTAAAAAATTAAGAGTTCATATTTTTTCAGAACATTCATTTGAATTAGGTAAATATGATATTGAAATTCAAGTTATGCATATTTATGAAAAAAAAGATGATAATTGTCCTTTAAATTTAGGAATTTCAATTTTTTTCAGTAGTCAAAATAATAAAAAAAGTAAATCAATTAATCAATTTTATAAAGAAAATAAAGAAGAAAATGATATTTTAAAAAAATATTCTTTAACTGAATTACTTAATGTTGATTTAAATCAATATGTTAATTTTGATAATTCATATTATTATTATTTTGGAAGTGGAACTTTTCCAAAAGATTATAATGGAAATGATTCTTTATTTACTTGTAATGATAAAGTAGTTTGGATTTTATTTAAGAAAGTACATTCTATTTCAGAAAAAGAATTAAATCAATTTCAATTAGCAATTTATAATTTATATCCTAATGGTAATTCAAGGAGTATAGGACCAATTGGAAATAGAAGAACAAGTGAAAATTATCAAACATATTTTGTCCCAAAATAATAAAAAAAAATTAATATTTGTTTTAATTATAATTCCATAATTTTATTATTTTTATATTTTTAATTTATAAAATGAAATATACAAATTATAAAAATAACTTAAAAAAAAAATAAATAAATAAAACAAAACTTAAAAATGGATCAAAGCTTACCAAAAAATTCAATTCGTTTAGCAGATTTTGAAGTTCGTATAAATTCTTTAGAAGAAAAAACAGGAAAAGTAAATTCAACAATATCAGAAGATACAGAAAAAATGAAAGAATTAAAAAATCAAATGCAAGAAAATAAAGATGAAATAGCAACAAAATTAAAAGAATCAAATGATGAAATAGAAGCAAAATTAAGAGAACAATTTCAAAAAGATATAGAATATGGAGAAAATTTATATACAACAAACATACAAGGAGCAGAACAATTAGAAAAAGAAATAGAAGAATTACATAATAAAATATTTGAATTAGAAAATAATTCAAATACAAAATTAACAATTTATAGAA
>JAEEGL013827658.1_pt1 | contig 13312 bp, 10 predicted proteins | sample 9134231 | NCBI WGS metagenome assembly JAEEGL01 (sample SAMN16246548, study PRJNA631951) | gut metagenome | biome: gut microbiome; feature: rumen; material: fiber-attached | host: Bos | place: Iran: Karaj | collected 2018-10 | reverse complement strand
CACCGCGCAGGGGACGTTTGACCCGGAGAAAGACCCGGAGCGCCCGCTCCGGACGGCCGTCCGGCTGGCCCTGGCAGCGGCGGCCGCCTGGCAGAACGCGGCGGCGGTGACCGGGGACGGGATCTGCCTGAACTGCCTGCTGCCGGGCCGGTACATGGTATCGGCGGGCGGACAGAACGCGGTGCTGGTGGCGGACCGGGACGCGGTGCATATCCGGACCCGGAATCCGGTGGAGATGAACCTGGAACTGTTCTACGCCGCCGGGGAAACGGCCCGGATCGAGCTCCAGACCGCGGGCGGCGCCGAGAAGACTGCCGCGCCGGACGCCGAGGGCCAGGAAGGCCGGAAGATCCGGATCCGGCGGACCTGGGAGAACCTGGATACCCTGACGTTTGACCAGGGGGAACGGATCCATACGGAGGAAACCGCCCACCGGGGCGTGTGCTATACGGTCCGGAACCGGGTCATGGCCCTGAACGTCCAGGACGGGGAATACCGGTACGCGGTGGCCGGCGACCCGTTTATCCGGAACGGGCAGGCCTTCGCCTGTGTTACCCGGATCGCCCGGTGGCCGGTCCGGAACGGAATCCCCGCTGATATTCCCGTGCTTCCCGGCGGAACCGGGGAGACGATCTGCGCGCCGCTGACGCCTTACGCGGAGACGGCCTGCCGGATTTCCGTATTCCCCAGGGAAACGCGTTATGTATGATATCAGGCTGGCGCCGCTGTGCGGCGTGACGGATTTTATATTCCGCGGGATCTGTTACCGGATGGGATGCGGGACCGGATACACGGAAATGATCAGCGCGATGGGATACCTGTGCGCGCCGAACCAGCGGGCGACCCGGGAACTGATGATCCGGGGAGAGGACGAGCCCCGGCTGATCCTGCAGCTTTTCGGCAAGGATCCGGACACGGTGGCGGAGGCGGCCCGGCGGATTGAGGAACTGGGAGTCTATGACGGGATCGACCTGAATATGGGATGCCCGGCCCGGAAGGTCGCCTGCTCCGGGGAAGGCAGCGGGCTGATGCGGACGCCGGATATCGCGCAGGAAATGATGAGGAAGACCGTGCAGGCGGTCCGCCTGCCGGTATCCGTCAAGATGCGCCTGGGATGGGACAGCGAACACATCAACGCGGTCGAGATCGCGCGGATGGCGGAGGACGCGGGGATCCGGGAGATCACGGTCCACGGGCGGACGCGGGAGCAGCAGTACGGCGGGGAAGCCGACTGGGACATGATCGCGAAGGTCAGGGAATCCGTCGGGATTCCGGTCATCGGAAACGGCGATATTTTCCGGGCGGAAGACGCGGTCCGGCGGATGCGGGAAAGCGGCGTCGACGGCGTCATGATCGGCCGCGGGGTGCTGGGGAATCCCTGGATTTTCCGGGAGATCCGGCAGATCATGAACGGGGAGACCCCTTCGGAGGTGACCCTGGCCGAACGGCAGGAAATGATCCGGACGCACTACGGGATGATGCTGGAACACCTGCCGGAAAAGATCGCCGTACGGGAAATGCGCAAGCACATCGGGTGGTACCTGCACGGAATCCGCGGGGCGGCCAAGGCCCGGGCGGAGATCAACCGGTGCGCGTCACCGGCGCAGGTGGAGGAAATGCTGCAGCGGTTTTTTGCCGAGGCGGAAGAAGCGGGATGACAGGGAAATGAGAGGAATTCGAAAGACGGGCAGAAGACTGGCGGCGGCCCTGGCGGCAGCCGTGATGATGCTTCCCGGGATCGCGCAGGGCGGAAGCATCGACCGGATGATCTCCCTGCTGGCGAGTCCGGCGGAGGAAGGGATTGAGATCCGGGTACAGGCGGAGGCCGTGCGCGTGCCGGAACTGTCCGGAACGAGGACGGAATGGCTGAACCGGCTGCTGTCCCATATCACGATCATCCTGCGGATGAGCGGGGACGCGCAGGAGGAGATCATCGAGGTCGACGGCACCGAAGCGCTCTGCTGCACGAGCCGGGTGACCGGAGAGCGGTCGGAAACCGTTTTTTCCGTCGACAGCGGGAAGGCATATACCGCGGCGACGCCGACCGACCTGCTGGGCGATATGTCCGGGATCGTCCCGGAGGAGAACCGGACGGAGTACTACAGCGGGATCGCGGTGCTCCTGCCGGAGTTCTACACGTTCTTCGGCGGGCTGGCGGACGCGTTCCCGGACGAGTCATCCATGACCAAGGCGAACGTGAAGTTCAAGGATTACGGCACGGCCACGAGGCGCTGGGCCCTGTCCTTCGGCGACGACGTGCTGCAGTCCGAAAAGATGCGGGAATACCTGTCGCAGGAGGGACTGGAACACGTACGGGCGTTCCTGGCCGGGGTAACGCTCAGCGGAAGGCAGCGGCTGACGCTGCTGACGGACGACGAAGGGCACCTGATGAAGGTGAACTATACCGGCAAAGCCGGGCTCTCCGCGGAGGATATGCGCAATGTGAACCTGGACTGGCGCTGTACGCGCAGCGATACGGGCAGCCGGGATGAACTGCAGCTGACACCCCCCGCGGTGAAGGGCTCAGGAAAGAATAACCTGACCGTCAAGCAGGAGATGCTCAGCGGCGAAGACGGAACGCAGACCTATACCTGCAGCGCGGAAACGGACGTGGTCGTCGACCGGGTGCGGACGAGGTATATCCTGGACATCAGCCTGACGGGAACGGAAACGGCGGTGAGCGGCGAGATCCGGGAGAAGACGATCGCCGGCACTTCCACCGGCCTGGTGACGGTCCGGGCGGACCTGACGCAAACGGCCCAGGAGGAATACAGCGGAAGTATTGAAATCATCCATGAATTGGATAAAATAGAAGGGGAGCATTACCGGCTCCGGATCGCCGCCGGGCCATGCGGGGAGATCGCGTGGAACGCGGGGGCGGCCGGGCCGATGACCGAAGAGGCCAAAGCAGCCCTGACGGAGAAGATGGCGGGCGCGTTCCTGCGCGCGCTGATTCCGGTTCCGGAGGAAGACCTGCAATATATCCTGGCGGACCTGCCCGACGGATGGTGGGCGGAGCTGGTCCGGAAGACTGAAAAGACAGAGGAGATACCACTGCCATGAAAAAAATCCTTGCGCTGACCGTATGTGTGATCCTGATCTGCACGGCGTCCGTTTCCCTGGCCGCCGACCTGACGCTGCCCGTGAAGCTGCAGCGGCAGATGCAGCACGACGGAAACGGACTGAAAGGAAGCATCCGGATCACCGCGAACGCGGATCCGGCCGGGCATCCGTTCCTGTACGCGATCCAGAATGCCGAATACAGCCTGCTGAGGAACGCTTCAGGCGAGCAGTGGCATCTGGCGCTGTTCCAGAGCGACGAGCAGGAACAGCAGATCAACCGGATCGAGCTTTACCAGGCGGACGACGGGCTGTACTTCCGGAGCGACCTGCTGGACGGGAAGGTGATCCGGATTCCGGCGACGGACGAACTGCTGTCCTCGACGGTGCTCAGCGGGGCAGGGAGCGGGGAGAATCCGCCGATCCTGAACATCCTGACTTCCGTTTTCTCCATGCGGGAAGCAGAGCAGAAGAAATGGGCGCCGGTCATCGACAAGTACGCGAAGAAGCTGGAGGTATGGCTGTCGGACTACGCGGCCAGCCCGGAAACCGTGCGGAACGCGGACGGATCGGTCCAGATGAACCTGATCTACCTGGCCCCGGCGGACGCTGTCCGGGAGGAGATCGTCGCCCTGATCACGGAGGCGGCGGCGGACCCGGAGGTGACCGCGCTGCTGGGCAGCCTGCTGACGGAAGAGCAGAGGGCCGTTTACATGAACGCCGGATACGCCTCGTATTACACGGACGCGCTGAAGGCGCTGAACCTGGAAGGAGACCTGCGCTTTGTCAAGACGGTGACGGCGCTGGGCGAAATGATCGCCTCCGAGATCACGATGCCGCTGGACCCGGCATTGACCGGATACAAGACGCTGACGGTGTCCACCCGCGGGGGGCAGACCGGCTATACGCTGAGCGGCGATACCGGGATCGTCCGGCTGACGATGCCGGCGGAAACGCCGGACCTGATGGCGCAGGAAAGCTTCGACGGGACGATCCGGCTGGTCAAATATTCCGCCGGCGCGGAAGCGAAGGATGGGAACCTCGCGCTGAAGATCACCTTCCGGAAGGAATACAGCGCCTACAACGACGACGAGACCGCCAAGGGACATGAAGTCCACCGCTTCACCATCAGCGTGGAACGCGACACCGGCAGCCTGCCGGAGGGCGTGGACGAAGCGGACATTCCTGAGTTCGATCCGATCGGGATCGAGGCGGAACTGCATTTTTCCGGCAAGACCGGCCCGAACGCGCCGACCACGCTGGAAGCGAACGTTACCTATGAGCGGGGAGCGCTCTCGCTGGCCGTCGAAAGCCGGTTCAAGACGGCTTCCACATGGCCCTTCGTGCCCTTCGGCGTGGACGGGGCCGTTTCCCTGGGTGAAATGAGCGAGGGCGACCTGACCGCAGCGGCGCTGGAATGGATGGCGAACGCGACGGAGCGCATCGCGCACCTCTCCGCCGAAGGAGGAACCGAAGAATGAGAATGAAACGGCTCTTTTGCCTGATCCTGGCGCTTTGCATGCCGGCGGTGTCCGGCGCGGCGCTGGCCGCGGAGGAACACTACGCGGTCCGGATTGTGTTCAGCGCGTCCGGACGGGAAATCCCCGTGGACATCGACCTGTATACCGGAGAGGGACAGGCCGTGGTGACCAGTTCCCTGCTGAAGGACACCGGCATCCTGGTTCCGATAGGGGATATCGAAGAAATTGCCCCGACCGCGGAACAGCTGAAAAACCTGGCGGACGACGGGACGGTCCAGGCCATCCTGGACTGCGCGCAGGAATGGGCCCTGTATATCCAGCCGGAAACGAAAACCGGCGTTTTCTCCGGCAACGCGTTCCCGGAAGCCAGGGAGATGCAGCGGTACCGTTTTTCCTACGGCGACCTGACGATGCTGATCCGCCGGATCCGTGCCCAGCTGCCGCCGGGGAACGTCCTCCGGGATCTGATCGACGCCACCGGGATTGACTGGCTGTTTCCGCTGCGGAATATCCAGTTTGACCTGAAGCTGTTCGACGGCGGGAAGTACGCGTCGCTGGACGTGCTGAACGGGGAAGACACGCTCATGACCTGCTCCGCCGACCTGGAGGATCCGGCCAGCCTGCTGATCGTGAGCGGTGTCGGGCTGGAAGGCAAGAATTACTACAGCCGGATCATTACGGATATGCCGGCGGCTAACCGGCTGATCATCACGGAAAAGCTGTACGCGGACGACCTGAAAACCGGGTTTGCCGGGCTGGACGACAACGCCCTGATCCTGAGCACGATCCACGAGATCGAATGGAACGGGACAGACGGCGCCCCGGAGGAAATCGGGTATACGCTGATCGTGACCCCGGCCAACGGCATGACGCCCCTGAGCCTCACGGCGAAGATCACGCCTTCGGCAGAAAGCCGCGTGGCGGAAGGCGTGGTACAGTTCTCGGGATACGACAAGTGTTCCGCGAAAATCACAATCGACCGGTCGGAGGAAAAGATCGGGGAGATGCCCGGGAACCTGACGGATCTGAGCCGGGCCAGCGAGGAAGAAACCGCCGCGTTCGGGGCGAAGGTGCAGGAAGCGCTGACGCCCGTGATGCTCCAGGTGGTGACGGCGATGCCGGAAGAATACCTGATGATCGTGATGAACACGGTGCATCCGTAAGAAGGTCATAAAATGACGGCCCTGCGGTTTTCCCTTCGTGGAACCGGCAGGGCCGTATTTATATTGATCCGGCAGGGGAGCGGGATTTACAGCGCGTTTTCCCACGCCCGGCTCTGGATAAACAGCGACAGGATATCCGGATCGATCTGCCCGCCGGCCGCCATGCCGTCCAGCACGGACAGGGCTTTGTCCAGGGGCATCGGTTTCTTGTAGGGGCGGTCTTTCGCCGTCAGGGCCTCGAAGATGTCCAGGATGGTCAGGAGCCTGGCTTCGGGCGGGATATGTTCCGCGGACAGGTGCCCGGGATACCCTTTCCCGTTCAGGAACTCGTGGTGGGCGGCCGCCCAGACGGGGACCTGCGCGTATACCTTCGGGAACTTAACCTGGTCCAGGATCCGTTTGGTCCGGATGGCGTGGCTTTCCATCACGCTGCGCTCATCCGCGGTGAGGGTGCCTTTCCCGATCAGCAGGCAGGTTTTCTCTTCCTCCGTGATCCAGGGACGGGTTTCTCCTGTTTCATCCGTAAAGGTGAGCCGTGATATTTCATGAATCCGGGCGATATCCTCATCCGAGAGGGGCTTTCCGCCGTTGATCACGCGGACAAAGGCCAGGACCTCCTCCCGCTGCCGGTTCCGGGCCGCGAGCTCTTCCTCTGTGACGGTCCCTTCCAGGCGGGCGATCCGGTCCAGCAGGCCGATCACCCGCAGGCGCTCCTCCAGGTCCGGCAGCAGATCGCCCAGCCGGGTGGCTTTGTCCATGATTTTCAGCGGGATGGTCAGTTTGCCGATATCATGGAGCCAGACGCTCATCAGGAACGCCCTTCGTTTCTCGCTGTCAAAGCGCCAGCTGTTTTTCGACAGTTCCAGCCAGTACAGGAAACGCTCCGCCAGACGGATCATCCGCCGGGTATGGTTCCCGGTATAGGCGGAGCGTTCGTCAACCGCGGTCGAAAGCGACTGGACCAGGGAATCCAGCAGCAGGGAAATCTGGTCGGCGTACTGCAGGTTGGTGATGCTGATGGCGGCCTGGGAGGCAATGGCGGAAATCAGGAGCTCATCCTCCCGGGCAAAGGAAACGACGGTTCCGTCATCCGACAGCGCGTTGATCAGCTGCATGACGCCGATCAGTTCCCCTTTTTCATCGGACATGGGAACGACCAGCATGCTGACCGTATGATACCCCGTCAGCCGGTCGTACTGGATGGAACCGGAAAAATCAAAGCGTTCGTCCGTATGGACGTTATCGACGTTGATGATTGTATTGTGAAGCGCGGCATACGCGCAGACAAAACGTTCCTCCATCGGCACCGGGGGAAGCTGGATCGGGGCGTCATGGCCGCCCTGCCGGAGATGAAGGGAGCGCGTCTGCATCCGGCAGAACTGGAGGCGGCTGTCATCCAGGAGATACAGCGTCCCGGCGTCGCAATGGGCCATATTGATGGCTTTGTCGAGGATGCCGGTCAGGAGCGCCGTCCTGTCGTGTTCGGCGGTAATGTCGAGGCACAGCTCCAGCAGCTGTTTCATATCGGCTGTCTTTGTCATGGACGGTCTGTCTCCTGTTCAGGCGGTTTCGCGCCGGTCGAAAATCCGGATATATCCTTTATAACCGAAACGGTTCCGAATGGCAATACCTGTCAGGTTTTTTCCAGCAGGCATACCGCCTGGGCGGAGATGCCCTCCATGCGTCCCTCGAAACCCAGCTTCTCGGTGGTGGTGGCTTTGACGCTGATACAGGACAGGCCGCAGCCCAGGGCGGAAGAAACGTTCTCCCGCATGGTTTCTATGTATGGCAGGAGTTTCGGCTTCTGCGCCACGATGGTGATATCCGCGTTGACCAGCCGGAAGCCGGACTGCTGAAGGAGCCCGGCGGTTTTTTCCAGCAGGAGGAGAGAGGATATTCCGCTGTACTGCGGATCGGTATCGGGGAAATGCCGGCCGATATCGCCCAGGGCAGCAGCGCCGAGCATCGCGTCCATCAGGGCGTGGAGCGCGACGTCCGCGTCGCTGTGGCCGAGAAGGCCGAACTCATAGGGAATTTCCACGCCGCAGAGAACCAGTTTCCGGCCCTCCACGAGGCGGTGGACGTCATAACCGGTCCCGACGCGGAAAGCGGGCGCACCCAGGAGCAAACGTTCGGCAGCCATATAATCCTCCATTGTCGTCAGCTTGATATTGCGGGGTGAACCGGGAACGGTCCGGACCGGATAACCCGCGAGCTCCATGACGGACGCGTCGTCCGTGACCTCCGCGCGCTGTTCGTATGCCGCCAGGGAGGCGCGCAGCAGTTCCCCGGCGCGGAACCCCTGGGGCGTCTGGATTTCATACAGGGACGAACGGGGCAGCGTACGGGTCACAATGCCGGAGGAATCGCACAGCTTGAAGGTGCTGACCGCCGGCACGGCGGGAACGCCGGAGCCGAAGACGGCCACCGAATCCTGAACGCGGCGGATCAGGTCCGGTTCCACCAGGCAGCGGGCGGCGTCGTGAACCAGCACCATATCTTCCGGATCAAAAGAAACAGACTTCAGTCCATTCAGAACGGATTCCTGTCTCGTGGCGCCGCCGGAAACGATGCTGACATGATAGGAGACGCCGGCCAGGTCCAACTCTTTCCGGATGTCCGGCTCATCCTCCGGGCGGCCGGAAAGGACCATGCCGTCGATGAGCCCTTCAAAGGCCTCCAGGCTGCGCCGGAGGACCGTTTTGCCGGCCAAGGGGAGGAAGATTTTGTTCATCCCCGCATTCATCCGGGCGCCGCTGCCTCCGCAGGCCATGATCACGTATGTCTTCATTCGATATTCCGTTCCGAGGCGGCTGCCTCATCCTCACTGATGACGCGGTACATGGAAGCAGCCTGGTCCTTGCGGACGGTTTCCGCGACGCTCAGGATTTCATACTGGCCGAGATGCTCGCCGAACCGGATGGTAATCAGGTCCCCGGGCTTCACGTCCGCCCCGGGCTTGGCCACCTTGCCGTTCAGGGTGACGCGGCCGCCGGCGCAGGCTTCGTTGGCGACGGTACGGCGTTTGATGATACGGGAAACTTTCAGGTATTTGTCCAGACGCATGCTTTCACCTCATAAAAAACAGGCCCGCAGGAAACCATCCTGCGGGCCGGGAATTCGATTATTTCTTCGCCTTTTTCTTGGCAGGAGTATTGATCTTATCTTTCAGCGCTTTGCCGGCCTTGAAAGCGGGGGCCTTGGAAGCGGCGATCTTGATCTCTTCACCGGTCCGCGGATTGCGGGCGGTACGGGCGGGACGATTCTTGACTTCAAAGGTGCCGAAGCCGATCAGCTGGACTTTGTCGCCCTTGATCAGGCTCTCACTGATGGAATCCACAAAGGCGACAACGGCCTTTTCGGCGTCTTTCTTGGAAATTTCAGCTTTCGCAGCCAGCGCGGCAACCAGTTCACTCTTGTTCATGGGATAGCCTCCTTCTTTTGTTGCTCCGCGGTACGCGCGGATAAAATTAATGCATGCCAAAGACAGAAACCATATTCAATTTCTCTCTTCAACATGGCTTAAGTATACTCGCAGATCGGAGAAAGTCAAGCTTTCAGGCGATTTTCCTTTGGATACAACGTCATTTTCCATGGCGGTGAAACGTTCCTTGAACCGGTCGACCGTCTTGTGGAGGATGATCTCGGCGTCCCGGCCGCACAGATGGCACAGGAGCGTGCAGAGGAAAAGCAGTTCGCCCATGTTTTCCTCGGAAAGGGAGCCGTCCGGGTTCAGCAGGCGGCCGGAAAGATCACGCAGCCGGGCGGAGAGCGCGGCGGGATCCTCCCGGTAGGCCGGAAGCTGAAGCGCCTTCTTGTTGACCTTGATGGCGTACTTCAGGGAGGGCAGGGCGGGGGACACGTCATTCAGGCTCTCGCTGACGGTTTGGCTGCCGGTTTCAGCCCGCTTGATGGTTTCCCATTTATCCGCCACGTCCTGCGGCGTAGCGGCGCGGACGTCCCCGAAGACGTGGGGGTGCCGGCGGATCATTTTTTCGCAGATCCGGGAGATGACGTCGTCGATGGTAAACTCGTCAAAACTCTTTCCGATGGAGGCGTGGAAAACGATCTGGAATAGGAGGTCCCCCAGTTCGTCCGCCATGTGGTCGGGGTCTTTCTCATCCATGGCGATGATGGATTCCCAGGCCTCCTCGACCATATACGGCTGCAGCGACTCATGGGTCTGGACCCGGTCCCAGGGACAGCCGTCCGGCGCGCGCAGGCGGTCCATAATCCGGACCAGGTCGCGCATCGTATAACGGGAACGGCGGAGAACGTCCACGGCGGGCAGGAGAAGCGCGGTCATATGGTCGTAACGCTTTGCGCGGTCCAGCTCGTACAGCGGGAGCGCGCGGGGACGTCCGGTATCCTGCATCAGGTAAACCGTCGCTTCGTCGCCAAGGAGGCCGGACAGGAAGTCCTTGATCTCGCCGGCGAGGATCGGGCCGTCGATTTCCGTCACGAGCACCGACTCATCCGGGTCATAGAAAGAGGCGAGGAGTTCCGTGGCGGAAACGACGCGGACGCCGGTCTCCGGCAGCAGGTCCCGGCAGCGGGACAGATAGTAATCCGCGTAGGAAAAGCCGGGGACAACCTCCACGCCGGCGCGTTCCGGGCAAAGGCGGAAGATTTCGTCCACAGTGCGGTCGGTCACCGGATCCGGCACGGCGTAGGCCGGCTGCTTTCCGGAGGCGGCGAGTTCCCAGACGCGTTCCGCGATCCGCCGGTTCAGCGCGTCGAAATCATCGGACTCGTCATATATGCCGTCCATGGAAACGAAGGGGATTTCCTGTTCGCGAAGCCAGGCCGCGGCCGGGTGACGGTCGGTCCGGATGATCAGCGGGGAAGCGCTCCGGAGGCGGTCCTCCGTGAGGCGGTTCAGGAACCGCGGATCCCCGGGGCCGAGGGCCAGGACCGAAAGCAGTGTTTTCACGCCTTTTTCCTCCTCCGGACGATCGCGTTCAGGTCATCCTTCGTAACCGCCTTCAGCAGGACGGCGGCAGCGAAGAAGATGATGACGCCGCCCGCCACGCAGATGACGGTCGAGATCCGGCCGCCGGGCAGCAGCTTTTTCAGGCCCCAGACGGCGACGCCCATGACCGCGGCGGCCAGGCCGGGACGGACGATCCAGTCCATCCAGCGGAGCCGCATTTCCGCGTATTTGCAGACATAGACCATATTGATGACCATGACGATGCCGTAGCAGGCAATGGAAGCGTACGGGCCGCCGTGGATGTCAATGCCGGGAGTGCCGATCAGGATATAATTCAGGATGATTTTCACCGTCACGCCGATCACCATGGTGACCATGGGGATCCACTGCCTCCTGAGCCCCTGCAGGATACTGCTGGTCGCCTGGACCACCGTGAAGAGCACGACGGTCATTGCCGAGAACGTCAGGAGCTCAGCGGCCAGCCGGATCTTCTGGTCCGAGAAGACGCCGTCGTAGAAAAAGGCGACGATGGGGCGGGCCAGGAGGCTCATGCCGACGGAACAGGGGAACCCGATCAGGAAGGCATAGCGCATGCCGGTATGGCTTTCCCGGCGGACGCCGTCCATATCCTTCACGGCAAAGCGGGCGGATACGCCCGGAACCAGGCTGATGGAGATCGCCAGGGCCAGGGCGGTCGGGATGTTGATCAGCCGGATCACGACGCTGGTAAAAGCGCCGTAGCGCTCCAGGGCCGCGGCCTCCTCAAGCCCGGCGTGCATCATGCGCTTGATCATCATCGCGGAATCGATAAAGCCCGAGAGCGGAATGATGCAGGCGCTGATGGTAATCGGAATGGAAATGAGGACCAGGCGGTGCAGCAGGGTCCGGCCCGGAATGGGCTTTTCATCCGGCGACTGCGGGAGCGCGTTGTATTCCTTTCGTTTGACATAGTACCGGATGATCATATACGCCATGGCGATGATCTCCGCCAGGGTGATGCCCAGGAGCGCGCCGGCGGCGCCGATTTCCAGGCTGTGGTAAACATTGACGCCGATCCACGCCAGCGGCAGGGAAAGGAAGACCTTGCCCACCTGCTCAATGAGCTGGGAAACGGCGGTGGGAAGCATGTTCTGCTGCCCCTGGATAAACCCGCGGAAAGCGGACAGCACGCAGACAATCATGACACAGGGCGCGATCGCGTAATATCCGAGGGAGGCTTCCTTCACGCCGACCATGGAAACCAGGACGCCGTTCAGCAGGAGCATCAGGACGGAGAAAGCCCCGCCGATGGACAGGAGCATGATCAGGGCCGCTTTGAACGTATTCCGGGCGTTGCGGACGTCGTCCCGCGCCAGGAAACCGGCCACCATCCGGGAAACGGCGACGGGAAGCCCCGCGCTGGAAATGGTCAGCAGAAGGGTATAGGTCGGATAGACCAGGTAGAAGACGGAAGCGACGTCGCCGCTCTCCACGGCCCCGCCGTCGCTGATCATGTTCAGCGGAATGGAGAACAGCAGGCCGACCACCTTGCAGATGATCCCGGCGACGCCGAGGATGGAAATCCCTTTGGCGACCGATTTCGCCTTTTCAGACATCAGGTTTTCACTCCCTGCAAATCAATACTTCCGCCAGGCGGAACGGGTGAAGAGGATGAACATCGGCAGCAGCTCGAGGCGGCCGAACAGCATCAGGAAGGAACAGACGACCTTGCCCCAGATGCCGTAGGAGGCAAAGTTCTCCACGGGGCCGACGGCGCCCAGGCCGGGCCCGACGTTGCTCACGCAGGTGAGGGAAGCGCTGAGGTTCGTGATGGCGTCGAATTTGCCGTCCAGGGAGAGCAGGAAACTGCCGAGGAGCATCAGGGCCCCGTACATCAGCACGAACTGGGCGACCTGGCCGAGGATGCTTTCGTCCACCGCCCGCCCGTCCAGCCGGATGACGCCCATTTTCTTCGGGTTGCCGGTGGCGAGAATGTTGCGGCGGGACATCTTGGCGACCATGTTGATCCGGACGACCTTGATGCCGCCGGCGGTGGAACCCGCGCAGGAACCGATGAACATGGCGATGATGATCAGGATATGCGACATGGCCGGCCACTGGTTAAAGTCGGCGGTGACAAACCCCGTCGTCGACATGATGGAACTGATCTGGAAGGATCCGTAACGCAGGGACGTGAAGAAATCGCCGTTGTAGCAGGACAGGTTGAAAACGGAGATCAGGAGGATAAAGCAGACGACAAAGCCGAAGTACCAGCGGAATTCCTCATCTTTGTAGAAAGCTTTGAATTTTTCCCCGATCAGCGCTTTGTAGTACAGCGCGAAGTTCACGCCGAACATGAACATGAAAACCGTGACCACGATTTCAATCGCGACGCTGTTGAACGCGCCGATGCTTTTGCCGTAGCAGCTGAAACCGCCGGTGCCGGCGGTGGCCATGGTATGGACCGCCGACTCATAGGGCGTCATGCCGCAGATGATCAGCGTGACGAACTCGATCATCGACAGGAGAATGTAGATCCGGTAAAGGATCTTCGCCGTTTTCCCGGTCTGCGGGACGAGCTTGCTCAGGGAGGGCCCCGGGCTTTCGGCTTTGACCAGGTGGGCCGTGCGGCCCGTCAGCTTCGGCAGGAGCGCCAGCGTCAGCACCAGGACGCCCATGCCGCCGACCCAGTGGGT
>JAEEGL012829235.1_pt1 | contig 13312 bp, 9 predicted proteins | sample 9134231 | NCBI WGS metagenome assembly JAEEGL01 (sample SAMN16246548, study PRJNA631951) | gut metagenome | biome: gut microbiome; feature: rumen; material: fiber-attached | host: Bos | place: Iran: Karaj | collected 2018-10 | reverse complement strand
GCGGTAGCCGACTCTCATTGTCTTTGTTGACATGATATTTTCTCCTTTCTTTTATTCCGCCTTGACTACGACGCTCTTCACCTTGGCGGTCGCCGGCTTCAGCGATTCGCGCATCCCGTTGCGGCAGCTCACGACGAGCGTATAGGTGCCGGGTTCGGGCGGCTCCGCGAACACACAGTCGATGGTCTGGCTGTCGCTGCGTTCCACAGTGGCAGTGGCGACGATGTCGCCCGTCTTGGCGTTGACGAGCCACACGCCCTCGTCCGGGTTGTCCGGCGAGATGCCGAGCTTCTGACCCTGAATGAGCACGCGATTCGTGCCAGTGATCTCGGAAACGCGCTTCGTGACGGCGTCCATCACGGCGGCGACCGTGCAGGTGAGGCCAAGCGTGACGTTCTCCGGCAGCACCGCCGACATCGCACTCTTGAGCGGATCGAGCGTGCGTATCGTCGCGATGAGCTGGTGCCGTTCCGGATCGAACGCCTCATCCTCGCTCATGAACGCTCCGCGTATCGCAAAGCCCGTGGTGAGCTGTCCGAGGTTGATGCGGTAGCCTGCAATCAGCTGCGTCATGATCTCCTCCGAGAGCGCGTCGAGGAAGTACTTCCACAGCGATGCGTCCTGCTTGGTGCGCTCCGCAAGACGCTCCGCGAGTTCATCGCGCCCGATCGTGCCGTTCGTCTGAACGTGGGCGGTATAGACCACGCGATCCGTGATTGCGTCAGGAACACGCGTCAGGGAGAATACGATATTGTCCATTGCATTCCCCCTTTCACTTGTTCACCTGAATGCCGAACGGCACGCCAAGCCCCACAACCCCGATTGTGTGTGCGGAGTCCGCCGGAGTCGTGACGGCGGTGCATCCCGCAAGCGCCGCACCCGCGACGCCCGCAACGGCCGCAACTGCGGCCCGTATCGCCTCCTTGAGGAAGGCGACAAGCTTGCTCTTCAACTGGCTTTTCATTGATTGTTTTCCTTTGTCTGCATTGAACGGCGGCGAGCGCATGGCCACGCGGACATGTACGTCCTCCGCCACCATGCATTGGCGTCGGGGATGCGTCCGGGTTCGGAAAATCTTCAGAAACCTTCCGCCGCCCACAACGCCTTGAACCGCGAAATGAATCCCGGCAGAACATGACGCCGGAACGTCCACATGGCGATGCCGATCTCCGCCGCGACCTTCTTCCAGTTCAGCAGCTTCATGTAAAGTTCGGCAATCCGGCGATCCTCCGGCGAAAGCCGAGCGACGGTGTGGCGCACCGCAAGGCGGTCACGCTCCCGGACACGCTGACGCGACGACATGGCGTACATGTCCCGCACGGCCTCGACGGCAGACTCTCCACACCGCATCTGCCACGGAATGAGGGACCGAAAATTGCGCCGCCCTTCGTTCTGTGCCTCGTTCAAAGCCAAGGAAAGCGCAGCCTTCCGGCCGCGCTCCCCTTTATCCTTATTATAGTGCAACCTCCGCAGTATCATGTTCTCGACATCCGATTCGTCGAGTCCATACGGACGATGCTCACGCACATAGCGCCTCGACCAATGCCGAGCGAAGTCGATTGATTTCCGGTCCATGCCAATGTCCTTTTTCTGGTGGAGATCCGGCCCATTCCAGACACTCCCAAGACATTGGCATCGACTTCGCCATCAGGTTCGGTTTCGCCGAAAATAACTCAAAAAACTTGGCAGGGTGCGACACCCGGACATCGCACCCTGCCATTACCGAACTTCGCAAGGTGCGACACGAACACTTCGCACCCTGCGACTCTCTCATGTTGCACCATGCAACATCGCGCTATCGCACCTTGCCACTTTCGCCTGTCACACCCTGCGACTCAAAAAACCTCTTTTAGGGCACCCAAACCACCGCCCCCGCATCATCGCGCCGCCTCTCCGCTCATGCCTTGAACCACCCCTGCCCTCCGTAGCTTTAGCAAAGGAGGACCGCCACCGACATTGACCTACCTTCCGAATTCATTGGTGCAATTGCTTGTTCATTCATAGTTTACATCTTTGGCATCGTGTCCTTCATGCCAAGCGCGAGATACTTGGAGCGCGCATAGTCGTAGTACTTGAGATCGACTATGGAATTCTCTGGAATGCCGATCGAGGCAAGGTAGCGGTGACGTGCGGTGATGTCTGCACCATCGGTGCAGCCGGGCACAACAAGACAGCGAACCTCCAGCTTCGCCTTCGCCGCAACAAGTCGCTCAAGGTTCTTCCGGACGATCTTGTTTGAAACGCCCGTGTACTTCACATGAAGCGCATCGTCCTCGGCCTTGTAGTCGGGAAGCCACAGGTCCGTAACCGGCAACATCGCGTCGATTGCGGCGGGCGACGCATAAAGCGACGTGTCAAGGCACGTGTGAAGCCCCGCCGCCTTGAACGCCTTGAACAGCTCCACCGCCCATTCCCAAAAGAAAAGCGGTTCGCCGCCGGAGAGCGTCACGCCGCCGCCCGACTCGTCGTAGAACGCCTTGTCCTCCAGTGCCTTTGCCACAATGTCGTCAATCGTCATCGGTTTGCCGTAGAGTTTGAGCGCCCGCGTCGGACACGTCGCCTCGTCCATCGTGCACTTCTCATGGTGCTTGCAGAGGTGCTGGAACCGCGCCCACTGCGCCTCCGGTTTGATGGACTCGGGGTTGTGGCACCAGATGCACTTCAAAGGGCACCCCTTCACGAAAAACGTCGTGCGAATCCCCGTCCCGTCCCATATCGCCATCCGTTTCGTGTCAAGCATCAACGGCGTCTTCATCTTACGCCCGTCCGCCGCAGACATCGGTACGACAGAAAACGCCACCGCGCTTCCAATAAAATCCTTGCGCGTCATTCCTGCGCCTCCGCCGTTGCAAGAAAATGCCTCTGCTCCGCTTTTGTAAGATCGTTCCAGAGGACGTTCCACCCGCATACACGCACCTGAAGGTCGGCATACCGCTCGGGATGCGCCATCGCATCCCGCAGAACACGCGCGTCAAAGCAGTTGAGGTGAATACTCTGCCCACCTTTTGAAAAGTACGTCCGGATGACCGAGGCGATGTTTTCCGCACCGTTTCCGCCCTTTGCAAGAGAGAGAGGCAGCATCAGATCGACGATATGTCCGTCGGGACACTTTGTAAGATCAAGCTTCAGGTTGGACAGCATGAGCGCCGTCGCTCCTTCCCTGCCGCATCCTGCCGTCGCGGAATTGTTTCTTGAAACCATTTCGCCTCTCTTGCGTCCATCGGGAGTGGGTCCGGTAAAGCGCGAAAACATCATATCCCGCTGGATGGACCAGAACCCGGCCTGATACATCCCGCCATGTCCGTTCGTCTCGGCGTTGATATGGTCGCACACGGCATCATACACGCGCTTGGCCGCCCTGTCGACCCGATTGTCATTGTTTCCCCACTTCGGCGCGGAGCGTTTTGCGGCCAGTCTGAGGTCTTCGCACCCTTCCCAGTTCCGGTGAAGCGCGTCGGCGAGTTCGGCCATTGTCGCGAGATGCTTTTCGTCCACGATGTACCGCACGGCAGCAAGCGAATCCGCGACGGTGGCGATTCCGACGCAGTCGAATCCAGACGAATTGTAGCGGCAGCCACCCTGCGAATAGTCCCTGGCGTTGGCAATGCAATCCCTGAACGCGCCCGAAAAGAGCGGCGCGGGATGCAAATCGTACCATCGCGCTTCAACGGCGCGAGCGGAGGCAGCGGCATCCGAAATCACCGCGTCCAGCTGACGCAGGTATTCACGCTCAAATGCGTCGCCATCCGCTGGCAGCGAACAATCTGGCCCAATCCGCTTACCGGTGAAATCCCGCCCTCCGTTGAACACCGCCTCAAGCGGCTTGACGAGATTGATGTCGCAGGCCATGGAAGCAACGATTTCGCGTCCGCCTATGCCGGGTTCGTAGCATCCGACAAGCACGTAGTCGCAAAGATCCTTCTCCTCCTTGCCGAACCTCTTGAACATCCCGTAGAGGAGATCATCGTTCGCAAAAACAACAGATGTTTTTCCCTCCGCCAGACACGCCGCCACCTTCTTCAGCTGCCATTGCGGTGTTTTCGACCCGAACCGGAATGTCAACTTCGGATTGATACGCCCAAGTTCCCTGAACACCTCAAATCCAAGTTCAGTTAGTTCGTTCCACACCGGTTCGCCGTCCGGGCCATATCCGCCAAAGCCGATGTTCTTCCCGTTGGGGTGCTGCTGCGACCAGAATCGCGTGAACCAGTCCGACACAAGGCGCTTTGCGCTCTCGCGCGTCTCACGACCAGACTTGATGTCCGCTCGGTAGAACGGAAGGAAAAGCCTGTCGAAAAGCCCCTGCGACCGAACGTCCTCGCCCTCGACCTCCTGCGCCCTGTCGTACACGATCGCCCACTGCAACGCTTCCCGGAATGTCCGAGGCGAATGCGCCGCAATCTCGCGCAGCGTCAGCGCGACATCCTCCATCCCCTTGCGTGCGGCAAAGTCAGCCCATCGCAGACACTCTCTCGCCAATGCTTCATAGACCTCCGCGACGCAGTCGAGGAACAGCCGCTCTTCGTCCGACGTCGCCGTTTCGCGCCTACGCCGCGCACGTTCTGCGAGACCGGTCGGCCCCAGCTCAAGTATAGACTGCCAGTCCGGGCACACGTGGCTCATGTCAAGGCGGCTCAAGAACGCGCCGCCGTTCGCTCGGGCACCGGCGCGGCTGCGCGCCGGCGTCACGGCGTCAAACGCCGCTATCCGCTTGAAGGAACGCTTCGAGAGGACAAGCGAATCGGGATGCCAGTGTACGAACAGGTCGTTCGTGTTCACCGCAAGCCGTACATGATCAAAGACCGCTGCAAGCGATTTCGTGCGGACGACGATCGTCTGCCGGCCGGCGCACTCACGCTCGATGGCATCCAGTCTCGCCTCCAGCGCGGGTCTCGGAACTCCCTTCGCTTCATCAATCTCGACGCCGCCTGTCGGGGTCAATTCAAGCCACCCACCGACGGCATAGGCGCTTTGTGCGATCAGAACAGTCAGCAGAAATGGAAGCGCCGCAAGCAGTCTCATTGAGACGGAATCCGTCATTCCTCCAAGAAAACTCTTGCGCGTGTTCATTCGCACTTCCCAATCCTTCTTGTCGCAGTAAGCCCCATCGCCTTGTCCGTCACGTCCTGCCGGAACTTGCGTCTAAGATACGTGTCTGTATCGGTGATGCTCTCGACATACGAATCCCACCACGTCATGTCAAGGTAGTTACGTTGCGCCCGCGCCGGAGCGGCGAATGCGCCCTGCCATACCAGCACCGCAAACGCAGCCGTCGAAACCATGAATTCATTTCGTGTGTTTTTCATAGTTCTCCTCCGCCATTCAACGAACTTACTTCCCCATGTTGCCTTTCTCCTTGCGGACGGGATTCCAGCGCCAAGTGCAGGAATCCGTGAGAGATCCGGCCTTGAGTTCGATGACGTTGTATCCTTCCTGAAGCTCAACGCCCTTCCATTCCACGGTGCAGACGTTATCGGGCGTCTGCCGGCCGACCTCCTTGCCATTGACGGAAAGAGTCACATCGCCGACATTCGAGAAGCCCATCACGTTCACCTTCGCCGCGTTCACGTCCACCATGCGTTTGGAGCAGAGATGCAATTTTGGCGCCCTTGTCCAATTCGCCTGATAGAAGTGGTACACGTCCTTCTTGACACCACGGTTTCGCGTGACAAGTCCCTTGTCGTTCACGCCCTTGTGATCGCCTTCGCAGCGGTTGTCGCTGGCGAAGTCGAACATCGCCCAGATGTATGTGCCCCACAGTCGGTCGTGCTTCTTGATGCAGTCGTATTCGATGCGATGGATGGCCGTCTGCATCTCCTCCGGATGGAACGGCGAATCGTGTCGCTTGTGGTCGGCGAGCGGATTCTCGTGATGATGGACCGAAGCTCCCGAGCCGTATTCGCCGATGCCGGCGATGGACCGCTTGTTCAGCGCAAGATGCTTGTCGATGCGAGGCGTCATCTCGTAGGCGCTCGTTCCATACCAGCCGGGATACGTGTTGAACGCATAGACGTCGGGGATGGCGTTCAGCTCGAGGTTGTCGTCGTAGGCTGCGGCGGCCGTGGTCGGATGCCCCGAATCCAAGGACTTCACAAGCTTCTGCAACCCCGCGATCACCGGTTCGGCCATCCCCTTCGGCATGGCGATGCCGTCGGAGATCGAGTAGAGTTCATTCTGGAGCGACCAGACGAGCAGAGACGGATGGTTGCGGTTCTGCGCGATCAGTTCACGCACCGTTTCATGAAGCCGTTCCACATAAACGGGATCGTCCAGTATGCGACCGGAAGCGGGGATCTCAATCCAGGCGAGAAGACCGATCTCATCGCAGCGGTCGTAACAGAAACGCGAATGCGGATAGTGCGCGGTGCGGATGGCGTCCGCCCCCATCTCCTTCATGAGCGCAAGGTCGCGCACGATATCCGCCTCGGTCAACGCCCATCCTTTCCCTTCCGTCTCCTGATGGTAGTTGACACCATGCAGAACGCGTTTGACGCCGTTCAGGTAGAAACCGTCGTTGCGGAATTCCGCCTTCTTGAATCCGATCTTCTGATGGACGGTGTCACGGAACGTGCCTTTCTTTACGGTCACGGCAAGATCGTAGAGGTGGGGCGCCTCAGGGCTCCAGAGTTGCGGTTTCTCCACCTTCAGCTCGGTGACGGTCTTGCCGTCGATCGCATACTCGTATTCAACATCGTCCGCCCCGCTCAAATAGGCATTAACAGAGATTCTGCCGGCATCCGCATCCGTCTCGATCTCAACCCCCGGCCCGCCCAAATGCGTCGGATCAATGCACACTGGATCCGTCTCGATCAGCCAGACCGGGCGGTACAGCCCGCCGCACACCGTGTAGTCCGCGTAGATCGGAGGCTGGCGCTCATCGAAATAGTTATCCACCACAACTTCAAGCACATTGTCGTGTTCGCGCAGGAAATCCGTGATCTCGTACGTAAAAGCCGTGAACGGTCCGCAGTGGATGCCCACTTCGCGTCCATTGACCGCAACCATTGCACGGATGCTGGCACCATCGAACCGGACAAAGTAGCGCTTGCTGGGCGTGGGCTCCTTCAGTTCCGTCCGGTACGTCTTGGAACAGCGCAGATAGGCGCGTCCCGCCACGGAGTTGTCGGTATCCTGAAACACATTGGAAGAACCATCGGCACCGTCCGTCGTGTTCCACGTATGAGGGATCGCGACAGGCGTCCCATCGCATGTCCAGACGCCAAGGCGCGTCTCAATACGTTCCGCGAACATAAAGGAGACAACCATGACAGTTGCTGAGGCAATGCTCGTTTTGATTTTATGGAATCGAGACTCACGCCTCGGCGCTGCCGCCAGTGAGGCTTTGACTTCACGCTCATCAAACAGATATCTCGTTTCCATCACGTCATTTCCACTCTTTGCCCGGACTGCGGATTTGCACAAAGGGACAGCTCGAAAACGCCTCCAAGGAGCACCCGTACATCATTTGCCAAAAGTAATGCCCTTTTCATCAATCAGAAAATGATAACTTGAAAACCCTTGCTCCTACGCAACCAGATGGAACCTGTCGAGTCACCCGAACGATTCTGAACGACTTCACCCTGACCGATAAGCGTGATGTTGGCGGAATCAAACGAGCCGGTGCGCCCGCCCCTGACGTCGATAATCTTCGTCCAGCAGTCATCTCCGTTGAAATCCTTAGCGTCCACGACAAGCTTCGCATCTCCATGCACAGTAAGTGCGCCGTCAATTCTAAACGTCGGCATTGCCTCGTCTGCGAGAGTCACCTTCAAAGTCGCGGCATCCGCAACGCTGTTCGTGAAGGTTAGGCTACTCTGGAACGTAAGAGAACCGTTGCCGGATACGTCTATCGTCCCCTGTCCGTCGTAGCCAACGTAGCTTTCGTAAGAGACCGTCATCGCGCTGTTCCCGGAAATTTTTAGTCTCCCTTTCGCCAATCCATCGGTATTGGCTGGAAGCCAATTGCCTGAATCTGTGCGCTGGATTAAGCTGAGCGTCGTACCACCGACGAAGAGCGGGCAGCGAAGCGTCGCCGTGCCGCCCTGCATATCATATAGACCTTCGCCGCCGAATGCACCAAGAACGAGCGCGTCCGGCAGTCGGCTACCTCCATTCAGCGCAGAGTCGCCGATGTACGTGCCGCCGGTCTGCGTCATAGAGCCGGTTCCGCGACCAACGCCGAACACCTTCAAGGCGCACCCGTTTGTGACGGTTCCGCCAGATTGCAGGTTGATACGCCCGTCAACCCATCCGTTCATCAGGTTGGCTGCTGTCCGCCCTACGAGTCCAGCACCGACGATGAACCCCCACATCTGATCGCGGGGTGTATTGTTGTGCGACTGCTCGGCGGTGCAGGCGAACCGTCCGCCTGCAACCGTAACCGTCGTTGTATTGGCAAGAATGTTTTGCGTATTTGCGGGAGAGAATGGCACGGTACCTATGCGGACACCATATCGACGAAAGTCAATTTTCCCACCGGTCATGTTCACACTGTATTTGCCAATACCGGCACCGAGAGTTGAAGAGTACCCCAGCTCTATGTCTCCGCCTGAAATGTTGAATTCGCCCTGCGTGCCAAGTGTACGAAAATCAGCTTTGCCGAATTCAAAATACCTAAGCGCGTTTGCTGTTATCGTAGCGTTGTCTGAAACATTGACCGTAATCTTCTTGTTCGAGTCGGAATTTGGCGTACTAAAGCGCAGGTAATTCTTGTCTACAGGAGAAGTTATGGTCAGTTTGGCGTTGTCCTTGAATTCACTTATGCCATTGCCAAGCGTCAATCCGCCGCCTTGTGGAAAGCTCAGTTCTGAATCGCCGGACATCGAAAAGTATGTCTCTGTTTTAAGTCCTCCGTGCGACCACAAAAGGTCTGTGTTGCGGTTTGACGCAGAGTCAATCATCACTACTTTGCCGCCTGTCATCTTTATCATGCCATAGTAGAACGCATTTACATACATCAGTTGCGTCGAGCCCTTGAAATAGGCAGTGCCGGACTTGATCTCTAACATCGGGCCGCCGCTGCCGAGAAAAGTGCTATTGCCAATGGAAACCGTACCTGAGATGCCGTTTGTCATAACGAACGTGCCGCCGTTCACCTCGATCTTGCCGCCCCTGTCAAGCCTTGCGCCTGCCACGTTCTTGAACTCCACCTCTGCCCCCTCGTTCACAGTTATCGATCCGTAGCTGATTGTCGGCTTGGTTCCATCGATGGTAAGTTTCGTCCCCGTCACGTTCAGTTTCGTGGAGTACGCCGTCGTATCCTTGCCAGAAATCGTGAGACCCGCCGTGGTCACGTCTGCACCGCTTCCAAGCGTCACCGTGTACGCCGCATCCACAGGGGTGAGACGTGCCGCATGCGAAGAAGAAGGCTCAATGGAATCTGTCCACAAGGTGGGCGTCCGCCAGTTACCGTCAACAGCGGCATCCCATATCGCATCCGCGAACGCCGCCGAAGTCGCTGCGGCAAATGCCGCGACCGATGAGATTAGTTTTTTCATGATCATTGTCCTTTCTTTACTTTCCAAGTTCAAGCACTTCAATGGTTCCGTTCTTTGGCAACCAGATCCCTCCGGACGGAGTAGAGAATTTCATCACATTCTTGCCACCCCACTTGACAAACGGCGTAAGGTCGAAGCGCACCTTCACATCCTGCGGATTGAGAATCCGCTCGTAGGAGCCTGCGTCCTGTCCGTTTACCGTAAGGGTGAAATCGCTGTCCGGCACACCCAGCCACGCCTCAACCGCCGCGCAGTTGCCCTTGGGCGGCAGGTCGAACGGCGTATCCGAAAGAGGGAAAGATTTCATGCGTATGATATCGTGGTCGTTGGAGGGATCCTGCGAAAGCGGCACCTTGCGAATCTTTGCCACCGGACGATCCGCGGGGACGAGAGGGTCTTTCCCTTCCTTCACCCAATCGCTGTAGCGTGAATCGATTTCCGGATTACGCGCGGATTTGAGCGGCTGTGCGACCGAGCCGTCGGCAAGCGAGCGCACCGTGGCATCTGCGGGGGCGTCCGCCTTGCGCCAGAATCCGTCTTTCACGACCCCGTAATACGGCTTCCGCCCCAGAGACTCCATCACAATCGGAATCATGACGTCGCGATCCGGCGTGGTGATGACGAGATCTTCGCCGACACGGTTCGCCGAGAGAGGCGACAGCGGCGCCCGCGCGATCAGGAACAGGCGTCCGTCGCTCGTTGCGTATTCCACGGGGATTTCCGTTTTGCCGTTCTCACTCTTGAAGGGAACGGTGCTGTGCGCCAAAAGATCGTAAACCACACCAGCGGCCCGGTTGACGGTGACCGTGCCGCGATTCGGCATGCCGTCCTCAAGGCAGAGTCCATACTGTCCGATATAGTCGCCCGCCTGGCGTTTGTCATTGATGGCGAAGAGATAGTCCGCCGAGCCAAATGTGCGCACGTGCAGCAGGATGTCGGGTTCATCTGAGGTGGCGTAGCGGAGGTAGCGAGGCGTGATGGCTTTGACCATTTTGTTTGCAACATGCGCGACGGCCCAGGCGATGTCCCGGCCGGTGCCGCCGTAGAACTGCCGACCGAATCCGTCGATGTAGGCGTCCGGCTTGATGCCGGGAACGAGAAACTTGTCGCCCAGCACGATGCCGCCACGCTTCTGGAACTGCTTGACAGCACTGTAGGTGGTCTCCGTGAGCACGTCGCAGTGAGGCATCAGGAGAACTTGGACGGTGTCCGGGATGCCGTTTGCCTTGATGTCGTCATCGTAAAGCGCCGTTGGCATCAGGTTGGCCTTCGTCGCGATCATGCCGGTCAGGAAGATGGCGTCGTCCCACCCCCAGCTTCCGCGACGGGCAAGGAACGTGGCGGCGGAGCTTTCGAGAATCGCAACCTCCGGCGGACGTTCCGGGACGGCACGGAAGAGAGGCCCGAGCGGCACGGCAACCTTTCTGAAAAGGTCGGCGATGCGCGGGAACGTCTTCGGGTTTGTGTACTGGTAGTTGCTGGCGGTGGCGGCGATGCCTGCGGGCACGGCGTCGAAGAGCGCGCGCCAGCCGTAGAGTCCAATGCCGTCGGTGCGGCGTGCAAACGCCCACCAGAACGCCTCCACCGCCATGTCCGGCGGGGTCGTTATGTAGAGTGCGTTCGGGCGCTCCTTGACCCAATCTGGCTCATTCGCAACCTTCGCGCCCTTGGGAGCCGTTCTGCTGCGGTAGCTGATTCCCTGCACATCCGTTATGAGCAATGTGCCGGGGCTGCCCTTGAGCATCTCCTGCTGTTCGGAGATCACGTAGTTGATCGCGTACGGCAGAGGATTGGCATAAGTCCAATGCCCCTGTATGTTCACCTTGCCGGCGTCTGCACGCCAGAGCGGAGGGCAGCGGACGGCTGGTGCGTAGAAGGTTAGCGACTCTTTGCCGAAAGAGGCGTGCGTCTCATCGACCATGTCGTTGAAGTGGTTCACCCAGCCGTCGCCTTCGCGCCAGAACCAGCGGTAGAACGCAAGAAGCGGATAGTCATCAGGGACGACGCGACCCTTGGGGAAATTCGGGATGGTGCGGAAATGCGGCCCTACGCGCTCTTCGGCACCTTCTGGAAGAGGCCTGCCGCCGGACGCCTTGGCCCAGGCATTGGAGGTGTGCAGCGTGAACGACACGCGGGAATGGTCTCGCACCTCGCTGCAGACGTGTACGCCGGAGACGGCCGGATGATGCCCTATATCCTCGAAGGTTGTGCGGGCTAGACGCTTCAGCTCTGCACGGACTTCCGGATTGGACGCGTCAAGATAGTTTCCTTTCTTGACAGACTGTCCATCTTTGCCGATGCGCGGATACTTCGCCATCAGCTCCTTGTTCCACGCAATGTTGAGGCGCGGCAGAAAGTCATTGCCGTCCGCCAGGATGCGATCCAGGACATCTTGCTGCGACGCCAGTTGCTCGCTTTTTGTTTTGCCGTCAAATGCGCCAAACATCTGTAGCCCGAAGAAAGCGTTTATGCCCATCCCGTTCAGGTCAGCGTAATGGTGGGAGGGAAAGAGGGAGAACATACGGAATTGGTCGTCTGGGTTCGCTCGGGGGCCAAGCGGATGCGAAGCGCCAACAGCCGCTGCTCGGACTGTAGGCGTCGCAACTCCTTGTCCGTCACGTGTCTCAACAGCCGCGCCAGCTGACGAGACAAGACTGGCAAACGCTATTACGCCATTGAAAAACAGGCTTTTCAAGAGCTTATTCGCCATTGACAAAAACCTTTCGGAGAGCATCAAGATAGCCATAGCCGAACCGATTGTCAGGCTCAAGATACGTGCCTTCCGTCCATTCGTTCCAGGAATTGATCGTTATCAATTTCGGCATGTCCACCGGGATATTTGCGTTCGCCCACGCCTTTGCCTTGCTGGCAAAGACCTCGAAGTCTTTTGGATTTGCGCCATGCACGATAGGACGCCGCTCGTTCTTCGGATAGCGGGCGTTCGTGTCCCAGCCAACGGTAACATTCGGGAAATACACAGCCCTCATCCTTGAGGCGATCGCCTTGGCATCATCGGAGACTTTCATGGACAACTCACCCCATTGGCGGTAGGTTATCTCCGTCCCATTCTTGGCATTTACCGCATCTCTCGTGCCCCAGTTCCAATTGTAGAGCGTAATCGAATCTACGCCGAGGGCTGCCGCGCGCCGCAGCGGACTCCATGGCAACAAGTAGAACTGAAGATGGACATCGGGAAACCCATTCTTCTTCACCTCCGAACGCAAATAAGCGATGCGATCCTTTGCAACAGTCTCTCCTTCCCATTCCACAAACGATTCGGCATCGTATATCCCCAGCACGGGGCATCCCTTTATCTTGTAGTAGTTTGGGCGCGTGAAATACTGGCTTATCCAACGGGCGACAATCATGCGCCAGTCTGCGTCGGTTATTTTGGCATGCCAGACAACCTCGTTCTTAGCCTTGCCGCCGACCTTGTTGTCCCACAGCCTGTTGACATCGTGATTCGCATACATGATGTAGAACTTCATGCGCTCGCAGTTCGCCGCACCGAGGAAACCTTTGTTGAGCGCGTCTTCGAGAAATGGCCGTCCACCGTACCAGTACCAGTCGTAGATGAACACGTTCACACCGGCGGCGGTCGCAGCGTCGATCTTACGGGCGACAACGACGGGATCGGCCTCGTTCTCGTAACCCCAGAGCGGCTTCACTCCCTGATAGTCGTCAGGCGTGCGCTTCCCGGCCTCGTAGAGGTTCTGCCACTCGACCTTGCCATCGGACAAGATGCCAAGCTCCCTCCAGCGCGGCTCGTTGTGGTACGCCGGCCACACGTATGCGGCAACGTCGTATTTCGCTGC
>JAEEGL012605241.1_pt1 | contig 13312 bp, 12 predicted proteins | sample 9134231 | NCBI WGS metagenome assembly JAEEGL01 (sample SAMN16246548, study PRJNA631951) | gut metagenome | biome: gut microbiome; feature: rumen; material: fiber-attached | host: Bos | place: Iran: Karaj | collected 2018-10 | reverse complement strand
CGCTCGCAAGAACGCCGCCCGCGGCCCCCGTGAGTACTTCACCGCCACCTGCGCACGCTGCGGCAAGGAAGCCCGCGTGCCCTTCGAGCCCAAATCCGACCGCCCCGTTTACTGCAGCGATTGCTTCGCGATCGTTCGTGCTCAGGGCTGAGTCCATCGCTCCCACAAAACCTCGAGGCGCAGCATATGCTGCGCCTCGATCGTTTGATATATTGATATGCTCAGCGGCGGAAACCCCAATGGTTTCCGCCGCAAGTATCATTCTTCATCCGCGGCAGGAGGCAACAGCCGGATCTGCAATGTCTCGACCCGCATAGCTTCCGCCGCAGTCACAGTAACATCAAAACGATCCCAGGCAAAATGATCGCCTGCCGCCGGAAAACGATCAAGCCTTTCCACGGCCCAGCCGCCCATTGTACTGTATTCACTCTCGAAATCTGCGGGAGTGTAGCCAATGTATTCAAAGAAATCTTCGATGTTGGTGCTGCCATCCACGGTATAGATATCCGCGCCCTCCGGCACGACATCCAATTCCACCTCATCGCTTTCGTCGAAGATATCTCCGACGATCTCCTCCAGTATGTCTTCCAGCGTAAGGATGCCCATCGTTCCGCCGAATTCATCGACGACGACGGCCATCATCAGATGCTTTTTTCGGAATTCCTTCAGAATGGAGGAAATGGTCCTTGTCTTGTGGACATAGACGGCTGGGGAGAGCAGCTCATCGACGTTGATCTCGTCAAGGGCCTGCGTTGCGGCAGCTTTCAAAAGTTTCTTTGTTGAGAGGATGCCAAGAATATTGTCGATGGTCTCTCTGTAAACCGGAATACGGGAATAGCTGAGCAGATCATCATCCTCCAGCAGCTTTTCCAATCCATCATCCAGGTCGAATGCTTCCATGTCCACTCTGGGGATCAGAATATCCACCGCAGTAACATCGCTGAATTCGATGGCGGATTTTATCAGTTCACTTTCCTGTTCGGTAAAAACGCCCTCTTCTTCAATGGTTTCAAGGATTGTCACCAGCTCATCATCGGTGACCTCCGGTTCCGGTTCTTCCGGAGTCCACAACCTGCTGAGCTTTCCGACGATGGCATTGACGACGGCAACGACAGGCGTAAATAAGACCATGAAGAAGCGAAGGGGGAATACATAAAAATAGACCAATCGATCTGCCTGGCTGGTTCCGACGATCTTGGGGATGATCTCACCGCAGATGAGCAAAACAACTGTGCTCACGATGGGAGCGGCACGTTCTCCGGAATAGCCGAGCCGCTCCGTCAGCAACAGGGTCATTACAGAAGAAAAGGCGATGTTTACCAGATTGTTGCCCACCAGGATGGTCGACAGGAATTTCGGAAAATGATCGGAGATCCACTGGACGCCCTTCGCCTTGCGGTCACCTGCCTCCGCTGCGCTTCGAATGTGCAGCTTATTGGCGGTGGCATAGGAGATCTCAGAGCTGGAGAAGAAAGCTGAACAGAGGACCAGCAGGATCATCAGGAGCAGCAGCCGGATCATGCGCTCACCCCCTTTTGATCGGAGGTGTCGTCCTCGTCGTAGATTTCACCGACCAATTCCTCCAGAATCTCTTCCATGGTGACGAATCCCAGCGCGCTGCCGCTGATATCGATCACGATGGCCATGTGGGTGCGCCTGCGGCCAAGTCCCTCAAACAGCTCGTCCAGCTTGATTTCCGGGGGCACATCATAGGTGAGCTTCATCAAAGTGCTGATGTCCGGGTCTTTTTTCTTGAGGATGAGCTGCAGATAATCCTTCGTCTGAAGGATGCCCACGATGCGATCCGGGGAACCGGCATAAACCGGCAGACGGGAATACTTTTCCCGCAGGATCAGTTCCTTCAGCTTGTCCGGTTCTTCCGTGATGGAAACCGCGACCATGTCCTTCAGCGGCGTCATGATCTCGCCGGCAGTTTTATCGCTGAATTCCACAGCAGACTTGATCAGCCTGGTTTCCTCCGGCTCCATCAGGCCTTCTTCCTGTATGTTGTCGATGATCGTGGTGAATTCATCCTCCGTGATGGTGGGCTGCTCTTCTTCCTTGGGAAGCAGACGCTTGACGACCCATCCGATCCCGGCAAGCAAGGCAGTCAGCGGAGTAAGCAGGATCATCAGAAGCCTGACAGGAACACAGCAAATCAAAGCGTAGCTGTCTGCATTGGCTCTGGCAATGTTCTTTGGGATCGTTTCCGCGAAAAAAAAGATGAGCAGCGTCATCAGCACGGTTGACAATACAGCGCCCGCGGGGCCCATCCGCCGGATAAATATGACGGCGGCAAAGGTCGAGGCAAACACATAACATACGTTTGTGCCGATCAGAATGGTCGACAGAGCTTTGTCAAATCGGTCGAGCACATAAACTACTCTGGCTGAACGCTTGTCGCCTTCCTCCGCGTGCTTTTTCATTCGCAGCTTATTGCAGTAGCTCAGTGCGGTTTCGCTGCCTGCAAAGCCGCCTCCCAGGAGGATCAAAAACAGGATCAGGATACTTCGGGGTATGTCGTCCATAAAGGAAAATCAACTCCAGTCCCCATGGGCGGTTGACGGCATTCCCGCCTTTGGACATAATTATTAACTGTTAGTATACCATATTTGTCAAGCAGCTGCAAGAGGCCTGGCTTCCATGGATCAAAGGGCAAAGGAATCCGGATCAACATCAGTCACGGGAACAGGATTTGCTTCCGGGATGCGTCGAAGCGGATCATATTCAAATCTCCGGCACTTATCCCAGGGGTTCATCACTCCATGATAAATGCATAGTACCTCTTCTTCCAGCCCGGGACGGCCATGGCTGCAATAGGTACAGGAAGGTTCGATTTTCCTGCGGAATAACACAGCGGATCACCTCTCCGGCATTATAGCCCAGAATTCGCAGTTTTTCCACCTTTATTCACAAAAAACACAGCGATAAGCATTGTGCACATCAGGAGCAGCAGATATCCCTCGCCAAGCTTATAAAGAAACATACAAAAGGCCATCAACGCACCATGCGCCAATCGGCAGGGGATATAGGCTCTGCCGGAGATCCCACTGCCTTCCAGAAGTGAGAAAACCTGAAAAGCGACGGATAATCCGCCCCAGCCTACCAGAAATCCTGCGCAGACCGACGCGTAAGGTCCCGGATACAGCGCAAGTATGCCCCCGGTCAGTTCGATCGAACCGCGAAGCAGCGCGGAACCGGGCAAAAAGGCGGATATAACATGAAAGAAGATCACAAAGGCGCAGAGAAGCAGAACCGAACTTCCGCCGCGTTTGACTGCCGCAGTAAGCCTTGCAGAAAACGGCGCTTTCTCTCGGCTGTCTTCGTTTCCTCTGTTTACTGACGGCACATGCCCTTTCCCAAGCATAACACCCAAACCGAGTGAGATCGTCCACTGCAGGAGCAGCAGCCACAAAGCCATTCTTTTTCCGCCGGGAAGCATGCTTCCGACAATGCCGAAGAGAAAACCGGGGCTGCAGTTGTTGGCAAATACAAGGAGCCGCCCGGCTTCTTCCTTCGAGCATTTTCCCAGCCTGCAGCATTGGACCGCCGCCTCGGCTCCGAGGGGATAACCGGCGACCATACCGATCAGCAGCGCCGGCAGAGCATCCCTTCGGATGTGAAACACCCTTTCAAACGCTCTTCCGATGCATCCGTCCATCCTGAGCGGGAATACACCGATCATCAGATGGGTCAGGATCAGAACAGGCAGCATGGAAGGGATCACGCGGCGGACACAAAGCTCCAGGCCTTCGCCGGCCGCTGCGGATGTCAGTTCATTCCGTACGAGCATAAAAACGAACGAAGCTGCAACCGGCAGGAACAGAAAAGCATCTTTCCCTTTGTCTCTTCGCATATACCGTCCTCCCGGCTGATAGAATGGGTGGTATAAACCTATGTCTGTCTGGGGGCGATCTTGCGTGAAAAGTCTGAAGGAAGCCGCAGCTGAGCTGATGATCGACAAAGGGATGCCGGCATATTATTTCAACGCGCTTCCTGAAATCCGCATTACCGGTATGCGCAATCTGGTACTCGAGTCCCATCGGGGCGTACGGGCCTTCGCGGAGGACAGTGTTCTTGTGGAGACCTGTGAAGGCTTGCTGCATATCCGCGGGCAGTCACTGGTGATGAAAAGCATGACCTTGGGGGAATTGAATCTTCAGGGAAAGATCTTCGCATTGGAGCTGATAGACAGCCATGCGAAGTAGGCTTTGGCTGACAGAAGGAACGCTGGTGCAGGCGATTTGCCGTGATCCGGCGGAGCTGATCACCGCCTTATGCGGCAGCGGTATCGAAGCCTTTGGTTTTCAGGAGTTGGGCGAATGCCGGTATTTGTTCACGATTCCCTCCTATCTGGAGGAAAAGGTCAGAAGCCTTGGCAATCGCTGCGGCGCAGAGATCAGCGTACTGCGCCGCTGCGGTTTTCTCCATTTCCTCAAGCGCTTTCGCAAAAGGGCTTATCTGCTCCTGATCCCGCTTCCGTTTCTTGCGGGATTTCTGATTCTTTCCACCCATCTCTGGCAGATTGATATCGTCGGCAATGTGACTCTGAGCAGGGGAGAGATCCTGTCATCCCTGGAAAAGGTCGGCGTCTATCCCGGCGTCAGCGGCCTGCATCTGGACAATGCTCAGATCCGCAGCAGGATGCAGGAAGCCCTGAAGAAGCTCAGCTGGTGCACGGTACAGGTTCACGGAAGCCGCGCCCTCGTCGTAGTACGGGAGCGAAGACAACCTCCGAAGGTCGTTGACGAACACCTTTTCCGTGAAGTGGCAGCGGCAAAAACCGGTACGATCCAGGAGCTGAATGTCCTGGAGGGGAAAGCCTTGGTGAAAAGAGGAGATACCGTTCTGAAGGGGCAGACACTGATCACCGGGATCCTGTCGGACCAACAGCAGCAGGTTCGGAAGGTACACGCCATGGGCCGGGTTTTTGCATGGACCTGGTACGAAACAGCTATGGAATACCCTTTGCAATTCCGTGAAAAAGTGTTCACCGGTGGCGAAAAGAAGCTCCGTAGTCTGAAAATCGGAGATTTGAGGCTGAATTTTTACAATGACAGTAGCATTCCCAATGGAGACTATGATAAAATATATTCGGAGAAAAGGGCGTCCCTTTTCGGGATGTTCCTGCCCGTCAGTTTTCTGAAAACAGAATACCGTGCTTATCACCTGGTTTCCGATGAACAACGCCCGGAGTTGTGCGCCGCTTTTCTTGAAGAGCGTCTGCTTGCTTTGCTTGAGAAGGCAGCTCCTGATGCGGAGATCCTGGAAACCTGGTTTCACTGGGATAGGGTGGATGGCCGCATTCGCGCAAGTCTGCTGGCCCAATGCCGCGAGGACATCGGCACGGAGCGGGAGATCACGAACCCTTGAGCAAAACAAAAGAGAGTGTGTTTTATGGCAGAAAAGACAATCAGTATCGATCGAATCGAAAATCTGGTGAGCGTATTCGGTTCCTTTGATGAAAACCTTCATATTCTGGAGAGCGAACTGGGCGTGCATATCACGGATCGGGATTCCGAGCTTCACATCGTCGGGGAAGAGGAGCCCGTCAGCTATGCGGAACAGGCCCTCACCGGTCTGCTTTCCCTGGCTTCACGGGGAGAGCCCATCACGACCCAGAATGTCCGCTATGCCTTGAAGCTGACCTTGGACGGCAGGGCGGATCGGATTGCCCAGCTTGCAGATGACGTCGTGTGCATCACGGCAAAGGGAAAACCCATCAAGGCCAAAACCCTGGGGCAGCGGAGCTATATCGAAGCGATCCGGAACAATACCGTGACCCTGGCCATCGGCCCTGCCGGAACCGGCAAGACTTATCTTGCGGTCGCCTGCGCGGTGACGGCATTTCGCGCAAAGGAAGTCAACCGCATCATACTGACCCGTCCCGCGGTGGAAGCGGGAGAAAAGCTGGGCTTCCTTCCCGGAGATCTGCAGAACAAGGTGGATCCATATCTCCGTCCGCTTTACGACGCGCTTTTTGATATGCTGGGAGCGGAAACCTATCAGAATTATCTGGAAAAGGGCAACATCGAGGTAGCGCCCCTGGCCTATATGCGCGGGCGGACGCTGGACGATTCCTTCATCATTCTGGATGAGGCACAGAATACCTCGCGGGAGCAGATGAAAATGTTCCTCACCCGCATCGGATTCGGCAGCAAGGCGGTCATCACCGGTGACGTGACCCAGATCGATCTGCCGAAGGACAAGGTCAGCGGGCTGAAGGAAGTGGTCAACGTGCTGCGGGATATCGATGATATCGAGATCTGCCGACTCACTGGGGAGGACGTTGTGCGTCACGCCCTGGTGCAGAAGATCATTGAAGCATATGAAAAATACGAGAAGGGCCACCCGCGGGATGTCGCGCTCACGCAGGCCCGCAGAAGAAGGCAAAGCTGATGGCAAGACATTCCATACTGATGAACGGAGAAGTGCCTTTCCCCAAATGGGCCGCCCGCCTGACGCGCCGCTGCATCCGCACGGTATTGCGCTTGGAGGGCGTGCAAGTCCCCTGTGAGATCAATGTCCTGTTCACAGATGATCATGGCATCCGCGCCTTAAACCGCGATCTGCGCGGCGTGGACAAGGCTACCGACGTTCTTTCTTTTCCCGCCTTCAATTTCCTCCCGGAGGCCTTCGATCCCGCCGATGGGGAGGCTGACCCGGAAAGCGGGCTGCTGCCGATCGGGGACATGGCGCTGAATCTTGACCGCATCCGGCTGCAGGGCAGGGAATACGGCACCGGGGAAAAGCATGAAACCGCCTATCTTACGGTGCACAGTATGCTGCACCTTCTGGGTTATGACCATATCGACGAGGGCGAGGACAAGCAGCAGATGCGCGCCAGAGAACGGACGATCATGAGGATGATGAGATTATGACGATTACGAAAACCGGTGTTTTTACCATTGCTGGGCGGCCCAACGTCGGGAAAAGCACACTGGCAAACTATATCGCAGGGGAGAAGATCGCAATTGTCTCCCACAAACCGCAGACTACCCGCAGCCGCATCAGCGCCATCTGTCAAAGAGAGGATGCCCAGTTGGTTTTCCTGGACACGCCCGGATATCACAAGCCGAAAAACGCCCTGGACAGCTACCTGGACCGGATCGTGGAAAGCAGCGTGGCAGACAATATGGACGCCGTGGTGCTGATGGTGGAGCCCATTGCCAATGTGGGAAAACAGGAGCAAGCGTTGATCAAAATGATCCGAAGCTCCGGCTCGCCCGCGATCCTTGCCATCAATAAATGCGACACTGTAAATAAGCCGGAGCTTCTGGCGGTCATGGGCACTTATGCAGAAGCCGGCGACTTTGCGGAAATCATTCCCATTTCCGCGAAAACCGGCGAAGGCGTGGAAGAACTGCTGTCCATCCTTTGCGGATATGCTGTGGAAGGACCTCAGCTTTTCCCGGAGGATATGGTCACGGATCAGCCGGACCGTCAGATCGTCGCTGAGATCGTCCGGGAAAAGCTTCTCTACTGTCTGGAGCACGAGATCCCCCACGGGACTGCGGTAGAGGTCGAAAGATTCAGCGAGCGCGACAGCGGCGTGATCGACCTGGAAGTAACCATCTACTGTGAGAAGGCCAGCCATAAGAGCATCATCATCGGGAAGAACGGCAGCATGCTCAAGCGTATCGGTGAAATGGCCCGCAAGGATGTGGAACGTTATATGGGTACGAAGGTCTACTTCAAAAGCTGGGTCAAGGTGAAGGAAAACTGGCGGGATCAGGACGCTATGCTCCGCAACTTCGGCTATCATGAGTGAAATGGTCCTGAAGGGGCTGGTGCTGCGTGCTTCTGAGTATAAGGAAAGCAGCAAGATGCTGACCGTGCTGACGGACATGCTGGGTAAGATCAGCATCTCCGCTCGCGGTGCCTCCAAGCTCAATAGCCGCATAGCGGCAGCCTCCCAGCCCATGGCGTTTTCTGAGATGACCGTTTCCGAAAGCCGGGAACGCTATTATCTCAAGGAGGCCGGCACCATTGAGCTTTTCCCAGGCTTGACCGCCGATCTGAAAAACTATGCGCTGGGCTGCTACATTCTCGAACTCCTGGATGCTTCCTGTCCGGAAACCGTGGAAGAACCGGAGGCCCTGGCGTTAGGGCTCAATGCTCTGTGGCTGTTGTCGGAAGGAAAAAAGGATCCCCGGATCGTAAAGAGCGCTTTCGAGCTTCGGCTCATGACGCTGCTGGGCTATCAACCCGAAATCGAGCAGTGCGCCGCCTGTGGGAAGGCCGAGCCGGAGGCTCCGACTCTGGATCTTCGCGGCGGCGCGCTGTATTGCCGCGACTGCGCTTTGAAGGCGATGGCACAGCGCCCCGTGTCCCTTGAGCAGGCCTCTCTCCTTGCCGTCCGGCACATCGTGTCGGCACCGCGCAAAAGCGTGTTTTCCTTCCGGCTCAGCGACAGCGCATTGCGTCGGCTGTCCGATGTGGCAGAAAACTACGTTAAAGAACAATTGGAGCGTTCATTCCGGACGCTGGACTACTACAAAAGCCTGTAAAGGTGCAGAAATATGAAAACAAGAGAAGAGTTATTTGAGAAATCCATGCGCACCCTGGAGCTGCCGCTGATCCTGAAGATCCTGCAGGAGGAAGCCGTTTGTGAAGCAGCCCGGGATGAAGCGCTGAAGCTGCGGCCTTCGGATATGCTGACGGAGGTGCGCGAGCGGCTTCAGGAAACCTCAGACGCGAAAAAGCTGATTTCCATGAAGGGGACCCCTCCGTTGTCCGATATCCGGGAGGTGACCGGAAGCCTGTCCCGCGCCCGTCTCGGCGGCATGCTCAACACCAGGGAACTTCTGGATATCGCCGGGGTATTGCGCGCCGCTCGCCAGTTGAAGAACTGGAGCTCAGAGGATTCCGGCAGCCTTACGGGCCTGTTCGGCGCGCTGATCGCCAATAAATTCCTTGAGGAAAAAATCACTCTTTCCATTGTGGGGGAAGAGGAGATCGCTGACGCCGCGAGCAGCGAACTGGCTTCCATCCGTCGGCATATGCGTGCTGCAAACGCCCGCATCCGGGATGTGCTGAACAAGATCATCACCTCTCCGTCCTACGCCAAGATCCTGCAGGAGCCCATCATCACCATGCGGTCCGATCGGTATGTGATCCCCGTGAAGGCGGAGCATAAAGGGGCGCTCGGCGGCCTGGTTCACGATGTATCCTCCAGCGGGCAGACGGTTTTCATTGAGCCGATGCAGGTGGTGCAGGCCAATAATGAGATCCGCGAACTGCAGGCAAAGGAAAAGAAAGAGATCGAACGCATTTTAATGGAGCTGAGCAACGATGCCGCTTCCTTTGAGGAGGATATCCTCTGTGACCAGCATATTCTGGTCCGTCTTGATCTGATTTTTGCCAAAGCAAAGCTCAGTTATCGCATGAAGGGAGATGCGCCTCAGCTCAGTGAAGATGGATGCATCCGGCTGAAACGCGCCAGACATCCTCTGATCGATCCCAAGAAGGCAGTCCCCATCGATATCTCCGTCGGGGGAGACTTCGATACGCTGGTCATCACAGGTCCCAATACCGGCGGCAAAACGGTAAGCATCAAAACGCTTGGGGTTTGCTGCCTGATGGCTGCCTGCGGCCTGCATATTCCTGCGGACAGCGGAAGCACGGTCCCGGTTCTGAAAAAAGTCCTTGCGGATGTCGGGGACGAGCAAAGCATCGAGCAGTCCCTGTCCACCTTCTCCTCCCATATGAGCAATATCGTTGATATGCTGAAAGAGGCAGATGAGGAAACGTTGATCCTTTTCGACGAGCTCGGTGCCGGCACGGATCCCGCGGAAGGCGCAGCCCTGGCGATCGCGATCATCGAATATGCACGAAGTCAGGGCGCCAGGATCGCCGCCACCACCCACTATGCGGAGCTGAAGGTCTATGCAACCGCTACGGCTGGGGTCATGAACGCTTCCTGTGAATTCGATGTGGAGACGCTTCGCCCCACTTATCGCCTTATCATGGGCATTCCCGGCAAGTCCAATGCATTTGAGATTTCCCGGCGCCTGGGGCTGGACGAAAGCATCATCGACGACGCCAAAAGCCGTATGGCCTCCGAGCAGACGGATTTTGAACATGTGGTTTCTCTTTTGCAGGCTGAGCGCCAAAAAATGGAGCAGGCCATGCTGGAGACCGAGAAGCTGAGGCTTCAGGCGGAGGAGGATGCCCGCACCGCTGCGGGCCTGAGAAAGTCGGCAGAGGAAGAAAAGCAAAAAGCCGGTGCTTCTGCGAAACGTGAAGCCGACCGTCTCCTGCGGGAAGCCCGCAGAGTGTCCGACGAGGTTTTCGACGAGCTGAACGAGATGCGCAAAAAAGCGGTCCGCGCCGAGAATGCGCAGCAGGTCAACGAAGAACGCGTAAACCTCATGAAAAAGCTGAACGAAGCCCAGAACAGCCTGGGCGTATCGCCGGATGAGGAAGCGCCGTCAAGACCGACCAGACCGGCAAAAGCAGGGGATACGGTGCTCCTCCTGAAGCTTGGCACCCAGGCCAGCGTGATATCCGTCAGTTCTGACGGAACGCTCACCCTGCAGGCCGGGATCCTCCGTATCACCGCCAAACAGGAGGAAGTCCGGCTTGTTGAAGAAGCTGAGAAGGTGCAGCTCAAATTCAAGAAAAAGACCGAAGCACAGATCCACAAGCTTGCGGTAAGCCCCGAAGTCGATCTGCGCGGATCCATGACAGACGAAGCGCTTCTGATGCTGGAACGGTATCTTGACTCTGCTCACACGGCAAAGCTTCCCAGTGTCCGCATCATCCATGGCAAAGGTACCGGTGCTTTGCGAAAAGCCGTGCAGGATTATTTGCGGCGCGATCCCGGCGTCCGGAGCTTCCGGTTGGGGCGGTACGGAGAAGGCGAGGACGGCGTTACCATTGCGGAGCTTAAAATATGACCTTGCGCCGGTTGGCGGCGGAAGTACCGCTTGCACACCGGTTGGAAATACGGTAGAATCAAAAAAACAATTTAGGAGGGATTGTGATGAATACCTTTGATGCCATCAAAAAACGCCATTCCACCAGAGCGTTTTCATCCCGGCAGATCAGCGAGCAGGATCTTCAGGACATCCTCGTCGCCGGGGGTCAGGCTGCCATCGGCTGTGCGGACTTTGCCAGCCTTCAGCTCTATGCGGTGCAGGACCCTAAGCTTCTCCGTGAAATCGACGAGACCTCTGCCAAGGGGGGCGGCGGGCATCCGCTGTATCAGGCGCCGACCCTGGTAGTCGTTGCCGCCAAGAAGGGCTTTCTGGAGAACATCGAGCTCTCCAACGCGGGCTGCATCATTCAGAATATGATGGTGCTGGCTGCCGACCGCGGGATCGACAGCGTTTATCTCTGGATGGCCATGGTGGGGATCAACAGCAGCGAAGAATTGCAGAAGAAGCTCGGATTCCCCGAGGGCTATTCCTGTGTCGGCTCCTGCGCTCTCGGCTATGCGGATAAGGAATTCCCGAAGCTGAAGGGCGAGGGACAAAGACTGGAAGTCAGGATCCTCCGTTGAGGCAAGAAAGGAAGAAGACGATGTTTCAATACATGCAGAATTGCCCCATTTATTTCGGTGCCGGTGCGATCGATCATCTTGGAGAATATGTTTCGGAACTGGGCAGCAAGAAGGCTTTCTGCGTCTTCGATCCCGGAGTTGAGGCAGCGGGCGTTCCGGCCCGTGCGGTCGCCAGCCTGAAAAAAGCAGGGATCGAGTGCGTTTGCTTCAACAAAATCATGTCTGATCCGACGATCAATGTCGTGGATGAAGCGGGTGAGATCGCTCTGCGGGAAAAGGTGGATGTGATCATCGGCATCGGCGGCGGCAGCAGCATGGACGCAGCCAAAGCGATCAGTATCCTGATGACCAATCCCGGTCCCATCAGCAAATACGTTTTGGCCAAGCCGATCACCGTCGACACCAAAGTGCCCGTTGTCGCAGTTCCCACCACCGCCGGCACCGGCAGTGAAGCCACCCGCGTCGCCATCATTACTCAAACGGAAACCAACGGTAAATGGAGCGTCTTTGTCAATACCAACCTGGCCGTTGTTGACCCGGAGCTCACCTTCAAGCTCCCCAAGCATGTGACGGCCTTCACGGGCATGGATGCTCTGAGCCATGCGGCAGAGTGCGTCACCTCCAATGTGACGAACCCTCATAACCAGCTTTTCGGCTGCGCTGCCATCCGGAAAATCATTGACAATATCTATACGGCCTGGTCCGAACCGGACAATGTCGAAGCCCGGACGGAGATGTCCCTGGCCGCCAACTGGGCCGGTATCGCGTTTGCTGAAACCATGTGTCACGTCGGCCATGCGTTGGCCGATGGCCTGAGCATCGCTTTCCACACGCCCCATGGCTATAATTGCGCTATGGCGCTTCCGGTTGCCCTGGAATACGCAGCCCCCGCCGTACCGAAGGAGATCCGGATGGTAGCTGAGGCGATGCGTATCCCATTGAGTGGAAACGAGAGCGCCGAAGAAGTCGGCCATCTCTGTGCAGACAAGCTTTGGGCTCTGATGCGCAAGCTTGAAATCAAGTCCCTGAGGGAGATGGGATACACCAGGGAAGAAGTCCTGCAGATCGCCCAGGAGGGGAGCGGCAGCCACCTGAGCAGCTATTGCCCCGTGCCTGTGACCTTCGAAGCAGCACAGGCAATGGCCGGCAGGATGTACGACATGTATCAGTAAACCTGACGTCAGAGCCCGGAGTTCCTTTGATCTCCGGGCTCTGGTACTTTTACCAAAAAAAGAATCTGAGAAAAAGCTCAGTTTCGGTGATTTAGCACTTGCAATTTCGGATGGAATCTGCTATTTTAGTATCATCCACAGGATAACACAATTGAATGGGTTGTCAGTCGGCCGGTCCGCAAAGGCCGTATGGTCAGGATCGGGCGTAGACGGAATGGGGTGCAAAGCCCCGCGTATCCGACGCTGTAAGTGCGAGGGATCTCCGAAGCATCCGCTGGATGTGAGCCGAAAGGCTTCCACTGAAGTTCGCTTTGGGAAGGTAGGAAGAGCCCGCAGAGCGCAAGCTCCTAACACGAGTCAGAAGACTTACTGATTGACCGGTTTTTCAGCCATAGCGAGGAAGAGTCTATGGCGGGTTAGCACACGAATAACGGGTGTGTCAGCTTTTGCTTTGCAATCTGACATAGCCGTTTTTTTGATTTCAGCGGGCGCCGACTTCTCGCCCGTATGAGATAATTCCTCCAACCTCCTTGTTCAGACACGGACTCGGGCAGCCTGGACCACTGCCCGATCGTCCGGTCTGGCGCACACGCTTTCTACGGGGCGGACCCCCCGCGGAAATAATCCTCCACCT
>JAEEGL017199685.1_pt1 | contig 13313 bp, 14 predicted proteins | sample 9134231 | NCBI WGS metagenome assembly JAEEGL01 (sample SAMN16246548, study PRJNA631951) | gut metagenome | biome: gut microbiome; feature: rumen; material: fiber-attached | host: Bos | place: Iran: Karaj | collected 2018-10 | reverse complement strand
TATTTTTTCATTATAATAAATTTTCCATTTCATCTTCAGCATATTCAAGAATATCCCCAGGTTGACATTTTAGTACTTTGCAGATGTTTTCTAATGTTGAAAATCTAATAGCCTTTGCTTTTCCTGTTTTTAAATTACTCATATTAGCAGGTGTTATTCCAACATTTTGAGCTAGTTCATTAAGACTAATTTTTCTGTCAGCCATAACTCTATCTAATCTGATTATAATTTTCATATTCCACCTCCGATTATTGTTATTCAATATAATTATACCATTATTTTATTGTTTATCAACAATTATTTATAATTTTGATAGTAATTTCTTTCTTGTAATACGTCAAGTAGATTATTTAAAACATCTGAATTTTCATCGTTTATATACATTTCAATTGTATAAATTAATTCTGACAACGTTTTACATTTTCTAAAGTCTATATTATTTTCTTCTAGTATTTCAACTTGTTCTTGAGATAAAAATAATCCATTTTCTTGTTTTTTCATCATAGTGTATTCTGGATTAATTTCTACTTTTATTTCTTCATTCATATTATTCTCCAAATAGACTACTAATATCAAATCCTTTTAAGAAGTAATATCCGCCATAACAAATGATAATTGTAATTATTATAAAGAATAATACTGGAATAAAGTCTTTGAATGTTGCTTTTTCATTTTTATTTGATACCTTTTTAGGTTTAATTTCTTCTTCTTTGATTGTTTTAATTAATCTTGTATCTTGTAGATCTTCATCTACATCGTAATATTTATCTCCGTGAATACCCATTAAAACTAGTTCAACTGTTTCATTGAAGTCATCACTTAGATTATTGTTTTCGTCAAATATTTTACTTGATGAGTTAATATATTCCCTTCCCTCCTATTCAATATTCTCACACTCCATTGTTCCTCTCCATAATAGTTTATATTTTCTTGATTGAAACATTTGTCTTATGTTATACTTTTTATAGTAGGAAAGTGGTTATTATGGAGAATAAAAGTCTAAATATTATTTTAGATGAAATTAATAAAAGGATAGATGGATTAAGCGTTCAAGTTGATAAGATTAAAGCTGAATCTCTAGATAAAATACAAAAAGAATTTCATACAGATATATATTCTTTGACTATAAATGACTTAATTAACTCCACAACTACCACTAAAAATAAACTTATTGAAATCATTGGTTTTGAAAAAAGTGACTTTAATTTAAAAAGTGACGAAGGTTTAGAAGAATTATTTTCTAAAGTTAATGATTATATTGAATTGAATAATAGAAGAATTAAAAGTGCTGAATCTGATATTAATAAATATGAATATTATAAAAACTTTTTTACTAGTATTAATAAGAAACATGATTTATTTACTGATGTTTCGGGATTAAGAATGTTTGTTGATTCATTAGGATTAAATAATAGCGAAAAGATAGCTGTTGAAAAATATTTAGCTGATTATAATGTTAAAGCTAGAGTATTAGATCCTGAGATTAGTCAAACGGTTACTTACATTTATAATGAAGTAAATGGTTTTTCTGAAGTTAAAGATGCTATCAAAGATTATATTACTAAGAATAAATTGAAAGTGGATTTAAATTTCTTAAAAAGTTATTCTAGTGAAATAGCAGCTGAGATAGGAAAAACTCCAGAACTTGTTGAGAATGTATTTATTGGAATGATTCTTGGTCAAGAATTTAATAAATATATTAATGGTACTAAAGAAGATTCTGTTGAACATTTATCTCGTATTCATAGAGTATTACAAGAATATACTTTTGATGATATGAGAAGTGTTATTTCTGAAGCTAATAGAATATTTAATTTAGAAATGATGAATCTTGCTGGTAAAACATATACTTATGAAGAAATAGTTGTTACTGATGCAACTAATCAAGAAGAATTTGAGGTATTAAAGGATAAAAAGAAAGCTATGATTGCTTACTTATTAAAAAATAAAGTTCAAGATTATGAAAAAAATTATAATCATGAATTGAAAGATAAGTATAAAGAACTAATTACTGGTTTAATTGATGAATACTATAAAACTAGTTTACTTAGTTATAATAGAATTGAAGAAGTAAAGAATAGATAGTAAGATAGTAAAGAATAAATAAAAAGGGTGATACTATGGATGAGGGAAAGGAACTTTTATACAAGCTAATTGATTTTAAAAGAAAAAATACTTCTTTTGCAAATCAAGAAGATATTATGTTTGATGGTATAAATATGGTATCTATCGCAGATATGCTTGAAAAAGATATGGACAATTTATGTGATGTTCCTGATTCCATAATTGATAAAGTTATTGAAGAAGGAAATATTAATGATAATAACTTTAAAAAGAACATAGTTCAATTAAGAGATCTTTTATATGGTAAAAGAAATTACAATTTATTTGTTAAATTAAATAAAGAATATAAAGATGCTTTTGATGTATTTAAAAGTACTCTTTTAGAAATAATTAATAAGAAACTTCCTGGTGCTAAAAGTTTTGTTGAAATAGATAAAAATTTAAACTTATTACAACAAGGTTTAGATAATCATAAGTTAATTAAGAATTTTGATTTTATAGAATCTATTTGTCATGAATATAGTGAAAGTAAATATGATACTAATATGTTAAAGATTTATAGATATATTAATGATCATAATTTAAAAATTCTTAATCCTCCTGATATTGAGTTTGAAGACTTTGATATTGAGATTGTAGATGAAACTGAATTTAGTGATAAGATTTATGAAATATTTAATAAATTTGATATGGATTATAGAACTTTACCTAATTTCTTACTTAAAGATTTAAAAGAAATGGATAATAGTTTAATTTATAGTACATTCGAAGTAATTAAACAAAACAAAGCTGAAGATGGTGGTGTATTACATTTAATACCAAAAGAAAATCAAGTTTTAAGAGTAGTTTTATTACTTTATTCATCACCTGAAGCTGTTAAAGCAGTGGTTGAATCTTTAACAACTGAAGAAGATGGTTTAGATATTGAATCATTAAAAATATTACTTAATTATAATATGGGTGTATTTATTGATAGAACTAATGATTATTTTAAACCTAGAAATAAAGATTATTTAAATATTATGTCTGGTTTAAAAGAAATAAAAGTTAATTATAAAGTTCTTATTAAGAGAAATCCATTATTCTTATCACAAAACTATGATATGTTTAAATATATCGTTGAGTATTGTCATGAATTTGGATGCGATCCTAAAGAATTAGTTAATAGATGTCATAAGACTTTAACTATAAATCCTACAGTTATAGTTAATAATATAAGTATATTATTATCACATAAAGTAAATATGTTTACTTACTTTAAGGAGGGTAAGGATGATTTTAATTTATTGAAAGTTGAAAAACTAGATAGTATTTTAAATCAATTAGTAGAAAAGAAAGTTATTAAGAAATACTCATTTACTAATTTTGATAAAGTTAATTCTATTGTTTTAAATAATGTATTTAAAAAGGCTAGAAAGAAGGATTAATTATGATTGAGTATTTAAAAGAATATGGTATTTCTAATTTTGATTTTGAATATTTAATGAATAATATTAGTCAAGAAGATATTCAAAGACTTATGTTAGCAGAGTCTAATGTAAGAGAAAATTTACTTTTCTATAATAAATTAGGATTAAAAGAAAATTTACATAAATTAATTCTTTATAGATTAGATTTAGTTATTATGCCTTTAGATCAATTAAAGTATTTATTATCTAAGATTGATAAAGATTTGTTTGTTCAATTGGTTAATACAAATATAAAAAATTTAATATTATTATTTTAGAACTATAATGCATTTGTTTTGACAGTTAGGAGTGTGCTTGTATGCTAGTATGGTATAAAAAAATAAAAAGAGGTTTAAATAATAAAGGTTTTACTTTAATTGAGTTGCTTGCAATAATTATTGTTTTAGCAATCATAATGTTAATTTCAATTCCTGCTGTGCTTGATGCTATGGAGGGGGCAAAAAGAAAAACCTTTTCTCAATATGCTGATAAGATATTATCAACTTCACGAAATCAAATTATAACTGATGATATAGACTTTGATAATCTTTCTAGTTGTGTTGTTTATTCTATCAAAAAAGATTTAGGATTAGCTAATACTGGAGATTATGATGGTTATGTATTATTTAGTGATAAATTTTCATATAATTCCGAGAGTGATTTAGATGGTTTTATAATTGTTCTTTGGAATAATGATTATGGTGCTATTAGAGTTATAGGGGAAGATACTTCACAAATTTTAGAAGAAAATATAATGAAATATGATGAATTTATTTATTATATTAAATCTTTAGGATTTGATGAACCTAATATCCAATTTATGTTTTCATATTTAAGTAAATATTCAGTTACAGGATGTTCTTTAGATAATTCTAATCCGGATTTAATACCAGATGTAGATAAAGAAGCTATAATTACTAATGGTAGATTTGCTCAAAGTACTTTAAAATCTATAATTGGATGTGATTATTCATCAAGTACTTGTGAAAATCATTATAAATTTAAAAAATATCAAGGTAAAAAACCAGTTAAAAATAGAGATTCAGTTATTACTACTGATGAATCACTTTATCCAGTATACGTATGGGTTGATGGAGATGTGATTTATTATTATAGTGAAGCATCTAAAATATATGTTATAAATGGTGAATATATATTTGCTTATTTACCTTTTGAAAGTATTGATTTAAGTGGTATGTTATTTAATAAAACAGAAGTTACTTATTATATGTTTGCTAATTGTAATCCTTTAGAGTATGTAACTTTTGGTTCTGGTGATATGTCTAATAATAAAAATACTGATTATATGTTTAAAGATTGTACTTTACTTAAAAAGATATATGTTCCTGAAGATTGGAATATTTCTTATGATAATAGTGATTATTATGGTTATAATGATTATTACAATGACTATTATGTCTATGGTATGTTCACTAATTGTAAAAGTCTATGTGGTTCAGTTAGGTTTGATCAATATTTTAATGATAAATCACGTGCAAAACTTATTGGTTATTTAACTTTAATTGGTCATGATAACAGTGCGTGTAATATTATTCTTAAATAATTACTTGTTAGACTATGATTTAAAAGCACTTTGATAAAAGTGCTTTTTTGTTATAATATATAAAGTATGAAATCAGTAAAAAGTATAATAAAACAAAATATATTAATTATTATTCTTATTGTAGTAACTTTAAGTAGGTTTATATTAAGTATTAATCTTCCTTCTTTTTATATTTCTAATTTAAGATTTGATGATTACTTAATGATTAAATATACTACTAGTTTATTCAATGGAAATTATTTAGGCGATTATAATATGTTTACTTTAATTAAAGGTATAGTTTTTCCATTGTTTTTAGTGTTTGCTAAAGTATGTAAAATTTCTAATTCTCTTCTATTTTCATTTATATATATCATATCGGTATTATTTTTTACTAATAGTTGCAAAAAGATAACTAAGAATAGAATTATATTAGTGATTATATATATAGTGTTATTATTTAATCCATTATCATATTCTTCTGAATTGTTTCAAAGAATGTATTTAAATGTTTTATCTATTCCAGAATTATTATTCTTTTTAGGATTATATATAAATGCTATTTATTATAAAAATACTGATAATAAGACTTTATTTAATTATTTATTATTAGGTTTAACTAGTGGAATAATGCTTTTAACTAGAAATGATACTATATGGGTATATATACTTCTTATTTTATTATTTATAGTTAAAATATATAAAAATTTAAATGTTAGAAAAATAATACTTAATAGTTTTCCTTTTTTATTTTTATTTTTAGTTATATGTATTATGTCGTTTATTAATTATAAATATTATGGAGTATTTACTTATAATGAATTAGAACATTCATCATTTAAAGATGTTTATAATAATATATTAAATATAAATAATAATTCTTCAAAAGATATATCTATAACAAAAGAGACTTTATTTGAATTAAGTGAGAAATCATATGTGTTTGATTTAAATAAAACATTTATTGAAGATCATTATAATCATATTGATGAATCTATTTTAGATGATGGTAACATGATTTGGTTTTTTAGAAATCTTGTTTATGTTTATAAAGATTTTAAAAATGGGAAAGAAGCCAGAGATTATTTTAGATATTTAAATAATGATATTAATAGATTATTTAAAGAAGGTAAATTAGAGAAAAAAAATAATTTGCCTGTTCTTTATACTTCATCTTTAGAATTAAAAGATATAAAAAATATACCATCAAGTTTAATTAAAGCTATTGTTTATACAACAACATATCAAAATGTTAAAACATATCCAAATGTAATTCTTAAAAATGATGAAAGATTTTTATGTGGTTTAGATTCTTATTCTTATTTTATTAGATATTCTGATTATAGATATGCAGAAAATATAATTGATAAGAATTCTAATCCTTATGAAATAATAAGACTGATATATAAGTATTTAACAATTATTTTTTCTATAATTGGTGTTATTACTTATATTAGATTTATAAAACGTAAAGATAATTTAAATAATATATTACATATTATAGTATTGTTATATTTAATTATATTGGGTGGAATAGTATATGTAGATGTAACATCATTTCATGCAATTAGATATAGATATTTAGCTGATGTATATATTCTACAAGAATTATTTATATTATTTAATATAGTTAGACTATATAATAATTATGCTTATAAGATAAAACAAATTACAAAATAAGTAATTTGTTTTTTTAATTTTTTTTATTTATAATATAATGGTGGTGTTTAAGAGGGTAGAAAGAAGGAATAATTATGATTTCGATTATTATACCTGCTTATAATGAAGAAAAGTCAATTGAAGATAGTATTTTAGAAATCAAATCTACTCTTAAAGGTAATAAAAAATATAATGATTATGAAATAATAGTTGTTAATGATGGCTCTACTGATTCAACAAGAAGTATTGCATTAAAAAATAAAGTTAAAGTAATTGATAATTTAGAAAATATGGGTTATGGATATTCAATTAAAAAAGGAATTGATAATGCTAAATATGATACGATTATCATTTTAGATGGAGATAATACTTATCCGTTTAGTTCTGTTTTTGAATTGTTGAGTAAAAAAGAGATGGGTTACGATTTAGTTGTTGGTGCTAGAACAGGAAAATATTATAGACAATCTCTTTTTAAAATTTTTCTTAGAAAAATACTTAAATTAATAGTTCAATATGTTTCTCACAAAAAAATAAAAGATATTAATTCTGGATTTAGAGTTTTTGATAAAAATACTGTTAAAAAATTTTATAGTAAGTTATGTGATACTTTTAGTTTTACTACTACTCAAACACTTGCTTATTCTATGAACAATTTAACTATTTGTTATGTAGATATTGATTATAGAAAGAGAAGAGATAAATCTAAAGTTAAAATAATTAAAGATTCATTAATATCACTAAGATATATTATATCTTCATGTGTATATTATAATCCTTTAAAGATGTTTAGTTTATTATCAATAATATGTATATTATTTTCTATTGTTGGTTTTATTTGTTCTCATTTTTTAAGAATTAATGCTGGATATATATTAGGTATAGGTGGATTACTTTTATCTATTGTTATATATTCATTTGGATTACTTGCTGTTTTATTAAAGCAAATAATGGATAAATAAATTAAGGATGCTTATGCATCTTTTTTCTTGTTATAAATAAATATAAATGTTATTATTATATTGTTCTTGGTCTGTTGGTGAAGTGGTTTAACACATAACCCTCTCAAGGTTACATTCATGGGTCCGAATCCCATACAGATCACCATTTTGTAATTTAGTAGGAACAATTTATTGTTCCTTTTTTATTTGTTTTTATTATATAATGATATTGAGGTGAATATAATGAATCCACTAAATTTATTTATTAATGGTCATAATGTACTATTTATAGTTTTTATATCATTTGTTTTAAGTGCAGCATTTACTCCGTTTGCTATTAAAGTGGCTAAACATGTTGGTGCTATGGACAAACCTGATGGATATAGAAAAGTTCATGATAAACCAATGCCTAGAATGGGAGGCTTAGCTATATTCTTATCTTTTTTAATAGCTTATATGTTATTTGTTCCTAAGACTACACAAATGTTATCTGTACTTATAGGAAGTTTCTTAATAATTTTATTAGGATTTGCTGATGATGTTAAACCATTAAGTGCAAAAGCACAATTTATTGGACAAGTTTTTGCAGCTTGTGTAATTGTATTTTATGGAAATATTACTTTTAGTGATATGCAAATATTTGGACATTATTTTGAATTCGGAATATTTGCTTATCCATTAACTATTCTTTTTATAGTTGCTATTATAAATGCAATTAATTTATCTGATGGATTAGATGGATTAGCATGTGGTACTTCTTCAATTTATTTTTTAACAATTGCAATTATAGGTTTTATAATGCAAAAACTTGGCGGATTAGATGTTATTCTTTGTTTAATAATGTTTGGTGCTTGTTTAGGATTCTTAATATTTAATTTTTCACCTGCGATGGTATTTATGGGTGACATAGGAAGTAATTTCTTAGGATATATTATTGCAGTAGTTGCATTACTTGGATTTAAAACTGCAACACTTACTTCATTAATTATTCCTTTACTTGTATTATTTGTTCCAATTATTGATACTTTACTTGCAATGGGAAGAAGAATATTAAAGGGTAAGAGTATTGGTAGTGCAGATAAAGAACATTTACATCATCAATTACTTAAGAATACTCATTCAACTAGAATTACTGTTTTAATTATGTATGCTATTAATATTCTATTTGCTTCAGTTTCGATTTTTTATACATTAGGTGATAAAAAAATTAGTATTTGTATTTATGCAATATTATTAATATTATTTATTATTCTAATATTTAAAACAGATATTTTATTTGATCATAATAGAGGTAAAAATGATAAAAATTAATTTATTTGATTTTGACGAAACAATATATGATGGAGATTCTACTGTTGATTTCTTTAAATTTATTTTTAAAAAGAAACCTATAACTATATTATGGTTATTTGTAATGTTAATTAATGTAATTCTTTATGGTTTAAGAATTATAAATAAAACTTCAATGAAACAAACTTTTTATAAGATTTTTACATTTATTGATATTAATGATGATTTATTAAATGAGTTTTGGGATAATCATGAAAAAAATATAAAGAAATTTTATATTGATAGAAAACATGAAGATGATATTGTTATTAGTGCATCTCCAGAATTTTTACTTAGACCTATATGTAAAAGATTAGGTGTTAAAGATATGATGGCTAGTAAAGTTGATTCTAAGACTGGTAAGTATGAAGGTATTAATTGTCATGATGTTGAAAAGGTTAGAAGATTAAACGAAAAATATTCTAACTATCAAGTTATAGAAAGTTTTTCTGATAGTATTAAATCAGATAGAGCTATCTTGGAACTAGCTGAAAAAGCATATCAAGTTAAAGGAGATAGATTAATTCTTCTTGATTTAAAGAAATAAACTAGGGTAACCTAGTTTTATTTTGATTTTTATGATTAAATAATCTAGTGAAATTTTTAATTAACTTTTATAATTAAATAGAAAACGGGTGATGCGTAATGTGGAAAATAGGTAATGTGGAAATTAAAAACAAAATAGTTCTAGCACCAATGGCAGGTATTTCTAATACATCTTATAGAAAGATTATTAAAGAAATGGGCGCTGGTTTAATATATGCTGAGATGGTTTCAGATAAAGCTATTACATTTGGTAATGAAAAAACTTTAGACTTGCTAAAGATGGATGAAATGGAAAGACCTATTGTTCAACAAATATTTGGTGCTGATAAAGAATCATTTATTACTGCTGCTAAAAAGATTGAAGAAGTGATGCATCCGGATATTATAGATATTAATATGGGTTGTCCTGTACCTAAAGTTGCTGTTAGAGCACAAGCTGGTTCTGCCTTGCTTAAGAATCCTGAGAAAATTAAAGAAATAGTTGAAGCTGTTGTTAATGCAGTAAGTGTACCTGTTACTGTAAAAATTAGAAGTGGTTGGGATGATAACCATATTAATGCAGTTGAAGTGGCTAAAAAGATTGAAGAAGCTGGAGCTTCTGCAATAGCAATCCATGCAAGAACAAGATCACAAGGATATTCTGGAAAAGCTGATTGGTCTATTATTAAACAGGTTAAAGAAGCTGTTAATATTCCAGTTATTGGTAATGGAGATGTAACTAGTTGTTATTTAGCAAAACAAATGTTAGATGAAACTGGTTGTGATGCAGTAATGATTGGAAGAGGAGTTTTAGGGAATCCTTGGTTAATAAAAGAGTGTGTTGAATATTTAGAAACTGGTAAAGAACCTGATCCAAATTCACCAACATATGATGAAAGAATAGAAATGTTAAAAAGACATTTTGAATTACTTGTTCAAGATAAAGGAGAGATTGGGGCTTTACTTGAAATAAGAACACATGCTCTTCAATATATTAAAGGGTTACCTGGAAGTGCACCTGTTAAGAATCAAATATGCCAAACTAAATCTAAAGATGAAATGTTTAGTATATTAGAAAATTATATTGAAGAACTTAAAAAGCAATCTTAATGATTGCTTTTATTAATTATAAAAAGAGTTTTCTATTTTTTTATTTAATTGTTTAACATACCTATCTGTATGCTTATTAAATACTATACCAATTTTTTGAGTTTCTTTTATATAATCACAGTTTCTAAGTTTTATTATTTGTTTTAATTTATATAAAGCACTTTCTGGATCAGTATTATATTCATGTAGTAATTCTATAATTACAAGAAATGGGAATGTGTAATTATGATAGTAATCAACACTTGTTTTACTATTATTTTCTAAAAATATATCTCCAAATTCTTCTTGATAGAAACTTTCTATTTTTTCTGGTGTGTTTAATCTTATATTTTTAATATCATCTAATAATAATAGATTATATGAAAAATCATATGTTTCCATTAATTCCTTTAGTAATGCTAGACTAGCTCTTTTATCATTGTTGTTATCATATAAATAATAGTAAGATAGAATTTCCATAAAATATGAGAATAGTTCTACATATGGATAACCATCCTCATAATCCACATATTCTTTTATTATTTTATCATGTATAATATGACCATATTCATGTGCAAGTGCTGGTATTTTTTCAAAATTATTATCATTACTTATTGATATAAAATTATAGTCTATCATTTTAGAATAAAATGTAATTGAATTCGAATCTACAAATCGAACATTTTGAGTTTTTTTATTGAATTCTTTTTGAAATATATTTTTTATTTCTTTATCAGGAATAGATTTATAAAAATCATATACCATTGATAATATATGTTTATTTGTATAGGTAGTATCACTTATTGGATATTTCATTAATTCGAAGTATTTATTTCTTAAATCATATTTTAAAATTGAATTATATAGTATTGCATTAAAATTTTCATATAATGGCATATATCTTTGAATTTCCCTTAAATATTCATTATTAAAGTTTCTAATATCTAGTAAGTTTGTTTCATCATCTATTTCAAAATAAGGAGTTAATTCTTTTTGTAATAAAACATTTTCATAGAATTGCAATATGTCGGTTATAAAACTTTGTTCTTTTTCAGATAATTTATCAAAATCAATTTTATTCTTATATTCTTGAAGTGCAGTTAGATGTTTTTTTATCATCGGTATATTAAAGTTTTTATATTTTCTCATTATGTCACCTTATTTCTTTAGCATCTTAATTGATTCATTTGTATTTTCACCAAGATGAATATTATAATCGATTAATAAATCTAAATAATCTTTATTATTCATTACTAGTTTTTTTAATATGTATAATGCTTTTTCAGGATCTTCTTTATATTTATGTAATAATTCATATGAAGTTAATATAGGAATTAAGTATGAATATATTTGTAATGAACTATGGTCAAAATAAATATCTATTGCTGCATCATTATATTTTTCTTTAAATGCTTCTAATCCTCTATCTTTTATTTCTTTAGTATATTTAACTTGATCTAGGAATAATGAAGTTTGCATTTGAATTATATTTTTTTCTATATTAATCCCTAGTGATTCATCAAAATAGAATAGTGATAACATGTTAAAGAATACTGGCATTAATTCTGCTGGTTCATATTTTTTATCATAAAATAATAAATCTGTATTTATTTTAGTTTGAATTGTATGACCATATTCATGTATTAGATCAAATAACATGTTTTTATGTGTTTCATTATTTTTACTTAATAATATTAGAGAATAATCAATTGTTGGCATTAAGAATGATATTGTTGATTTTTTATCTACGATTATATTATTGTCTTTTTCTTTATATACTTGATTAAAATTATTTCTTATTTCTTTATCAGGAATTGAATTATAGTAATTGTATGCTAATTCTAGCATTTCATCATAAGTAATATCTGTTTCTTCTTTTTGTTTATCTAGTAAATCTCTAAGATTTGTAATTGCTTCTTCGTAATTAAGATCTTTTGGATCAATATTCATAATTAAATTATTATAATCTTTATATGCATCAAATACTTCGATATTAGTATCTATATATTCTTGTTCAGTTTGATCATCTAAACAACTGAATACATTAGCATCATATAACTTATTAAATAATAAAGTGTTAAGCGTGGCTAATGTGTTTCTATGTGATTTTATATTCTTTCTATCATATTTATAAACATATGGTGTTGTAATTAATGCTTTTAAATACAATCTTAACAATAATGATTTTTTATAACTTGATCTTTCCATAAATACTCCCTATTTCTATGTATTATATAATACTTTTTAGAATAATTGTTATTTTTTTTATTTTGATATATAATACGCATGTTTGGAGGTGCTTTATGGATAAGATTATCGTTAAGGGCGCTAGAGAAAATAATTTAAAAAATATTGATATTGAAATACCTAAAAATAAACTTGTAGTTATGACAGGAGTGTCAGGTTCAGGAAAATCAAGTTTAGCTTTTGATACTATTTACGCTGAAGGAGAAAGAAGATATATTGAATCACTTTCTGCTTATGCTAGACAATTTTTAGGCGGATCTGAAAAACCACTTGTAGATTCAATTGAAGGTTTATCTCCAAGTATTTCAATTGATCAAAAATCTACTAATAATAATCCTAGATCTACAGTTGGTACTGTAACTGAAATATATGATTATTTAAGATTATTATTTGCTAGAGTAGGTATTCCTTATTGTCCTAATCATCATAAACCAATAGTATCTCAATCTGTTGAAGAAATGACTAATAAAG
>JAEEGL016892948.1_pt1 | contig 13313 bp, 9 predicted proteins | sample 9134231 | NCBI WGS metagenome assembly JAEEGL01 (sample SAMN16246548, study PRJNA631951) | gut metagenome | biome: gut microbiome; feature: rumen; material: fiber-attached | host: Bos | place: Iran: Karaj | collected 2018-10 | reverse complement strand
CCACGGCAAAAAGGGAGACTTCAGTCTCCGGATCTCCGGAGATCAGTCTGCCTCCTGTCGCATTCAGAACGTCCTGAACTGTGATCTGGATCATGAACAAATCCTTTCTATATGAGCGGCCGAAGCGGCCGGCAGCATTCAGCGGATAAAATGAAGGTCTGTGATGCTTTTGGCAGTCATCCAGGCTCTTCCGATAATGAGCGCCGAAGGCACGGCTCCGACCGTGGACATGCGGCTGTCTTCTGAGTTCGCCGGCGTGTCTCCGAGCACAAAGTACTCACTTTCGCCGAGCGTGAATCCATTTTCCGCAAGTCCGTCGGAGGTGATCTCCGAGCAGTACGAAGACACGTCCAGTTCCTCGTCGTTGATGTAAATGGTTCCGCGGTAGATCCGGACGGTCTCTCCGGGAAGCCCGATCACACGCCGCATCAGAATGTCGCCGGATTTCTCGGAGCGTCTGAACGTAATGACGTCAAAGCGGGACGGACCCGAAAACACGTACGACAGCCTGTTCGAAAAGACGATCGCCCCGGAAGGGATCGTCGGTTCCATGGATTTTGAGGAATTGTCAGTGGAGAAAAAAATGAATTTCGCGACAAACAGCGCGAAAACGGCCACGACGGCGGCCTGCGTCAGGATCTCCAGGATCCGGATGCCGACAGGCTTATCTTCTGTCAGATAGATTTTCTTCGCCATCACGGACCCCCGTAAAAAACAAGAAGGGGCACTGCGGAATTCCGCGGTGCCCACACTAAGAAGAGTTGCCTTACCGCACCAGTTCTTTGACCTTGGCGGCCTTGCCGGTTCTCTGTCTCAGATAGTTCAGTCTCGCGCGGCGGACTTTACCACGGCGGACGACCTCGATCTTCACCACTGAGGGCGAATGAAGCGGCCAGGTCTTTTCGACGCCGACGCCGCCGGAGATCTTGCGGACAGTAAAGGTTTCACGCACGCTGCCGTTCTGTCTCTTCATCACGGTACCTTCGAAGACCTGGACACGCTCGCGGTTGCCTTCCTTGATCTTCGCATGAACTCTGACTGTATCGCCGACTGAAAACGAATCGACTTCCTTCTTCAGCTGTTCTTCTTCGATCTTTTTGATGATCTCGTTCATTGGGTCCTCCTCATAAGGGGCATTCATTCTACTTTCAAATGAACCGCGAAAGATCCGGTACAGCGGAATACCCTTATTCTTATGCGCCTCTTTGGGCGCAACGTGTAAGTTTATAACATAAGCCCGGGAAATATGCAAGCATTTTCTCGGGCTTATATGTGTGTTTTTTCTTATTTCTTCTTGTCGAGACCGGAAGCCTGCGTGGAGATCTCCAGAAGCTTGGTCTTCAGTTCTTCTTCCATGCCCTGAAGCTCGATCTCCGCCTGATGACGCTTCTGCTTGCCTTCCTCCTGGATCTTCATGACGTCGGTCAGCGTTGTCAGAAGCTGCTGGTTCGTGGTCTTCAGCGTCTCGATGTCCACAATGCCTCTCTGGTTGGCTTTCGCCGCCGCGGTGGAGGCGATGTGAAGCTGCTCCGCATTCTCCTTGAGAAGCTGGTTCGTGGCTTCAGTGACGGCATTCTCTGCGGCGATGGCTTCGGTGGAATGCGCCACGGCCATCGTGATGACCATCTGGTTCTTCCAGAGCGGGATCGTGTTGACGATGACGGACTGGATCTTCTCGGCCATCTGTGTGTCGGTGGACTGGATCATGCGGATCTGCGGCGCGGTCTGCATGGAGATCGTGCGGGTCAGCTCCAGATCGTAAATCTTCTTCTCGAAACGGTCGCACTGGTCGCTCAGATCCCTGAACTTCTGGGCGTCTTCCGCCTTGCCGGTCTCTTCCGCAACTCTCTTCAGCTCGGCAAGCTCGCCGTTGCGGACCTCTTCAAGGTGCTTCTTGCCGGCCAGGATGTACATCGTGATCTCCTTGTAGGATTGGAGGTTCAGATCATACATCTGATCCAGCACGGCCACGTCCTTTAAGAGCGTGGTCTGATGATCTTCGAGATTGTTGCAGATCGCGTTCAGCGTGACTTCCGTCTTGTCGTATTTGGCCTTCACGGCGGAGAGTTTGACCTTCGCCTTCTTGAACATGCCGAGGAAGCCGCCCTTGGGCTGCAGCTCGTTGTCAAATTCCTTGACCTGCACGGAGACCTGTGTCAGCAGTTCGCCGATCTTGCCAAGATCCTTGGCGCGGACCGTGTTCAGCGTTTCCTGGGAGAAATCGGCCATGCGCTTCTGGACGCCGGCGCCGTACTCCATGATCGCCTGCGTGTTGCGGACGTCGATCTGGCCGGCAAACGCAACGACCGCCTGCTTTTCTTCTTCGGAAAGTATGGAGTCGTCGATCTGGACGCTTACGTTGCCTTCCGCGTCCGTCACGGTTTCCTCAGGCTCCTTCTTCGGCTGAGTGCTCTCTGTACCGAACATCAGCGTCGGGATATCCGCCTGGACTTTCTTCACCTCATCATCCATCATCTTGGTCGTTCCTCCTTATTTTTCAGTCATTTCTTTATTGCCATTCCCTTTTCTGAGAGAAGGTTTTACGATCGGATCCTCCTGAAAACCTTCCATCTCCAGCATGGAATTCAATACGCGGATCTCTGCGTTCACGTTCCACTTTTCATGCGTGGCCATCTGTTTTAGAAGATTATCAAAGGAACTGTTTAATTTGTCAAGGGTCGCCGAAATGTCTTTCTGGGTTTTGAGACCCTCTTCTGTCTTCTGCGGGACCTTTTCGATCTCGATATAGGTTCCCAGGAGTTTTTTCGCAGTCGGCAGGTAATAATTCATGACCTTCCTGAGGTCTCCGGCCTTGCCGGGATTCTTCGTGACCGCGGCCAGAAGCTCCCGCACGAGAGAAGCCATCTTCTGCAGCTTTTCCGTGATCTCCGCATCCGGGATCTCCGAGTTCAGCCTTTCAATGTCCGAAAGATGCCGCCGTCCCTCCATGACGATCTGGATGCCGGCGGAGCTGAGTCCGCTTTCACGAAGCTGCTCTTCCACCTGCCTGTCGGTCTCTTCCTTCTGGGCCGCGCGGATCTGCTCGTCCCTGGCCTTCCTCTCGGAATAGTCCTTATACTCCAGAAGATTCTTATAAGTCTGATCCGCCGTGATGAGGTAGGTGTCCCCGTCCACGTTCGAGAGGTGGCCCTGCTGGAACAGTTTCCGTTCCATCATGTCCTGAACGTCTTTACGGACGAATGAGATGGATCTTCCCGCGGAAACCGCCAGGTCCTCCAGTTTGATCATGGTCTTTTCGCCGAGCGCAAGGAGATAATCGCTGAAGCGTCCGGCGCGGCCTTTTTTCCGAAGGCCTTTCACGATCAGGGAGAGACCGAATACAGCTGCCGCGGCGCCCAGCACCGCGAAGAACACGCTGCCGCTCCCCTGGTTCGCCGCCAGCATAAGGACGTTTGCCAGCGTCACCGTTCCTCCTACGCCCGCGACGACCGCTCCGCCTGCCGTTTCGCGCTTTCCGCCGGTCAGTTCGGAACCGGCGTTCTTATAAAGCTGAGGCGGACGGAATTTCGTCTTGACGTAGCTGGGCACAGACGGATTGTTCTGCGCATAATCCCTCGGCGTATTGCCGACGTCCACTTCCGAAAGGTTCTTCGGCGGATCCTTCCGCTCGTCGATGATCTCCGGATTGGGGTTCGTGGACGCGAAAATGGAACGGATCCCGTCTCCGACTCCGTGCACGGCCCCCTTTACGGCATCCTCCACGATCCCGCGGATCGTATCGCCGATGCTTTCATTTCTGTGTTCATCTGCCATAGGTTTTACCTGTAGATTCTGCCATAAAGGCCGCTTCTCAGAGCGCGGCGAGGCGCCCTTCCACTTCCTTCAGCATCGCTTCGTATTTCGCGTGCTTCTCCTGCTCGGCCTCCACTTTTTCCTTCGGGGCTTTTTCAAGGAACTTCGGGTTCTTCAGCATGGCGTCCGAACGGGCCAGTTCATTCAGGAGCCGGTCTTTCTCTTTTGCGAGCCGCGCGCGTTCTTTCTCCACATCCACCAGGTCCTCAAGCGGCATCCAGATGACGGCGCGGGAAATGACCTGCGAGACTGCATTTTCCGGAACGCTGTCCTTACGTTCCAGCACTTCCGCCTCGCTCGCCTGCGCCAGCGTCGTGAAGAAATGCATGAAGCCTTTTATGGTCTTCCGGACTTCCTCGTCCTGCGAGACCAGGAAGACTTTGGCCTTTCTGGACGGCGGCACGTCATAGGCTGTGCGCACCGTGCGGACTGCGCGGACGCATTCCTTGATGATCTCCACGCCGGCCTCGTCCTTCTCGAAGGCCATGTCTTCCCTGTAGACCGGCCACGGCGAGACCATGATGCTCTCTTCTTCACTCTGGACGTTCGTAAAGATCTCCTCGGTGACGAAGGGGATGAAGGGATGCAGGAGCTTAAGGACGGTCACAAGGACGTTCCGAAGCGTCCAGAGCGCTGCCCGGATGGCGGAAATGTCATCGCCGTACAGGCGGGGCTTCACCATTTCAATATACCAGTCGCAGAATTCGGACCAGGTGAAGTCGGTGACCTTCTGCAGCGCGACGCCCAGTTCAAAACGTTCCATGTTCTCGGTGACGTCGCGGACCAGGGTGTTGGCCTTGGAAAGGATCCAGTGGTCCGAAGCATCCAGGCCTTCCGGCATCTCCTTCGGGACTTCCGCCTTCTCCAGGTTCATCATGATAAAGCGGGCCGCGTTCCAGAGCTTGTTGGAGAAGTTCCGGCTGGCCTCCACGCGTTCATCCTGGAAGCGCGTGTCGTTGCCGGGCGCGTTGCCGGTGACGAGCGTCATGCGGAGCGCGTCCGCGCCGTACTTGTCTATGATCTCCAGCGGATCGATGCCGTTCCCGAGGGATTTGGACATCTTCCGGCCGAGCGCGTCGCGTACCAGGCCGTGGATATAGACGGTCCTGAAGGGGATCTTCCCCGTGTATGCCAGCCCGGAGAAGATCATGCGGCTGACCCAGAAGCTGATGATGTCATAGCCCGTGACCAGTGTGTCCGTCGGATAGAAATACCGAAGGTCTTCGGTTTCGTCCGGCCAGCCCAGTGTCGAGAAAGGCCACAGTGCGGAGGAGAACCAGGTGTCCAGCGTGTCCGGATCCTGCGTGAGATGCCGTGATCCGCACTTCGGGCATTTTTTAGGCGCTTCCATGGAGACGATCGTCTCTCCGCAGTCATCACAGTACCAGACCGGGATCCGGTGGCCCCACCACAGCTGCCTTGAGATGCACCAGTCTCTCGTGGCGTACATCCAGTTCAGATATGTCTTCGTAAAGCGCTCCGGCACGAAACGGATCTCGCCGTCCTCGACGGCCTTGATGGCCGGGCCGGCAAGCGGTTTCATACGGACGAACCACTGTTTCGAGATCATGGGTTCGATGTCGGAATGGCAGCGGTAGCAGGTGCCCACGTCATGGCGGATGTCCTCAACGTATTTCAGAAGGCCCAGATCGGTAAGGTCCTGTACGATGGCTTTCCGGGCTTCCTTCGTCGTCATGCCCGCGTATTTGCCGCAGTCCAGGACTTCCGGCTCGCCTTCGGCGGCGCGGCCGCACTTCATGAGCTCTTCCCATTCTCTCAGGTCTTCCGGACCTGTCATGCGGCCGTCGTAGGTGAAGACGCGCACTCTGGGCAGGTCGTGGCGGTTGCCGACTTCAAAGTCGTTCGGATCGTGCGCCGGCGTGATCTTCACGACGCCGGTCCCCTTCTCCATGTCAGCGTGCTCGTCGAAAACGACCGGGATCTCCTTGTTAAGAAGCGGCAGGATCACGTGGCAGCCCCGGAGATGGGCGTAGCGGGGATCCTCCGGATTCACCGCGACTGCGGTATCTCCCAGCATCGTCTCAGGACGGGTCGTGGCCAGTTCCAGCTTCTCGCCGGTCTCTTTCACCGGATACAGAATATGCCAGAAGCGGCCTGGCTTCTCCTCATATTCCACTTCCGCGTCGGAAATGGAGGTCGCGCAGGTCGGGCACCAGTTGATCATGCGGTTGCCGCGGTAGATCAGGCCTTCATGATAGAGCTTTACAAACACGGTATGGACCGCTTTCGAAAGGCCTTCGTCCATCGTGAAGCGCTCCCGGTCCCAGTCGCAGCTGGAGCCGAGCTTCTTGAGCTGTTCCACGATCCTGGAGCCGTACTGGTTCTTCCAGGCCCAGGCGCGCTCAAGGAAGCCATCCCGGCCAAGCATTTCCTTGGTGAGGCCTTCCTTACGCATCTCGGATACGATGCGGGCCTCAGTCGCGATGGATGCATGGTCCGTTCCGGGCTGCCAGAGCGTCTCATAGCCCTGCATTCTCTTGAAACGGATCAGGATGTCCTGAAGGGTCTCGTCCATGCCGTGCCCCATGTGGAGCTGGCCGGTGATGTTCGGCGGCGGCATGACGATCGTATAAGGCTTCTTGTCCGGATTGACGGAAGCCTTGAAATATCCCTTCTCCACCCAGCGGTCATAGAGGCGCTGCTCGATGTTTTTCGGGTCGTAAGTCTTCGGTAATTCTCTCATCTTGTTAAGCTCCTGTGTCTATGGGATCCGCGGTCATTCATACATGACGCGGTAGATCTCTTTCTCACGCGCGGCATACTGGGCAAGTATCCTGCTGCGCTCGCTCTTGTCTTTGAAGAAGGACTGCATCAGTTCGTCTTCCTGGACGCGGGACCTGGCGGCATTTTCCATTGCGGCGTATTTCTGCTGCCATTTCTGGAATTCCTTCTCGGGCACATGATCGTAATCCGGGACTTCCATGCCGGACAGCACGGACAGGCCGTAGATCTTCTTCAGAATGCGGAGGTCTCCCGCCTCTTTATACGCCTTACGGAGCCACCGGAGCGCGTCTTCGTAGCACGAAAGCCTTCCGTAGGCATTGGCGCAGCCTTCTTCGACGCGTACGCGGAAATCCTTGGTGATACGGCCGTCCGGGTCATTGGCCAGTGTCCGGTAAATGCGTACGGCCTTCGAATACCTCCTGAGCGCAAACAGTGTGTCTGCCTTCTCCAGCTTCCGTTCAGGGCCGTTCTTCCTTCTTCTTCTCACCAGCCGGTTCTGGAACTCCGTCAGTTCCTTGTCCTGGTAATACCCCAGATCCGACAGGATCATCTGAAGCGTCGCGTCCTGGTCGGACGGAGAATGATAGAAGCGCCTGATCTTCTCCGCGGTCTCCGTAAGGCCAAGGCCGCCTTCGATAAAGCCCATCAGACGGTCGTCGATGAAATCATCCCCGATGAGGGCCAGGAAATGATAGATGTAATAGCAAAGTTCTTCCGCCGTATACAGCCTGAGGTCCAGTTCCTCAGCCTCGTACGGAAGCTTCGCGATATTCCCGCCCAGGATCATGCGTGCCATAAAGCGCCTCTTTACTCGATCGGGAAAGTCCGGTAGATCTTCTTCCCGCTTGACGGGTAGAATTCGCCGAATCCCTTGTCTTCCACGGTGACCGTGAATACGTTTTCAGACGTGAATCTCAGCTGAATGCCGAGCCGCGTCGTCTTGTTCGCGCGGCCGGAGAGGATCTCGTTCAGAGGGACCTCCGCGATGACGCCGGTCCGGTCGCCAAGTTTCTTCACCTTCAGTTTCAGGCTTTGCATGTCGTCCGGGATCACGTCAAATTCCGCTCTTGTATCGTACCAGTTCTCCCCGGCCCTGGCCAGGAAGACCGTCTTAGGCAGAAGCCCGGTGAAGATCTCCGTGGAGACGTCCACGCGGATGCGCCCTTCACAGAGGATCCGGAAGGGATAGGCCGATTCCGTGCGCAGCGCGTCCACGGCTGCGTAGACAGCGCCTTTAGCGAAAATGTTCTCCACAAAGAACACTCTTCTTCTCGCGCACAGGGTACGCAGGAAGTTGGTGCCCCAGGTCTGGCAGTCGTCCATGCCGTTTCCCGAAAGGAGGCAGATCGACACCAGCTTCTTGTCCAGTATGCGCTGCGTGCAGCTCGTCAGGATGGAATCCGCCATCCGGTGGCCCATCGGCGAATTCATGATATCCACCGAGAAGCCCTCCTCGAGGAACTTTCTCCGGGCGACGGCCGCATTGGGCTGCATGCCCCGCACGATCTCCAGTTCGTAGTAGTTCAGGCCGTCTCCGGTGAAATCGAAAAGGACGGACAGGTTGTTGCGGAACTCCTGCTTTCTGGAAAGCGCGTAGAACAGAAACGCCTCCGTATGGCTTACGATGCGGACCGCGTTCCGGTCGATCCCCAGCGCTTTGCAGGCTTCGATGATCGTATCCAGCACGATCGCGTCCAGCTCCTGTATCGTGAAAACAATGTAGCGGATGCCCTTCGTCCCGGCGTCTTCATAGACCCTTCTCAGCGTCTCCTGCAGGAAATGCCTGAAGATCTCGCCCGCGCTTAAAAGCTCGCCGTCAAAGGTGGAATAATCCTTCCGTTCCACCAGAAGCAGCAGCTTGTCCACGATGGAGCCCTGCCCGAGAAGCGCCGTCTCATAGGCTGCGCGGCCCACGAGCCACTCGTTCGTGCCCTTCCGCCTGCATATGGAATTCTGGATCAGATACGGGTTTTTCTCGTCGGAGAACAGCACGTCGACCGGCTCTTCCTCCCCTTCCTTGAAGTAGGAGACCCGGCAGTAGTATCTCGTCAGATCGTATCCGATGATCAGTCCTTCACTCATTGTCTGAACAGTTCCTTTTCCATCTGTTCCCTGAAAAGCATGCCGGAAAGCGCTTCCGAAACGGTCCGGTCGTCGCCTTCGGAGATCTTCTTCTCGAGGTTCGAAAGGTCCTCGTAGCGGCCGGTCCTGGAGCCCGGTTCATCCTCTTTCGCAAGGATCTCCCCCTCCTCCGTGCGGACCTCTCCCTCCGGATCCGTTAAAATATAAGTATACTGAAGCCATTCCCTTCTGTAAAGCATAAATGAATGCGTGAAGACCCCGGGGTAGACCTCCTGAAGCGCCCTGTGGAAGGCATGCCGCACAGGCATCACATAGCCTGCGACAGACACGTTCTTCACGCCGGGCCTTCTGAATTCCAGGAACACTCGTCCTCTGAGCTCGGGCGGCGCGTCCGGAAGCGCGATAAGCTTCTGATAGCAGCCGAGGATGACATTTTCCTCGAGCAGTTTTCTTAAAAGCGCTGCGGCCTCGGCCTGGTCTTCCGGAAGCATTGCGTTTAAATGATCTGCGTACCAGGCCATGAGCCCGAACAGGACGGCGCGCGGCGCGTTTTCCCTCTGGGACGCCCGCTTCAGAAGCTCCACCGTCAGCGCGCCCATTTTCCGGCCTTTCATGAAATACTCGTGGCTCTTCGTGATCAGGTAGGCGCGGACCAGGTCTTCGTCCCGGTCATTTTCGTGCATATACCACTCGAAAAGCGGCTCCAGGTCTTTGGTCTTGCCGACAAAGAACAGCTCCGTCATCGTGCGGGCCACCAGGTTCTCCGTGGGACGGTGGCGCTTATGAAGCGTGCGCACCAGCGACAGCATGTTCTTCGTGGAGCCTTCATAGTACTTCGCAAGGAAACGAAGCACGTCCGGAGAAGCCATTTCTTCCTCGAACAGATCGAAGCAGTGCGCCAGGATGACGCGGCTGCCGCCCATGAGCTGCATGCCGGCCGCGTGATCCATCAGCTTCGCGACGTCTTCTCTCGGCAGGCCTTCGGTGCCGTAGGTAATGGCCTTCTCCAGCGCAAGATCCAGATAGCCCCGGCCGATGAGCGTCGTCAGAAGCTTCCGCCTGTAGGGCCTGGCAAAGCCTGAAAACTCCGCTTCGAGCAGGAATTCAGAGGTATCGACGTGCTCCATGCCGGGCTTCAGGGAGAGATCGATCATGGCCTCGTAAAGCCGCGCCTTGTAGAACGGCATGATCCGCTTGTCGCGGATGAGGTCCGTGACGATCAAAAGCTCCTTGTCGCTTTCGATGCCTCTCTTCAGGATCTCATCGGACTCCCGGAGGCGGAACACCGGCTGGTCGGCCACGTATTTCAGGGCTTCCTGCTCTAAAGCCTCGTCCCGGAAGACCGGGACAACGGTCAGTCCGGGGTCAAAGAATCTTCTGCCCTTCCCGTCTTCCGCCGCAAACACGGCCTCTTCCGAGAAGACCGGCGTGACCGCCGAGCCTTCCAGAATCTCCGCGGAATCTTCCCGCTCAAGCTGCGGGTAATGAATGATCACGCGTTTCATGCCCGGGAGCGATACCCGGATCTCCCTGAGGTCGAAAAGCTCCGAGAAGTAACGCGCATTTTCCTCGTTCAGGTAATCTGTGTTCAGGATGCGCGCATAGACCGGCTTCAAAAGGACTGAGTAACGCTCTTCCTTCATTGAGCGGAGGGCAAACGCTTCGATCTTCTCCTTGTAGAGATCCTGGATCTTCTCATCCGAGGCGTATTCTGTCAGCACATTTCCATAAAGGAGTTCCAGCGGCAGGTCCCGGTTTTCCCGGGCATAGCCGAAGTATTCGACAACAGGCCTTGACAGCGGGCCCTTCGGATCCTTGGGGGCGGATCTCAGATAGGCCTCCGGGAGTCCTTCGATCGTCATCTTCCTCTGGACAGCTTCGCCGTACCAGCGGAAAGCGCTTCCTCCCTTCGCGCCTTTCTTCAGCATCACGTTCATGACGGCGTGCAGAAGTTCTGTGTTTCCGTACTTCCGGTAGCCTTCCTTCAGAACCTCCGTGTAAAGGTTTAAGTAAGCCGGATTCTTGAGCTCATGCCCCAGGATGGAGAAAAATCTCTTCTCGGTGAGGTCTCTGTGGCGGAGCGCATAGAGCACGGTGTTCAGTTCGTAATCCGTGAGGACGCCGATCTTCGGATCCGTGTTCCCGTAAAGCTCTGCGGTAAGCGCGAGCACGGCGGTGCTCCTCTGCCCGCGGATGTACAGATCCCGGAGAAATGCCTCCGCTTCTTCATAGTCGGCGGCAAACTTCGGCTCCGTGAGGTACCGTAGAAGCGCCATGAGGAGCGTCCGGGTCCCCTCCGCCCAGTAGCGCTGGATCAGCTTCTTCACGTCCTCCATGCGCTCCGGATCATTTTCCAGACTGTTCGCCAGATAGAGGAAGAGACAATAGTTTTCTTTCTTCTGGAGACGTTCTTTCTGCACTTCGTCCTGCACGCGGAGCAGATACTCTCTGGCCTCCATGGGGGAGTCCATCTTGAGCGCGAGCCACGCGCCGTACATCAGCGTGATGGCATCCTCAGGATACTTTTTCAGAAGCGCATCGTTTTCAGCGTCCAGATCGGTACTCCAGGTGCCGTCTGAAAGGGCTTTGTCCGTATGAAGCCATGCGCGGAGGATCAGAAGGTCTCTTCTTACGGCACGGCTTTTCTCGGACTGGATCTTCCGGACGGCGCGGCCCTGTTCCTTATGATCTTCCTTGGGCGCTTTCGGCGAAAAGCATAGTCCGGCGGCGGCGAAGAATTCTGAAAGCCCCGCGTCCGGAAGCGACTCGTTCCGGTAGACGCTGTAGAGCCCCCTCATATGAAGGTCCTGCATGAAAGGCATCGCCTGGAATTCCTTCCATGAGAACAGCTTCACCGCCGCAGCGGGATTCTTCTCGGCAAAGCGCGCAAATTCCTCCGCTTTCCTGAAGAGCACTTCGTTGTCGTTCGCGCTCGCAAGGCCGACCGCAAACTGGTAGCGCAGCTTCATTTCCCCGCCGTTGTAAACGACGTCCACCGCCCCTTCCAGCCGGTCTCCCGCAGAAAGCCCCGTCGTATCGATGTCCAGCACCAGTTTCCCGGTTTCGCCGGAACGGATGGGGGAGGAACACGCGATCCTGGGCTCTGAAGAATAGTAATGAAGCTGCATGGGCACATGGTTCTCGGAACGGAAGCCGATCTCCATGGTCGTTTTCCTGTCCGGCAGAATGACGCCCTTAAGAAAGTCCCTGTCCGGAACGGGCACCGGGACCGGTTCGTTTATATTGCCTCTGGAGATTGCTGTCACTCGGTTTTTCATAATTCGCCTACCAGTTCAGGAGCCAGAGCCCCCGGAAAAAGACTACGGTCAGAAAGACCAGTACGGCTGCGGAAATGATCACGCTCCGCCTTTCCATGTAATGTCTGGATTTCTCATGGTCCCGGAAGCCGAGGACCGAAAGCACGACCGAGGCGGCCGCCGCAACGAAAGCCAGAATCATCAGGATGCCCAGCGCATATCCGCCCCTGCCCTTCATACGGTAGCTCACGTAAATGCCGACGAGCACCGCGAGAAGCGCCAGGACGGAAAACACCTGCGCAATGATGCCGAAGACCGTCGCCCCCTTCAGGTTGTTGAGAAGTGTCTCTCTCCGCGAGACCGTGATCTTCTTCGGCTTCCTGAAGTTGCCGAGAGGCTGCTTCGTATTGTTTTCCTGAACGTTTTCCTGCTCTGCCATTTTTCTCTCCGGATCCCGGACGTCCTAGCCGGCTCCAAAATGATCTCTTATCTGCTTCCGTAAGCCCTGAGCACCGGCTCGAACCGGGCCATGATCCCGGAGGGATTCCGGATGCCTTTCACGATGTCTACCCGTCTCTCGACGAAGCCGGACAGTTTCTCCATGTATTCTGAGCCTTTGAGACTGCCTTCCTGTACGTAGCCGAGGCCCTTCTCCCAGCTGGCCGTGAGTTCCGGGTTCAGGAGCTGGTTCATCGAGACGTCCACGACGTCGAAGACCAGTTCTCCGCGGAGTTCGGGCGTGACGGCCTGCGTCTTCTTGTTGATCCGGATATAACCGATCGTCACAAGTTTTTTGATGATCTCGGCGCGGGTGGCCGAGGTGCCGATGCCAGAGCCCTTGATCTGCTCCCTGAGCGACGCGTCTTCAATGAGCTGGCCTGCGTTTTCCATCGCCAGGATCAGGGAGCCGGAAGAATATCGCTTCGGCGGCTTGGTCTCGCTTTCCTTGATGACCAGATCGCTGAGGTCCAGCCGGTCGCCCTTCTTTAAATGCTCCAGAAATGCCGGGAGCGCATCGTTTCCGCCTTCGCCGGCTTCCGCATCGTCCGGATCCGGATCGTCCCCGGAAACGCCCTTTTTCGCGCTCTCAGGGTCTTCCTCCTGCGTCATCCGGCCGGCGTGCTGGCCGTACACGGCCAGATACCCTTCTTCCTTCAGGAAACGGAAGGAAGCCAGGAAATGCTCTCCTCTGGACACCGCGTCCACCGCGGTCTTTTCAAACACCGCAGCCGGATAGAATATCGAAAGGAAACGCTTCACGATGAGGTCGTAGACCCTGCGTTCCGTTTCATTAAGCCCGGGCAGCGCCGAAAGACCCTGGCCGGTCGGAATGATCGCGTAATGGTCGGTGATCTTGGAATCGTCCGTATAGCGGGACTTCCCGATCGTCTTGTAAACGTCCTCCGAGAGGATCTT
>JAEEGL015486852.1_pt1 | contig 13313 bp, 10 predicted proteins | sample 9134231 | NCBI WGS metagenome assembly JAEEGL01 (sample SAMN16246548, study PRJNA631951) | gut metagenome | biome: gut microbiome; feature: rumen; material: fiber-attached | host: Bos | place: Iran: Karaj | collected 2018-10 | reverse complement strand
GTTGCACTCAACGTTGAAGGTTGGGAGAGCAGCGGTAAGGCTAACGTAACAAAGCTCACAATTGACTCAAAGTCAAGCGGAAACAACGAGCAGCAGAATAACAATCAGCAGAATAACAACCAGGAGCAGAACAATCAGCCCAAGGTTGATACAAGCAAGAAGCTCTGCGCTATCTCATTCGATGATGGTGCATCAGCTCAGAGCAGACAGGATCCAGCATACAGAATAATGGACGCTCTCATCAAGAATAACATGACAGCTACATTCTTCTACGTAGGTGACTGGATAAAGACAAACGATCAGGTTAAGTTCGCATACCAGAATGGTATGGAGGTTGCTAACCATACAAAGTCACATCCTTCACTCGGTTCACTCGGTTCATCACAGATCCGCAGCGAGTGGGAGCAGTGCAACAGCAAGCTCAAGAGCATAATCGGAACTGAGCCTTCACACCTCATGAGATTACCTTATCTCGATGGCGGCGGACAGGTTAAGTCAGCTCTCTACGATGTACCGCTTATCAGCTGTGCAATCGATACTCAGGACTGGAACAATGCTTCCAAGGATCAGATCGTAAACACAATCAAGCAGGCAGCTCAGAATGGTTCACTCGAGGGTGCTATCGTACTCTGCCATGAGAACTATGCTACAACAGCAGCTGCTATGGAAGAGGTTCTTCCTTGGCTCGCACAGAATGGTTACCAGAACGTAAACATCTCTGATATGGCAAAGGCAAAGGGTAAGACTCTTGCAGGCGGTCAGATTCACACACGTGTTTGATCGTAAATAACACTGAATCGTGCCGGTCATCTGACTGGTGACCGGCACACTAATTAAGATTTCTCCAAATTTTAATATCCCCTGAAAGGCAGTCGGTGCAAATCGGCTGTCTTTTCATTTTATACTGAGAATTTGTATATTAAAAAAAATACTATAATATATGTGACCATACTGCAATTACAGACGTATTTACAGTGAAAGGAGTTGATAATTCAATGCAGAAAGACGGCTGCGCTCGCGAGGCGGTCGGGAAATACGGAGATATGCTGTACAGGATCTGCCTGCTTATGCTGAGAAATAAAGCAGACGCAGAGGACGCTGTGCAGGAGACCTTTATAAGGTTTATTCATAAGGCACCCGGATTCACTGACAGTGAGCATGAAAAAGCATGGCTCATTACAGTAGCGAACAATAAGTGTAAAGATATGCTTCGATATCAGAAGCGTCACTATACCGAAAGCGAAGATCTTCTGGAAAGCTATGCTGTAACCAAAGAGGAAAGCGGAATACTTGACGCTCTGATGGAACTTCCCGAGAAGTACAGGATAGTACTTTCTCTTCATTACATAGATGAATATAAGGTTGATGAAATATCGGAGATAACAGGTGTAAGTGCCTCGGCAGTAAAAATGCGCCTGTCAAGGGGCAGGAAGCTGCTTGAGGAAAAATATCGAAAGGAGTATATGTAGTATGGATAAAAAGCTGAAAAATGCAGGGGAAAAGATCACAATGCCAGAAGATATGAAAGAGCGCATTATCAAGGCTTGTGAGAATACAACCGAGAAAAATATCATACGCACTGACACCGACGACGGTTATACTGATGTCGTCAGCAGTACAGAGCGCATAGACCCGAGGAAAAATATCCTCAGAACAGTAAGTACCATTGCGGCATGTGCGGTCCTTGCGGCTGGCGTAGGAACTACAGGCTTTCTGCTTCACAGGAACCACACAAGTAATCTGGCAGAGACCGACGCTATAGACGAGGAGCCTGTTGAGAAGACATGTCCGTTCGGCGATTTCGGCAAGTACAATTATACATTTGTGGGGGTTGACGGAAATGATGTGCTCTATTATAAGCCCCTTTACACTAAGCTTACAGAGTTCCTGAATAATTTTGACTGGGGCGAGAGACACGAGCCCGAAGATGAGGAAGAAGCTTCCGATGAGATGATTGATTGTGAAGTCTATCGAATCCATTGGGAGTACGAAGAAGACGGCACAAATCATTACTGCTCCCTCGAAATCAAGGGCAACGGTAAAGCGTATTTCCTTGATGCTCTGCCGCCCGGCGATGATTTAGACGGGCATTCGGAATTCGTTGACGAACACTGGCGTGAAATAGACTTCAACGCTTTTGACAGCGGTATAAAGGATATTATGGAAAATTATGGCACTGCTGTTTCACCGTTTGTCGATTTCAGAACAGTGGACTTTAATTTCCAGGCAGGAATAGCCATGTATGACGGCTATAATTCACCCAAGATTTACGATGTACTTGCCAATATGCTCAATAACTTTGACTGGGGTGAGGGAGTTGACGAGCCTGCACCAGAGGAGGGCGTACTAAACTTCTCAGATTCTGTCTATAGTATTTCGTGGGAAGAGGATCATGTTATTTCATGGGTAAATATTGAATCTACAGGCCGCACAGAATATGTAGTATTAAAATATGCCGACGATTATTTAGAGGCTGAGGAGATTGCAAGGAGGATATATCAGATAGATCTTGAAGATTTTGACTACCAAATCAGCATGATCTTGCTGCAGATCGATGAGAATATCGGTCAGGACGAGATTGACTGGCTGACAAGAGGAGAATGCGAAAAAGTAGTAATCCGAAATTCTGAGAACGGCGAAGTGAACCCCGATGATGCGAATGTTAAAAAGGAACTGGATGCATTCCTGAAAGACAGATTTTTCAGAATGCTGAAAACGGATATTCCCTCCGCAACTTATGATTACAACCTGGCGCTGTGCGAGATCACATATGATTATAAAATGGATGATAATATCACCCGCATAATGTACTTTTCGATCTTAGATAACGGTGTTGTAAGTATGTCCGAATACATGGTGACTGATGGAAATAAAGAACCTTCGGGTGCAAAGAACTATGGTATCAACATTCAGGAGTTTAAGGACAGACTGGCAGATAAGGGTTACGATATTGACAGTAACACGCTTTACGAATCAGACATTAGCGAGAGAATAACGAAGGATGAAAAAAATCCGTCAGGGAAAAAATCGTCAGGTGACGTGATCTCACCGTTTGGCAATGATGACGAAATAATATACGACGCTAACGGCGAATATGATCCTGTAGCTAATATGCAGCGTATTGATCAGAATATCCAAAATTACGTCGATTCATTCCATGATGCAAGCATAAGGGTGCATTTTGAAGACGAAGACGGAAACGAACTCGTGCCTGTAGATGAACAGACCAGGGATAAGATCGAGAATTTCATCAGAAATGATTTTGAATCAATGCTCGAATATGGTAGATTTGCAGATTATTCATCACCATATGAAGGCAAAAACTATGCCGTAATTTATGAATATATGTCAGGCGACAGAGAAATATACTTTAAAGCCTACAATGTTGTTCCTTATAATTCAGCAATACGCTCGGACTGCTGGAAAAAGGAGAACGGCGGAGAGCAATGGCGCGGTCCGTTCGCTCCATATATAGATTATAACGCATTTGTTTCCAAACTGGCAGAATTCGGACTGATATGATCCAAAAGAGGGTGTGATACTTATCACACCCTCATCTTTTACATAAAAAAACCATAAAGAAGCGATTGCTCCTTTATGGTTTTGCTCTTATCTCAATGCATACAGCTTTTTGAAGTCTGTAGGCGTACAGTGCTTTATTTCCTTGAAGATACGGTTGAACGTAGTTAGGCTCTTGAAGCCCGAACGCATAGCCACCTCAGTGATGGGAATGCTCGGATCCAGCAGGAGAAGCTCAGCCGCTTTGGTACGTCTTGCGTTTATGTACTGCAAATAGGACATAGCGTTGTACTGCTTGAATATACGTGAGAAGTGGTACTTGCTGTAGCCGGCCACATCGGCAAGCTGCTCCAGAGTGATATCATACATATAGTTATTGTCGATATACTTGAGAACGGTACCGAACTTTTCGCTGTACTCGTCTATCTTTTCGTCGTCGCAGTCCATAACTATCTTCTGCTGTTCCAGCTGATATTCGCGGAGAGCCATAAACAGCTCGATGACCTTGACATATATCTTGACGTCAGCAAGCTCAGACTTGGAGTTGTAAAGCGAAAGGATATCCAGCATTGTCTTTTTTGCCAGCACATGCAGCTCTTTATCCATATCCCCGTTTATGAGAACAGGAGCGTTCAGCGAACGCATTACAGGCTCAAGCGCCGTTATTTCGCCGAGGATACTGTTATCGCACTGGAATATGATACGCCGGCCCGGGATAGCGGGCATACTGTGGAGCTCGCAGGGCGGAACGATAAGAACATCATTTTCGGGAATGAAATAATCTGTTCCGTTGACGGTGACGGTGTATTCATTTTTCATAGGCATGATAAGCTCGACTGCGTTATGCCAGTGTACGGGATATTCTTCAGTCTGAACATTATCGTACAGCATTGCATATTTTTGAGTGTCATACTCAACAGTTTCAAATTCACCCGAAAGATGTTTAATCATTATAATACCCCCCCTCTGAACCGTGTTTCAGAGGATTTGACCAAATATTGCTATCTTTTAGATGGAATCGCTCTTTGATGCTATTATCATTATAATCTATTTTCCGTGTTTTGTAAATGCTTTTTGTACAACTTTGTGAAAACTATACAAATAGGCTAACCATATTTTGCGCAATATGAATGTGGAAAAAGATAGAAAATTACAGAGGTATTGCACACAAATTACAGCATAACGACAAAAATCCCCTGACAGCAATAAGCAGTCAGGGGATAAGTTATGAAAATTATATTACAATTCAGGCATATCGGGCTCAATGTCCGTATAGTAATCTGAATTGCTTGGATTACACTCTGTGTAATCATTGGAAGATGTATTGTCTGCCGCAGCGGGAGACGCAGCCTTTCCGCCGAGGAAACCTGCCAGCAGAGCCCTTATGTCAACGCCTGTTGCAGCTGTGAGACCGTCGGTGATCTTAGTGGTAGAACCGATGATGTCACCAACAAGCTTGCTGGAGTTTCCGTCGCCGTACATAGTGATCTTGTCAACGTTTGCAAGAGGTGTAGCAGCGTTCTTGACTACCTCGGGCAGAGCCTTGAAGTACATTTCAAGTACGGCAGCTTCACCGTATTTTTTCATAGCCTCAGCCTTGGCGTTTATACCTTCGGCCTCAGCAAGACCCTTAGCGCGGATAGCATCCGCTTCAGCCTTACCTACGGCAGCGATACCCTCAGCCTCCTGCATTTTGGCGAATTTCTGAGCTTCAGCCTCAGCCTTCTGAGCCTCAGCCTCCTGCTCTCTCTGGAAACGGTCGGCTTCAGCTTCTTTCTTGAGCTGATAGAGCTTTGCGTCAGCCTCCTGCTGAGCCTTATAGCGGTCAGCCTCAGCCTTTTTCTTGATCTGAGCTTCGAGAGCCTTTTCGGTAACCTCTGCCTCGCGTGCCTTGAGCTCTACGTCCTTTTCGGAAGCGGCGATATTGGCATTAGCCTTGGAAACCTCAATAGATTTACGCTGCTCTTCCTTCTGGATCTCGTAAGCGGCATCGGCGATAGCCAGCTGAGTGTCGGCTTCCTTTTTGAGTTCAGCCTGACGGATAGCCAGCTCGTTGTTTTTCTGAGCGATCTCGGTCTCAGCGAGTATCTTGGCGTCATTGGCTTCTTTCTTGGCCTGAGCCTTGGCGATCTCGATCTCCTTTTCGGACTCGGCGCGTGCGATAGCAGCCTTTTTCTGGATCTTGGTGGTATTGTCGATACCGAGATTCTCGATAAGGTTCTGGTCATCGGTAAAGTTCTGAACGTTGAAGGAAACTATTTCAAGTCCCATTCTGTTCAGGTCGGGAGCAGCGTTCTCCTGAACCTTTTCGGCGAATGCCTTACGGTCGTTTACCATTGCCTCAAGAGACATCTGACCAACGATCTCACGCATATTGCCTTCAAGTACCTCTCTTGCAACCTTTGCGACATAAGCGGTGTCCTTGTTAAGGAAGTTCTCAGCGCCCAGCTTTATAAGGTTGGGGTCGCTGCTGACCTTAACGTTTACGTTTGCGTCAACGTTGATGTTGATATAGTCCGCAGTAGGAACAGCGCTCGAGGTCTTGACGTCAACGGCGATGAGCTGTAATTTCAGCTTATCCACACGCTCAAAGAAGGGTATGCGGATACTTGCCTTACCAATGATTATCTTTTTCCTCAGACCGGAGATGATGTATGCGGTATCCGGCGGAGCCTTGATATAACCGGAGAAAATAATGATAAGGAACAGGATTATGCCTATTCCGGACGGAATGATAACGCTCCAGTTCAGGTCCTCGAATGTGAGAGCCATCAGATTGAATTTGGTGAACATATAAACCTCCATATCATGTAATGTGCTTTCCGTGCACATATCCTTACGGCAGCTGACGTGTTTCAACTGCATGATATTATTATATATTATTTCTATATATATGTCAATAGGCAACAAAAAATTACGCTTCGTATAAATGATAAGTAGTTCTTATGCATAATGCACAGAAGAAAATCAGAAAATAAGAGGTTCGTATGAACTCTTTAAACAGTTTTAAGAACTTACGCTGCCCTGAAGGCGGATTTTTTATCCTCTTCGGCGATTATTACAATTTGATTACAGTTTTTCCACCCTTCTTGACTTTGCATCGGTTCAAGATTATAATGATTCCATATTCTACGAAAGGACGGTGAACACCATGACAATGTTCAGAAACAGTTATCAGATGCCACAACTTTATATTATTATGAATAAGCATGGAGTTTGCCCGAAGTGTTCAGCCATGTGCTGAGCTTTTGCGTATAAAGAGCATTATGCACTCCTGTGGGAGTGCTTTTTTTATGCATTCGGGCAGACCCGGAAAGGAAACAGTTATGATCGAATTAAAGGGGAAGTACAATTCCGCAAAGGTCTTCACCGAGGTCATAGAGCAGGACGCTATAACGCAGATAATCACCTTTTGCAGCCAGCCGATGAGTGCAGGTTCGCAGATACGCATAATGCCTGATGTTCATGCGGGAGCAGGCTGCACCATAGGTACCACGATGACCATAGCCGACAAGGTGATCCCGAATCTTGTGGGAGTCGATATCGGCTGCGGCATGGAGACCGTAAGACTTAAGGAAAAGCATATCGAGCTTCAGAAGCTTGACAAACTCATCTACGAAAAGATACCCTCAGGCTTTGCGATTCGCGAAAAGCCCCACCGCTGCAGCGAAAAGCTCGACCTTGCAGAGCTGTACTGCGCAGAGCACATAGACCCTCTCCGCGCTGAAAAGAGTATAGGTACCCTCGGCGGCGGAAATCACTTCATCGAAGCCGACAAGGGCGAGGACGGCAGCATATATATCGTTATCCACTCAGGCTCCCGTCACCTCGGAGTTGAGGTCGCAAAGTACTATCAGAACGAGGCGTACAGACGACTGAACAAGAGCTCCGACAAGGAGATGAACGAGCTTATCGTCCGCCTTAAGGCATAGGGTAAGCAGAAGCAGATACAGTCCGAGCTGAAGAAGCTTGAAAACACAAAGACCACCGACGTTCCCAGACACCTTGCCTACTGCGAGGGAGAACTGTTTGAGCAGTATATCCACGATATGAAAATAGTGCAGCAGTTCGCCATGCTGAACCGTCAGGCGATGATGGACGAGATAATCAAGGGCATGCATGTACATGTCACAGAGCAGTTCACAACTATCCACAATTACATCGATACAGAGACCATGATACTGCGTAAGGGAGCTGTATCGGCTGAGGCAGGCGAGAAGCTGCTCATACCGATAAATATGAGAGACGGAAGCCTTATATGCATAGGAAAGGGCAATACTGACTGGAACTGCTCCGCACCCCACGGTGCAGGCAGACTTATGTCACGTTCTCAGGCAAAGCAGAGCTTCACAGTATCGGAGTTCAAGAAGCAGATGGATGGTATCTATACCACCTCGGTAAATGCACAGACACTGGACGAGTGTCCCATGGCATACAAGTCAATGGAGGACATAGTTGACAATATCGGCGATACCGTAGAGATAAACGAAGTTATCAGGCCCATATACAATTTTAAGGCAGGAGAGGAATAAAACTGTAGAGTGACAGCGTCCCCCGCGTCCTGTCTGCCTCAATAAAAATGTAAAAAGGAGCAAAAATGGAAATACACCAACTGACATTCACTCACCAAAAATGGCAGACCGTTGCAGACTATGCCGAAAACTGTTCGTGGAGTGCCGGAAAGTACCTCGCAGAACTGATGCGAAGCAACTCATTCAAGGAATGGGAGCGCGTCTTTGCCGCCTTCGAGGGCGGCGGACCTGTGGGCTTCTGCACTCTCACCGAAAAGGACGAGCTCGACCCGAAATATCCCTATACACCGCTGATAGGCTTTGTTTTTGTGGACGAGGCTCACAGAGGCAGGAGGATATCGGAAAAGATGATGGGAAAAGTCCTTGAATACGCAAAAAGCACAGGCTTTGACAAGGTATACGTAATGAGCGGAGAAAGCGGACTGTACGAAAAGTACGGCTTCACGTATATGGGTGACTATGAGACCATATACGGAAATGCAGAGCAGCTGTTCGTGATATCAGCCGCAAGAGAGTGAAAAACATGCTGAAAACAGGCAAAAAACGCCTTGACCTGAACATTTCATTATGATATAATATATCCAGTATTATTTATGAGGTGCTTTTATGAAAAAAGAATTGAAAAAGACATTATTGTTTGTATTTGCTGCTGCACTTACAGCAGGAGCACTGAAATTCTGTTTTCACAGGAACGCAGGCGGAAAGTCGTACTATAATACGATCACTCACACGCTTTATCTTGACGGAAATATAAAGAAGAAATTTTATAAGTTAGAAGATTATACCAATTATTTCGATGAAGAACGGGAACCGTATATTGAATGTGAGATCCTTCCGCTTCCGTTTGGTGTCCGCCGGAGCAGTGTAAAACATATTATCGCAAAAGAGGGCACAGTACTTCCTGAGGATTGCAGTAGTTTGTTTAAAGAAATGAAAGGCTTGAAGTCTGCTGATCTCAAAAATGCAGATACATCAGAAGTGAAGGATATGAGAGGTATGTTCTATTGTTGTTTTTCACTTGAAGACCTTGATCTGAGCAGCTTTGATACGCGTAATGTTAAAGATATGAGCTATATGTTCTGTGGCTGTTCTTCACTTGACGACCTTGACCTGAGCAGCTTTGATATGCGTAATGTTAAAAATATGGGATATATGTTCCACGGTTGTTCTTTTCTTGAAGACCTTGATCTGAGCAGCTTTGATACGCGTAAAGTTGAACATATGGGCGATATGTTCAAAGGTTGTTCTTCACTAAAAGACCTTGATCTAAGGAACTTTGATACGTGTAAAGTTGATGATATGGGCGGTATGTTCGGAGATTGTTCTTCATTAGAATACCTTGATCTGAGCAGTTTTGATACGCGTAAAGTTGAACATATGGGCGATATGTTCAAAGGTTGTTCTTCACTAAAAGACCTTGATCTAAGGAACTTTGATACGTATAATGTTGAATATATGAGCGATATGTTCGAAGATTGTTCTTCATTAGAATACCTTGACCTGAGCAGCTTTGATACGCGTAATGTTAAAAATATGGGATATATGTTCTATGGTTGTTCTTCGCTTGAAACGGTAAATACAGGAGAATATTGGAATGGCAGAAAATTTAAACGAAGGAGATAAAATGGATAAATTAGTATCATACGATAAAATGAGCAAGAAGGAGAAAAAGAAGATAGACTCCTCAAAGCGGGGAAGCTGGAACGGTGTGGACCCTGCCACAAAGGTAGTGGACACTGACAAAAGGCGCTACAGACGCAAGCCCAGGCACCCCGACAGCTATGAAGAATAATTGTCACAATGCACAGTCTCACGGCTGTGCATTTGTTTATTTTCCCATGTGAAAACTTCGTTGACATTGCCCTGCAAACAGGATATAATTTAAGTAACAGCAAGCGTCAAGGGGAGATTGTATGAAATTTGTACACTTATCAGACCTTCACCTCGGAAAGAGGCTGAACGAATTTTCACTTATAGAGGATCAGGAGTACATACTGAACGGGATATGCGGCGTTATTGCCGAAGAAAAGCCCGATTTTGCAATAATAGCAGGTGATATATACGACAAGCCGGTTCCCTCTGCGGAGGCGGTGCGTCTTTTTGACGATTTTCTCACAAGAGTATCGGCCATGACGGAGCACGTTTTCGCAATAAGCGGCAACCATGATTCCGCTGAGCGTATCGCATTCGGCTGCCACATAATGGAAAAAAGCGGCATACATATGTCTCCCGTATACAGCGGCAGCACCGTTCCCGTGGTACTCCGCGACGATTACGGGGAGCTCTGCGTGTATATGCTCCCGTTTATAAAGCCCCTTTCTGTGCGCAGATTCTTTCCCGACGCCGGGACAGAGAGCTATACCGACGCCGTAAACGCGGCAGTTGACGCAATGGACATAGATTTTACAAAGCGCAATATCATAATCACCCATCAGTTCGTAACGGGAGCTCAGAAGAGCGACTCCGAGGAGATATCCGTCGGAGGCACCGACAATGTGGACAGCTCCGCCTTTGACGGCTTCGACTACGTAGCTCTCGGACACATACACTCTCCGCAGAACGTAGGCAGCGAGCGCATACGCTACTGCGGAACGCCCCTGAAATATTCATTTTCCGAAGCAAAGCAGCAGAAATCTGTAACGGTAGTGGAGATACGTGAAAAGGGCAGCCTTGAGGTCCGTACTGTCCCCCTTAAGCCCCTTCGTGATATGCGGGAGCTCCGGGGCACTTTTGCGGAGATAAGCTCAGCAGCCTGCGTCGAAAGCGGCAATAGCGAGGACTACCTCCGTGTGATACTCACCGACGAGGAGGAGGTACCCGAGGCAATGGGCAAGCTTCGGGCAGTTTACCCAAATATTATGATAATAGAGTACGACAACCGCCGCACCCGCAGTGCCCATGACAGCATCGAAGCAGCAGAGGCGGAAAACAAGCTCCCTATTGAGCTTTTTGAGAAATTCTACAAATTCAGCAACGGCGGTGAGATGTCGCAGGACCAGCGTCAGCTCGTTCAGGCGTTCATTGAGAGGATATGGGAGGGAGAGGCATGAGACCCATAAGACTTGAAATATCAGGCTTCGGGCCCTATTCGGGGCTTACAGTCCTCGACCTCGAAGCTCTGGGAGACAGGGGACTTTACCTTATAACAGGCGACACGGGTGCAGGCAAGACCACCATATTCGACGCCATAACCTACGCCCTCTACGGCAGTGCCAGCGGCATGAACCGCGATGATGATAGCATGCTACGCTCGAAATACGCCGCCCTTGACACTCCCACATATGTGGAGCTGGTATTCGACTACGCAGGCAAGCGTTACAAGATAAACCGCAACCCTTCCTATGTTCGTCAGGCGAAGCGGGGAGGCGGAGTTGCCCAGCAGCCTGCTAATGTGGTATTTACCTATCCCGACGGAAAGGTACTTTCAGGAAAAAGGGAGGTACAGGAGGCGGTTGCCGGTATAATAGGACTCTCCGAAAAACAGTTCAAGCAGATAGCCATGATAGCTCAGGGCGATTTTATGAAGCTCATAACCGAGGACACCTCACAGCGCCGCGAGATACTGCGGCATATCTTCAGGACGAGGAACTATCAGACCTTACAGGAGGCTCTCAGGCAGGAGAGCAGCACCCTTAAGAGCCAGTGTGACAGGCGCCGCGAGGGTCTCAGGCAGTATGTCAGCGGCATTGCCTGCGGCGAGGAGGACGAGTTTGCGGAGGAGGTCGCTAAGCTTAAGGAGGAGCTCCCCCCCGTTGAGTTCATCACCGGTGTGATAAACAGGCTCATCACCCGAGACAAGGCGCAGACAGAGGTGTTCACCCGTGAGATGGAGGAAATGGACGGAAAGCTTGCGGAGGTCAACGGGCGTATCACCAGGGCACAGGAGAAGAACAAGCTCATTGCGGAGCATGAGCGCACCAGGCGTCAGCTCACAGACCTGAGAGAGCGGCAGAAGCTCATAGCCGAGAAGCTTGAAAAGGAAAGATCACGTCAGCCCGAGCTTGAAAGGCTGAGAGCGGAGATTGCCGCCATTGAAGCCGAAATGCCTCAGTATTCCAGGGCTGCGGAGCAGGAAAGGCTCATGGCAGAGTTAAGGGAGTCCCTGTCAGATGTGAACGCAGGGCTCGAAAAGGGAGTAACCGAAAAGGAAAAGCATGAGAAGAAGCTTATTTCCATGAAAAAGGAGCTCACAGCTCTCAACGATACAGACGAAAGCACTTCGCAGCTGACAGCAGAGAGGGAGGGCCTTGTACGCAGAGCCTCCGAGCTTTACAATCTTGCCAGGCTCATAGGCGATTATGAAAGCGGCAGTATCGCTCTTAAGGAGAAGAACGATACATATAAGGAGCAGCAGGCGGAGCACGACAGTCTTGTGAAGAAATGCGAGACGCTTACGGGAGAGGTCTTTGCACTGAAAAAAAGGCGTACCGAGATAGAGGGCTGCGACGCCGAAAGGGAGAAGATACTGCGCAGCCGCGAGAATCTTGAAAAGCGGCTTGCGGAGCTGAAAAATCTTTCGGCTGATATACATGAGCTTGAAAAGCGCAGGAGCGAGTATGATGAAGCGGCTGAACTTTACAGCGAAGCTGCTGAAAGAGTTACCAAGCTCTCACAGGAGTACGAGCAGAGCTACAGAGCCTTTCTCGACGACAGAGCGGGAGTTCTTGCTGAAACTTTGAAAGATGGCGAGCCCTGCCCGGTCTGCGGCTCCGTGGACCACCCCGCACCCGCCAAAAAGCAGGCAGGAGCCCCTACCGAGCAGGAGCTCGAAAGGCTGAAGGCTGAGCTTGAAAAAGCACGCCGAGCCGCGGAAAAGAACAGCTCCGAGGTCTCTGCATTAAAGGGAAGATACGGTGAGCTTGAAAAGTCGCTTGCTGTCCGTTTTGAGGAGCTTTTCAAATGCGGCACAGGCGACGGCCCTGAGCGCTGTGGATCAGAGCTTGAAAACTGCACGGTGCAGCTGAGCGGGCTTGCGAAAAAGCTCGCCGAAGCAGAAAAGCTCATAGATGAAAAGAACAGGCTAACCCGCAGGATAGAAGCAGCCGAAAAGCAGGAGGCAGGCACAATGGCGGCAGTCTCCGATTCGGATAAGGTCCTTGCAGAGCTGAGAAGCAAGTGCGACACTGCCGAGGGAATGCTTGAGCAGCTTCGCGCCGATGCGGAAAAGGGCATAGAAACTGCACTGGGCGAGTGCGCCTTTGAGAGCGCCCGCGACAGGATAATATCAGAGCGGCTTGCACTGAAAGCGCGAATGGCAGGCAT
>JAEEGL014150280.1_pt1 | contig 13313 bp, 6 predicted proteins | sample 9134231 | NCBI WGS metagenome assembly JAEEGL01 (sample SAMN16246548, study PRJNA631951) | gut metagenome | biome: gut microbiome; feature: rumen; material: fiber-attached | host: Bos | place: Iran: Karaj | collected 2018-10 | reverse complement strand
CTGGAAGAATGTAAAGAATAATCTGCAGCCCTATACCGAAGGGATGAAGGCATTTTTTGCCGGAGAAACCAAAAGGTTTCCGAAAACGGGTTCATCGATATCGTTTCCCAAAGGACAGAACTTTTCACTGCTTCTTACCGCGCAGCTGGATGCTAATTCCGGGCGCGCCTATGCGTTTGCCTGGCTCCTCAGACCCGGAAAAGGAATTGACATATGGGATCAGGGACTGAACGAACACGGATTCGTATCGATCTATGAGGGGAGTGATCTCTCACCGGGCAAGGGGACATATTATGACTCTGTGGTCGCCCTTGATAATACGCCGGAGGAGTTTGACCGCATCGACAAGGCCTTCGTGGAGAGTATATATGAATTACTCAGAAGGATCAGCGTCCTGGAGAAGCGCAGGCTGCAGTGCTATGTTCTGGATGACTATGAGCGGAGCAATATCGAGAGCGTGCTCTATAATATGCTGGAATACCTTGACCTGACAGCAGAGCAGGAGCTTCTTGAAAAAGTAATGACGATCCTCTTCTGGCTGCAGGGAGAGCGTCTGGTGACTGACGCAAAAAAAGAGCCGGAAAAATGCGTGGAAAATCCGGTCACCATACTTACATCGGAGCTCTCGCGGCTCTATGTTTTATCCGAAGGGATCACCTATAATCTCAGGGGAGCCTCGGCGTTCTTTTCGCCTGAATTTAATCTTGAGGAGGAAAAAGATCTTTATCTCGGGCATTTGACCAACTCTGTGGAAGGCATGCTGGTTATTTGGGCATGGGAGGAAAAAGACGCTCAGAAGAAGGAGAAAGAGATAGAAACTCTGGCATGGCATCTTCGAAAGCGCCTGTTTGTTGAAGCAAGGATAATAGAAGCCATACAGAAGGACGCCAATGATGAGCAGATCGAGATCCATTTAAGCGCGTTTCCGATGCAGTATGAAATGCACAGGCCCAAGTATCCCGATGATCCGGAGATGGCGAAGCTTGATTTTGAAAACAGATATGAGCAGCTCCTGACTTATCATCAGATCCGGGGAATAAGGGCTTCCGGGATCCAGAATGCGATCGACAACGGAACGATACTGTGGCTGGAGTATATCGTCCCCGGGAATACATACAAGATATTAAACCGGGAAACCTATATCGGAAGAGATTGGTTTACGGCGTGGCTTTGTGAAGATACGCCGGAAAACAGAACACAGATCATGCTTCTCAGAGATACGGACTATACGTCAAATCCCGGAGTGTGGTCTATTACCAAGTATGAAATAAACGGAACCGTTTTCTATCCGACCGGTTTTGATATGAGTTATGACGTTGCGGATGATGGAGTTATAGCGACGCTGGATTTTTCGCCTAAAGATGGGGCTGATCTTCGCCCGGAGGCCGGGAAAAAGTATCTTCTCTTTGAAGTTTATACGGATGTGAACAGCGCGAAAACCGCAAAAGGGATCAAAAACCTTAAAAACCGCCCGGAATTACTTGATCCGGTTCAGATGTCGGGGCCCTCAGGATTACAGTATGACGCGGCAGATGAGGATGTTTGCAAACAGTTCTGGTCGCCGGACGGCAATGCGTTCAGCCCGTCTCAGAAGAAGGCCTTCATCCATTTTATGGAAAACAAACTCAATCTGGTGGTAGGTCCTCCGGCCTCGGGAAAAACGGACTTCATCGCAAGAGCGCTGATCACGATCGCCGGCTATTATAAAACGAAAATGAACAGAAACCTTAAGATCATGGTTACAGCCATGTCTCATTCGGCTATAGACAATGTCCTTTTGAAGCTCCAAAAGATGCTGAAAAAAGCGAATCTTTGCAACATAAAGCTCTATAAGGTTTCGCGCTTCGATGACGTACAGGCCTTTGACGGAGATGAGGTAACGCTTCTGAAAGACAAGACTGTTGCGGATCAAATGGGTAAGGATGAGATCCAGATCATTGGAATGACAAGCTGGTCGGCGTATAAGGAATTCTTTAATGATCGGAACTGGGGAAGGCGTTTCTTTGACATGATCGTTATGGATGAGGCGTCGCAGGTCAGAGCCATGGATGCATTTTTGAATCTGGAATGCAGCAGCGAGGATACCCGTTTTCTTCTTGTGGGGGATGATGACCAGCTTCCGCCGATCATTCAGGGGAAGTATAAGGAGACCGAAGGAGAAAAGTACATTCACGGATCCATATTCCGTATGTATTTAACGGGGCTGGGAGAAGGCCACCCGGATATCCTTCAGCTGTCGGATAACTTCCGGATGAACGGGATCCTCTGCAAGTACTCTGCGAAAGCCTTGTACGGACCGGAATATCAGGCGTTTAATGACGAGATCAAAACGCAGAAGATCTGTCTGAACGGCAGACCGACAGGAACCGATACAAAAAGCAGGTTCCTGGCGTCTCTTCTGGAAGAGGACTATCCTCTCGTTTTTTGCGAGTTATCCGGGATCGCAAGAGAGCAGACCGAAACAGAGGTGAAGCTTGTGAAAAGCCTGGTGCGCGAACTCTGGGATCATCAGGTCAATGGATCGGGAAAAAAGGCCTCGGAAGAGGGGAACTTCTGGAGAGAAGCCGTTGTGAATGGAGAAACACTGGAAGGAGCCTGCGGCATTATTTCCCCGCATCACGAGCATATCAATCGCTTGAAGACCGGTATTGCAAACGAACTCCACTGTGACCGGAAGAGCATTTATATCGGTACTGTGGAAAAGCTTCAGGGGAAAGAAAGAAAAACCGTTATCGTGAGTTACGGCGTCTCTGAGAACGAGAAGATAAAAAACGAGAGTGAGTTTATTTTCAGCAGAAACCGCCTTAACGTGTCGATCACAAGAGGAAAGGCAAAAACGATCGTATTCTTATCGGATGCCATCGCGGAGCCTAACCTTACGACGAATATCCTGACTGCAAATGATAGCGCGCTTAAGAAGGGCATCGACTTTATCCACGGCTTTTCAGCCTGGATGAAGGAGAAGAACCCCGGGGAAGATCTTGTTGCGGAGACTTATCTTTTCGGAGATGTCTGCGTAAAAGTCTGGAAAAAGAAATTTTCTTAATAAGGAGGCTCGATGAAGTTTTTACATACATCGGATTGGCATTTGGGCATGACCTTCCGCTCAGGCGTGTCCTATGCCGATGATCAGAAATTTGTGATCGAAAAGATATGTGAGATCGCGGCGGAGGAAAAGGTGGACGGGATCCTTATCGCCGGGGACGTGTTTGACAAGAGTATCGCTTCTTCCGAAGCGATCCGCGCCTATGATGAGGTGATGACCCATATCTGCGCGGAGCTTGAGATCCCCGTATATGTGATCGTGGGAAATCATGACGGCGCGGAAAGACTGTCGCAGTGTAATGAACTGCTCAAGAAAAGCGGCCTCTTCATCGCGGGGTCGCTTACGGACCGGCCGCAAAAGATCAGGACGGGCGATACGGATATATACCTGCTTCCCTGGATCTCTACGGATAAGGTAAAGGCGGTTTATCCCGAAAAGGCCGAAGAGATCGATTCTCTGGAAGACGCCTACAGGGTAGTGCTGGACGATTATCGGAACACTTTTTCGGAGGGACAAAAGAATATTTTGGTCGCACATGCGTTCATTGTGGACGCGGAAACGTCCGTCAGCGATATAGCTGCGGAGGTGGGAAAGGCCACCATGGTCGGGTCTTCCGTATTTGAAGGGTTTGATTATGTGGCGTTAGGGCATCTTCATGGGCCGCAGCAGATCAATGAGAAGATCCGCTACAGCGGCTCGCCGATGGCGTATTCCTTTGGCCGGGAAGAAAATCAGGTGAAGAGTGTAGTGATCTTCGATACAGGATCCGGGGAACAGAAAGTGGTGCCGATCCCGCAGCTCCATAAGAGGACGACCCTTATGGGAACCTTTGAAGAGCTGAAGGAGGCCGATCTTGAGGATGAGGTCAGGAACGGATATGTGAAGCTGGTTGTTACGGACAGCTATGTAGGCCTGAATTCTGTCGCCATGTTCAGGGAACGGTATAAGAACCTCCTGGAAGTGACCGGAAAGGACCTTGAGCAGGATGACGGCAATATCAAAATGACGATCGAGGATCTGGAAAAAGCAGATACCGATCCTGAGGCTGTGTTTATGCAGTATTGCATGGATATGATGGGAGAGGCACCCGGTGAGCATTGGCTCGGGCTCTTCAGGGAAGCGTTGACAGAATATGAGAAAGGGATTGCAGGGGAATGAGACCGATAAAAGTTGAATTTCAGGCGTTTGGCCCGTATGTGGGATATGAAAAGGTGGATCTTGAGGCTCTTTCAAGGAAGGGTCTGTTCCTGATCTGCGGAAAAACCGGCATCGGAAAGACCATGATCCTTGACGCGATCACGTTTGCGCTTTACGGAAAGAGCAGCGGACACGGTCGGGACGACTTTGACGCGATGCGGTGCACAAACGCGGCTGTTGCTGATGCTACGTTCGTGAAATTCGAATTTGAGAACAACGGAGAATATTATCTCTTCGAACGCAGGCTGGAACGGAAGAGAAAGAATTTTTCCGCGGCCTATAACGTGTCGCGTAAAAACGGGGCCGGCGTCTGGCAGCCTCTGATGGAGAACGCAAAAGAAAAGGCTGTGAATGAAAAGGCGGTGGAGATCATCGGGCTGGAGTATGAGCAGTTCCGCCAGGTCATCGTTCTTCCGCAGGGACAGTTTGAGCGCCTGCTCGTTTCGAAGTCGGATGAGAAGGAGAAGATCTTAACCAGCATCTTCGGCGAGGACCGGTGGCAGGCGATCGCGGAACGTATTTTTTCCACGGCGGAGAAACGCAAGAATGAATTAAAGAGCACGCAGGAGAAAATACGAAACAGTCTTGTAGAGGAAAACTGCGATTCCATCGCCGCTCTCGAGCTTATCGTGGAGCAGAAAAAGGAATGTGAGAAGACGCTGGAGGATGAGTATAAGGCGAAGGACTATGAGAAGATAATAAAAGAACAGCAGGGAGCGCTTGTCCTTGCCGGGCGCTTTAATGACCTCCACAAAGCAGAGGAAAAAGCGGAATTACTCGAGGCGGAAAAAAAGGACCGCGCCGCATGGGAAAAGGCGCTGAACGACGCGAAGCGCGCCGATAAGGTCAGGGCCCTTTTCAAAGCGGAGGCGGCTTCGGAAGACAATCTGCGCAAGAGGAAAACGGAGGAAGAATCCGTTAAAACAACAGCCGAAGCCAAAAAGAAAGCCGCCGGAGAGGCTTCCGAAAAGGTGAAGCTCCATGCAGAGAAGGAAAAGGATATTGAAGGGCTGAAAGCAAAGAAGATCCTTTTTGAGGGCAAACGCAGGGACTACGAGGGTCTTAAGGAAGCGGAAGAAGAGCTGAGAGCAAAAGAGAAGGCCGCTGCCGATGCGCTGGCGGAGGAAAAGAAGGCCAAAGAAACCTGCGATGCCTATGCCGGCGTGATCGTGCAGCTTCAGAAGGAGTATGCCGAGGCTAAGGCCTTACATGAAGAGCTTTTGAATGCCTACCTGGCCGGCATTACCGGCGAGCTTGCGGGGCAGCTGAAGGAGGGAGCTCCCTGTCCGGTCTGCGGAAGCACCACGCATCCGAATAAAGCGCATGTGGCCGAAACTTCCGTTTCCAGGGCGGAGGTGGATTCCAAAAAGAAGGCTTCCGACCGTAAATATCAGGAACTCCAGGAACAGAGCAGTGTACAGGAAAAGGCGAAACAGCTGGTTGAAGAAAAGCACGCCTCGGTGGAAAAGGCAAACTCCGAAGTGACAAATCTTTCGGCGCGCCTGGACAGTAAAAGAAAGAACCTTGCGGAAGGGATCCCGACGGCCGAAAAGCTTGAAGAGGAGATCGGAAAGCTGCAGGGCGCTGTGGACCGGTACGAAGAGGAGAAGGCCCGGCTGATCGAAGCCGAAAAAAGAGCAAAGGACGAGTATCTCGAGATCAAAACAAAGATCGGCTCGGCCGAGGAGGAGACGGCTGCCGCCCGAAAAGCCTGTGAGGAAGCCGGGGAGGCGGTGGAAAAGGGCCTTACGGAAAACGGCTTTGCGTCTCGGGAAGAGGCGAAAAGTCTTATGCCGGGGGACGGTGAAATGGAAGCGCTGTCCGCAAGGATAGCAGCCTATGACGCGAATGTCAAAACCGCAAACGAGAATGTAAGGGCGCTTCAGGCGGAACTGGAAGGAAAGGAAGAACCTGACGAGAAACGCTGCCGCGAACTCCTTGAGGAAGCAAATAACGCGCAGGGTGAGTACAGAGAGAAAAAAGCGGTCTTATCGCAGGAGATCGAACGGCTTGCGAAGAAGGTGGATGCGCTGCAGAAGGAAGGCGACGGGATCGAAGAAAAGATCCGTGAGGCGGACGAGGACCATGCGTTTGCCAAAAAGCTCCGCGGAGACTCGGGCACCGGCCTGCAAAGGTATGTCCTTGGCATCATGTTCTCCTCCGTGGTCACGGCGGCGAATAAAATGCTTGAGATGGTTCATGGCGGGAGATACCGCCTGTTCCGTTCCGATGAGAAAGCGCAAGGGTCCAATAAGAGAGGGCTGGAGCTGAAGGTCTTCGATAAGAACAGCGGAGAGCATGGCGGCCGTTTTGTCAGCACACTCTCCGGCGGAGAGAAGTTCCTCACCTCCCTCGCGCTCTCGATCGGCATGTCCACCGTGGCGCAGAAAAGCGGGATCAGGATCGAAGCGCTCTTTATTGACGAGGGCTTCGGCTCGCTGGATGATGATTCCATCGAGGATGCGATGAATGTTTTGAACAGCATCCAGGAAGCGAACGGCCTTGTCGGCATTATCTCGCATGTGCAGATCCTGCAGGACCAGATACCGACGAAGCTGCGGGTAGAAGAAGATGAGCGCGGAAGCCACATCGTACAGACGGTGGGGTGATCTAAGCTATACATAGCCGAACCGCGCAGCCAGTGCGCGGTTCGGCCCAATACGTTTCGGTTGAGATGGGTTTTGCGTTTCAGCGCTTCGGCAGGTTTGAGATAAACCGGAGCGCGCCGTCCTCTTCCACAAAGGTGACGTAATAATATTCAGCGGCGTCGTAGATATAGTTCTGCGTATAGGTGATCGTGTATTCGCCGTCTTCAAAGTGGCCGGCCGTAACCTCAACCACGGACTGGTTGGTGTCGCCGTGCTCATGGATATAGAGATCATAATCCTTGAGATAGGTCCAGTCGAGAGGATGCTTCATTTCCGAATAATCGAGGCCTGTGGTCTTTTGGACGAAGGCCTTGACGTCTTCTCCCGACACGGCGGTGAGATCGGTATAGATCTCTTCATCGCCGGTTTCCTTCAGGAACGCTTCCTGCACGTCTTCGGGCGGGAAGCCGGTCCACGGATCCATTCCGGCGCCCACATAGAAGACTTCATCCCACCAGATCTCGGTCGGATCGCGGAAGTCGGAATGCAGAAAACCGTAGTATTCGATGCTGTTCAGCTTCTTTTCCATGGCCTTCAGTTCGCTGTCAGACATGTTGTTTGAGGTGTCTCTCAAAGGCTCGGCTGCGGCGCTCGTTAAAGTCCGTCCGGATTCAAAAGACAGATGCCCGTCCGCGTCCACACACATCACATCCGCTTCCCATTCATCGGTTTGTTCAGGATCCGCTGCAAGCGTCCTGATCTTTTCTGCGTCTGTCGGGATGTAATACGGCGTGAGATCATCTTGTTCAGAAAAACCGCGCTCTACAGGCTCGAAGCAGGCCCGTGTCGAATCGATCACTTCAATGCCGCTCCCACCCAGACTATATGTATTCATGAGGACATCTTCGTATTCACGGTGGTTTTCCAGCAGGACCGTGGCGTGGTCTTTATGGACCAGGAATACATCATAAAAGGAGGTCCCGCCCTGCTGTATCGCGGAAAAACTCTCATAATCCCCGTCACAGCTGATCCCGAGCCCGCTGATATAGAGCTCTTCGTCAAGACCGTCGTATTCCTCGCCGCTTCGGACATAGACAGGAACGCCGCTGTCATCAAGATCCACATAGGAACCGGTGATCGACGGGGTCTGCATGATCCATTCCTCGACGGCGCTGTTCGCAAATTCTTCGTTGAAGATGGTATGATCTTTGTCTTCTTCAAACAGCACAGTCTGGCTGATCCCTGCAGGCAGCGCGGTGTACGCATTGAGATAAAACGTTATTCCTTCGGGGTCGAGGGTCCAGGCCAGCGCGCCCGCCTGCATATATTCCTTCAGATCTTTTATGACGGTTTCCTCGTCCGGAGCGCTTTCTGCCGCAAAAATATTGAGCATCGCATACTCTATGTATTCGTGCATTTTCTCGCCCATCATATTAAAAAGCGCGTCTTCATCAGCAATGACGTCCGAAAGGGCGATCTCTTTCCCGCTTTTTGTATCATAGGTATGCGCGAGGTATTCCGTATAATATCCGTCGTCAAAAAGGCCTTCGGAACAGTATTCGTTCACAAAGCTGATGAACTGAGAATCCGAACGGCGCAAATAGGTCATCCAGCTTTCGTCGAAGGTATAGGCTTCGTTTTCCTCCAACGTACTCAGATCGCTTTCAAAAGCCGCCTGCTCTTTCGTAAGGATCTCGTCTTTTGCTTTCTCGAGCGCGCTTTCCAGTTCCTTATGATCGGAAGCATATTCCTTGTCCAGAGAAAGGGTGCTGAACTGATGCCGGATCCTCGGAATGCTTCCCTCCCCCCAATCAAAAGCGTTTTGCCGGGTAAGGATCAGTTCCGGCGGTTCGGTATCCTCTTCAACTTCGGTGTTTTCTTCTGTTTCGGGCTCACTTTCCTCTTCCGTGGCGATCTCCGTCTCCGCGGGTTTTGGTTGTGGCTTTTCGGTTTCCGTGACTGCCTCCGTGGTTTCCGCGGGAGCGGTTCCATTCGCTTTTGCGCCGCAGCCGCAGAGCATGGCGAGGCTCAAGAATGCGCAGATGGCTTTTTCAATATTCTTAACTTTCATATCTCATCCCATCTCTTGTTTTTTGATCTCGGTTGGTATTTAACTTACCACTTTTTGCTGTTTCTTACAATCTTGTCTGTGGGATATCCGTAATACAGCCTATGTGTAAGCTTTATACTTCCGCAATCGTTTGATCTCCTTCAGCTGGTCGTCACTGACCTCTTCAAGGCCGCCAAACCGCACCTCGTACCAAAGGTTTAATATGGTGTCGATATCCGGCGCCGGTTCCTCTGTCCAACGGTTTCTGATCTCATACAGGATCGTCCGCATGGACAGATTGTCGTTTTTCAGCCGTATTTTTTTCAGATATCGTTTTCTTACCAAGCGAAACTCATACAGCGCTTTTTCCCGCGGGGTCATTCTTAGATAACGGATCCGCCCAGCGATCAAACGGATGAACAGGCCTGCGATAAAGAAGCTGACAAGGAAAATAACGACCACCAGAAGGGTCCGGGCATATTGATGAACCTCGGGTTTGGTTTCCTCCGGCTCGATCTCTTCCGGCTCGATCTCTTCCGGAATAAATTCTACGTTCGCTTCCACCGGCTCTTCTTTTTCCGTATCAATTTCGATTTCTGTATCCGAAGGCAAAGTCCGGTTCCAACTGTAATCGGACGCGGTGTACATCGCCGGCGTCGCTTCCAGCGGGATCCACCCGAACCCCTCCATATAGCCTTCCGCCCAGGCGTGTGCGTCCGCGGAAGAAACCAGAAAGCCGTTCTTGGGGTCCGGCTCCTTAAAACGATAAAGATAGCCTTCACAGTACCGGGCAGGGATGCCCTGCGCGCGCAAAAGGAGCACCATGGAAGAGGCAAAATGGACACAGTAGCCCGTTTTGGTCTCAAATAAAAACTGCTCCAGATCACCGCCGGAATTGGCTTTGTAGTCATAGGTATATCCACGCAGATATGTTTCTATGGCCATGGCTTTGTCGTAATCCGTTTCCTTTCCCTTTGTGATCTGATCGGAAAGAGCGCGGATCCTGTCTGTCAGGCCATCAGAGTTCAGATACGGCTCTGTCGGCGCCTTCTGATCCTCTGTAAAGGAAAAGGAAAATTGGTAAAGGGACTTCGCGTAAGCCGTAAGTCTCTTAGGATCCGGCTCTGAAGGCTCTGCATCTCCGGCTTTTCTTATGATCTCCCGCAGATATGGACTGCCGAAATCCACGTCCAGATATTGAAAATAGTAATTGTCCCCCTTGCTCATGATCTCATTCGGCCCCTTTTTTGTGTCACGGAGCACATTGGTCAGAGTCAGCGGCCGCAGTCGATCCGATGTCCGCAAATACCCGTAGGTCACCGTTTCGCTTCGTATCACGGAAAACAGGCGCGCCTCTGTAGCAGTTATGTCCTGCCGATATAAGGCCTTCAAATACTCTTCAACCCAGGTGTTGTCCGACAGCTCCACCTGTTCTTTGTCCTTCCACCGGTCTCCCGTGAAGGTTTTGTACATGGCGCCCTTTAAGTAGATGCGGCCTGAGATATTATCCGAGGAAAGGTAAAGCTCGGGATGATTTTCCCTGTTCACGTTTCCTTTAAGCTGACCGAGACCGCTGTAGCCCGTGGAATTTTCCCCTTCCGCAACGAATCCGGAAAAATAGGAGATGTCATTTAAGAGGTTTTCAATCGCGCTGCCTACATTTTTCAAGGCTCTTTCGACACCGCTCCAGTCCAGAGGTTTATTCGGAGAAGGGATGAGAGCCAGAACGAGAAGCAGAATACACCATTGTCCGGTAAGGCGAAGGGTGTGTTTTCCCGCAAACAGGCGCCCTCCTTCCTCCAGAATAAGAAAGAGCACCGGAAGGACCGTGGTCTTTCCTGCGTCTCCCGTTATAAACCGATACACCATGAATCCAAGCAGAAGAGCCACCGGGATCAGCCGCAGCCACGCCTGCTTCCGGTCCCTTTTTGGGCTATAATTTTCTTTCAGAAGAACGGCATTTTCCCTTGGATACAGGAGATGCGTCAGCGGATAGGCGACAGCGGAAAATAAAAGCGCCGGGATCACCTCGCTGCCGCGCAGCAGCAGGAGCGTAAGTCCTTCGGTCAGGATTAAGCCCAGGATCACAAAGCGTTTATCTGCTTTATGGAGTACAAACAGGAAGACCTCCTGTATCAGGGCAGACAAGACCATCGCTAAAAACGGCCAATCCGGGAAAAACCACGCCGCCGCATCCGCGATCCCGAGAAAAAGGAGCAAACGGCAAAGGGAAGGATACAGTTTAACCATTGTTTCTGCCCTCCCCGGTAAAATCCGTTTCCCGAAGACACAGCCATTCCTCGCCTGCGGAGGAAAGAAACCGGATCTTCTCTTCTTTCTGTGTTAGATAATGCTCTGTATGCGGATGAGAGATTTCTTCCGGCATCTCATTCCAGAAGCGGAAAAAATCCTGCCAGTTCACGATCACAACCGTTTTCAGTTTGCCGGAGGGATAGGAAAAATCGACCGGCTTTCCCTGTTTCAAAAATCCGTGCGCCAATGAAACCACGTATTCCAGGAAAAGATCCCGCCGTTTCAGCTCCTCGATCCCTTCGACCTTTTCTACAGGATCAAGCAGAATATGCACCCTGCCGATGCTCTCCTCCTCAGGCGTTCTAATATAGGCTTCTCCGGTCCTCGCATAGTTTGGCCAGTGAATGGCGTGGATCGGGTCTCCGGGATGATAGCTTTTCAGATTGCCTCCGAGAACGTCTTCAAACAGATCCGGCTGTCTGCTGTGATCCGGGAGCCTGTGCTTATATCGAGCCACCATGTCATAGTCGTCTTTAATCCGGGGGCGGACGATGGCCGGGCATTTGGACGGAACGGAAAAAGTGTAGGAGAAAAGCCCGAAGGCGTCATGAACGGTATAAGTGAGAAGGCCGACAGCATAGGTTCCCGCGTAACGGCAGGACAAAGGCAGCATAAACTCCAGCTGCTGCCAGGGAAGAAGGGAGAGCTCCGATTCCTCCCGGATATCGCACACTTCTTTTTCAAACTGCAGGGAGATCCGGTAGAGAGGAAACAACCCGTGGTTTTCCATCACGAGCCGGTAGGAAACCTCTTCCATCTTTTTCACTCTCCGATCCGGGATTTCATGATAGATCTGAAGACAAAAATGCGCGTATGCTGCGTAAAGCAGGGAAAACAGGGGACAAAGAAGCAGAAAAAACAAAAGGGTATAGGGGAGCGCTCCCCCGTAAAAGGACACAAAGACCACGCTGCCGATGAGCAGAGCAAGATAAAGCAGTCGTGGAAAAGTAAAAAACTTCCGTTTCTTCATGTTGGTACATGCACCCTGGTAAGCGCATAATCCACTGCATCCCGGCCTGTGCGGGCGGACATTTCCGCTTCTGCCGTCATCCTGATCCGATGGGCCAGCACGGTTTTTGCCATATCCATCATGTCGTCCGTCACCACGTAATCCCGGCCCGAAAGCCAGGCCTTTGCCTGTGATGCGCGAAGAAGATCAAGAGACGCTCTCGGACTGCAGCCGCAGAGGACGCCGTCTGCCTCACGGGTTTTTTCGATCAACGCCATGCCGTAAGAAAGGAGCTCATCAGAAACGCGGACCTTCTTTACCTCCTGCTTCATGACAAGGATATCCTCTTTGGTCAGCACGGGTTTCGTTTCCGCTTCCAGCGCTCCCTCCAAAAATCGGTGCCCCAGCTCTACCGAAGACGCCGGATCGGGATAACCCACCGAGAGCTTCATGAGAAAACGGTCAAGCTCCGCTTCCGGCAGAGCATATACGCCGACCGAAGAGACAGGATTTTGCGTTGCGATGAGGAGGAAAGGGTCGGGAAGAGGGTAGCTTTTTCCGTCTACAGTCACCTGCCCCTCCTCCATGGCCTCCAAAAGCGCAGCCTGCGTCTTGGGAGAAGTCCGGTTTAATTCATCCGCCAGAACGATGTGATTCATGATCGGTCCCAGTTTAAGGGAAAATTCCCCGGTTTTTGCGTGAAAAACAGAAGCGCCGGTGATATCGGAGGCCAGCGTGTCCGGCGTCATCTGGATCCGGACAAAGGAAAGGGCCAGAGACCTCGCAAAGGTTCTCGCGATCGTGGTTTTCCCGACTCCCGGTACATCCTCCAAAAGCACGTGGCCGCCGGACAAAAGCGCGATCAAAAGATCATCCGGAAACTCCTCTTTCCAGATGATCTTCTCAGACATCATTTTTTTCAGCTCCTTCAGCTTTTCTCTCATGAAAACGCATCCTCCATTTCCTATTATACTACCACATAAGTCCCTGTTATGATAGAATAAAGCGTAATTGAGGAGGAATAAGAGTATGAAAAATCGAACGTTAAGAGCGGCATGCCTGATCACAGGCTGTCTGGTTCTGGGCGGATGCGCGCAAAAGGCGCAGGTGGCGGAGGCTCCTGCGGAGACAAAGGAGATCCCGGCGCAGACGGAAAGCCCGGAACAGCAG
>JAEEGL012491480.1_pt1 | contig 13313 bp, 11 predicted proteins | sample 9134231 | NCBI WGS metagenome assembly JAEEGL01 (sample SAMN16246548, study PRJNA631951) | gut metagenome | biome: gut microbiome; feature: rumen; material: fiber-attached | host: Bos | place: Iran: Karaj | collected 2018-10 | reverse complement strand
TTATAGCGTTTGCTGCTCTGAGTGTTACTCTGGCATCTGGATCTTTGAATCCTATATCTTCAGAGAACACCCGATTGCATTCACGACATTTATATCTGTGATACCACACCGATAGTTTTTGTTTTATGCCTGCCCATATTGGCAAATCTTTCAGTAATGTAGTGTTGTTATCGTGAACCTCGATACTATTGCTTCCACAGTAGTTACAGATTACTTCATCAGGATGTTGCTTGCTGTAAAAATCTAATACAAGCTCTTTATCGTTCTTATCGAATCTATATTCTGTGCATTCAAACTGTTGGCAAGTCAGGCAAATCTTAGTATTATTCTTATTGAGGAGCATATTTCTTATCCTTTCAGTTTTTGTCTAGCAACTAAACTTTAGGATTTATATGCTCCTTTTTCAATTATCTATTTCCCAAGCTTTCCGTGAAGAACCTCTTTTTTTGTGGGTAGGGCTCGTTTTCGAGGGGGCGCTGTGCCGGTCCCAGTGTTCGTTTCACTACCGGTTTTGGCAAAACCGGCAGCGAAAAAGACAATGAGCGGTTCAGTTGTTCATTTCAGTGTCGAAAATCGCAAAATCGACAGCAAAATGAACAATCAGGCGGTTCATTGTTCATTTCAGTGTCGTTTTAAGGCTAAATCGACACTGAAACGACAATTGGATCCGGAACGTGCTCAAATTCGGCCAGCCTTCACCTTTCATTTCACCACGCTGCGCTGACAATTCACCACAAAAACCGTATATCCATTTTCCCGGTGCTAATCTAGCCTCATTCAACAGAAACCCAGGGAACAATGGAGGATGAAGCAATGAGTGAAGTAACAGAACGCACGCCGGAGTCGGTTCAGAGTCAGATCAAGAGGACGCGTCACAAGGCGGAAGTACCGCTCTACATAATCTCGATCATACTCGGAAGCATTGCCTTGGTCGCAATGTATGCCGCCATATTCGGCGAATACGGCATCGTGGATAAGATCAAGGAAGGTCTGACATTGGCAGACATCACCGAGGCTAATCCCGAATTCGGTTCAATACTTTTCGGTTTTATCGCAGCGTTTGCCCTGCTTGGCGGCTTCGGATTCTTCTGCTATCTCGTTATAATGCAGCTCTATATTTACTACCAGCAGTACTCTGACGAGATGTGCTACAGCATCAGGGTAACCGAAGAGAATTTCCCTGAGATCTACGCGAAAGCCCAGGAATTCTCACAGCTTCTCGGCTGGAAAAAAGCACCTGAGATCTATATCCAGCAGATGGACGGTTCCATCAACGCTATGGCATCCTGGGTACCCGGCAAGAAGTACGTTCATTTAAACGCCGAAGTAGTCGATATCCAGTATCTCGAGCACAAGGATTTCGATACGCTCTGCTTCGTTATGGCTCATGAATTCGGTCATCTCTATCTCCATCACGTCCAGATCTACTACAACTTCTGGTCAAGCCTCGCAGTCACGATCCCCGTAGCCGGCAAGTACTTCCTCGCGCCTCTCTTATCACGTGCCAGAGAATACTCCGCAGACCGCGTTGCACAGGCTCTCACAGGCGAGTGCGGTACTGAGACAATGATGTTTCTCACGGCCGGCAGACACCTCTATAAATATGCAAATGCTGAAGACTATATGGCATGGGTCAACAAAGACAAGAACTTCATCGAGAAGTTCGCACGCTTCGTAAGGAACATGCTCTCCAGCCATCCCGTTACACCGTTCAGAACAAAGGCCATCCTCGACCCCACCCAAAAGAGCGGAAGGCTTTTGTGATTCACTATCCCCCTATCCCAAATGGAAAAGGACTCCGGAAACGGAGTCCTTTTTCCTTATTCACGAGCATCAGCCCTCTCGAAAACCAACTCTTAATACACAATTATCAGACAGTCGTCATGCTTGCCGACGGTATCAACCTCTGAGGGGATCACTTTCGCCTTGCGCCAGTCGTTATCGATAGCTGCGCCGACTTTCTTCCCTACATCGATGTCGCTCTTGTCAGTGGATGCGTTTACAACGATCGTAGTGTAGTACATCTCGGATTCGTTGAAATAGTAGATTGTCGCGCGGACCTCCATCGGAGAGTGCTGAGGCTCCTGCTCGTCCTGCCATACGCAGATATCGCAGCATTCCTGAAGGAATTCGTTGACCTCCTCGAGGTCTTTTCCCGAAGCATTCTCGGAGATATAGATCGACATGTTGCAGATGTATCTCGGCGTCGCGCCGTACAGATAATTGGATGGCGAACCTTTGTCAACAAAATCAAAAGAGTGGCTGTCCACGCATTCCATCAGCCTGTCGTAGTACAGGCAGTCGGCACTGGTATAGACTTCCTGATTAAGAGCACTTACAACCGCATTCTTATTCGTGTGCAGGAGTGCCCACGCTACGATGAAAATGAATACTGCCAATAAACTGAAAATTATGCCGCCGACGGTGATGCTCACCGCCAGAATGATATTACGTTTTTTTCTTTCCATCCCCAATAAATCCCTAATTCCTTATCTGTTCTTTTTCTTCGCTTTCTTCTCAAGATACATGGCTTTGTCAGCCTGCTTCATGGCTTCGGCCAATGTCTGCCAGTCGGTTACATCGCAGGTTCCTATCGATGCGCTGAGCTCGAACGGATACTTCTCAGCGAGATTGATCTCGCGTATATTTGCTCTTACATGCCTTATGAATTTGCCGACTCTGCCGGGTTCCGAGAGGATCAGGACAGCCTCGAATTCATCACCGCCCATACGCGCGACAAACTCGTAGCCTTCGAGAGCCTTCTCGATGCAGACAGCGACCTCCCTGATCGCGCTGTCGCCGGACTCGTGGCCGAATGTGTCGTTGATATATTTGAGTTCATCCATGTCGATAGATGCAACGGCGATGTCTTTGAGCAGATTGCCGTCTTTGTCGAACATGTCTGAGATCTTCTTCTCGAATCCTCTGCGGTTAAGAGTTCCGGTGAGAGGATCTTCGATATAGAGCGTCATGATGTCCGCAATACCGAAGAGCTTCGAATACAGATTCAGTTTGTTGATGGTCTGGCCGATCTGGGTGAGCAGATATTCGATCTTGAAGTTGATGAATTCATGCACCGAAGTATCGACGATCAGGATGCAGTATCCGTAAACCTCGTTCTTATAAGTAATGCCGAAATGTATGCGCGTTCCGTGCTCCTCATTCTCCATTCCTTCAGGCAGGAGGATGTCATCGGAGAAGTTGATGTCGCCGATCTTGTTTTCGCCCTTGTCAGCGAAATAGCCCTCAAGCACTCTGTCGTTCTCGCCATACTTAACGAAGTAACATGACTTAACGCTCGCAATGCTCTTCATCTGGTCGAGTGCGACTTCGATGGCGGGTTCTTTGGCGAGGACCCCCTCGAAAAGAGCGTTGATTACTACGAACTCACGCTTGTCATCCATGGAGACCGAAGTCTCCGCATTCTGCAGACACAGTGTCTTATATGCGTCACGTTCAACGTTGACGTCACCCGTGCTCTCTTTAAGGATCAGTTCACCCGGAACGTAGATGTTGAGGTCAGGTCTGTTGCCTGCGATGGCATCTTCAAGGACCTTTATGGCCGTATCGACAAATGTCTTGTTGGAGATCTCAATCGTGGTAATTGACGGAATGTGCGAGCGTGCTTCGATCGCGTTGTCCACGCCGCTGATCATGCAGTCTCTGGGAATCTGGTAGCCGCGCTGGACGAGCTCGTTGCAGAGAGCGATCGCTTCGTAGTCGTTGGAACAGATTATCGCTTCAGGAAGAGTGCCGTCTTTCTTGATGAAGAAATCAGCCATCTCAGGACCCTGTGTTATCCAGTAGTTTCCGTGGAAGATCTTGCTCTCGGAAATGGTGAGGCCTGCCTCTTCCATCGCCTGCTCGAATCCTTCACGTCTCTCGTAGGAGTCTTCGAGTTCATCCATGCCAGTAACGAATCCGATATCGCCCTTCTCGCATTTTGAGATGACATGCTTTGCAACATCGTACATGAGCGCGGTGTTATCGGGAATGATGTTATGGAAACCCTGAATGGATGCACGGATCGATACGACCGGCGGAGCCTCCATGTCGGCCAGCAATTCTTCAACCAGATCCTTGCCCATGTTCTCATGGATCAGGGTATCGTAGCAGATGATGATGCCGTCGTAATCGTGGACGTCGGGCAGCGACAGGATGCTCTTAAATCCGTTAACGTGAAGAGGATTGCCGGACGGTACCGAGCATATACCGAAGACATCCACCCTATGGCCCTTCTCGCGGGCATAGTAATCCAACCGCTCTGTGATCGACAGTGCGAAATCTCTGTACATGTCTCCGATAAATGCGCAAATCTTCATATGGTTATTATAATGGCTCAAATTGTGTAAATCAAAAGGGGTTTATCTCGCGGCGCGTCTTGCTGCCTTATCCTTGTAGAGAGCATCGTCTGCTCTGCCGAGTGCCTCCTGGAAACCTGATATATCGCCGGAATAACCGGCATAACCTATGCTGGCTGTGAGTTCATACGCAGCACCTGCCTCGGTGTTAAGACGGACCAGTGTCTTTCTGATATCATCGCACAGTTCCCTGACAAGTGCCTCATTCTCGGTCTTGGCAATGATGATGAACTCGTCGCCGCCGTATCTGGCGATGAAGGTTTTCAAGGGGGTATCCGCGCATGAGATCTTCAGCGCATCGGCCGCTCTCTTCAGTGCGAAGTCGCCTTCGACATGGCCGTACTGGTCGTTGATCTGCTTGAACTTATTAAGGTCGACCATGAGGACATAACGGTCAGGCTTCTCGGACAACTGCTTCGGGACGTCACCCGCGATGTATTTCTTGAGCTGCGTCCTGTTGTTGAGCTTCGTGAGTTCGTCGATGGATACCTGGTCATTCAGTGACGTGATGTAGAAATAGAGCATCATGATCGAGCATCCGAAGCTGAACATCGGTGCCTGCAGCCACAGCGTCTGAATAACTCCGAAGACCGCCAGGATAACGGGATAGATGGCACCGGCAAGATACGTTGACTTGACCGCGTAGTTTTCTTTCCTGAAGGCTCTGATAAAAGACCTTACAAAACTGATTATGATGTAGATGACAGGAACGGTCAGGAAGAGAAGATAGTATAACAGCGTGAGCGTGTTATCTTCTGTCAGCATGGTCCTCGGGAAGAACAGGAACAGCACGATCATTATGACCGCCGAGAGTATCGCCGGAACCAGGACACACATTCTGATCTTGAACTTCTTTATATATTCCTCACCCTGTGAGAGTTCGACATAAATGAACCAGAATCCCGTGATGGCGCTAAGTATTATCGCGTTCAGGATATTGACCAAGGTTACGACAAAATAGATCTTGGGAAGATAACCTCCGAGTATCAGGGCCCAGCAGATGTCGCTTAAGAAATACATGATGTGGGCAATGATAATCTGGAAAAAAATGAGCTGTTTTGACTGTCTGCCGACAGAGCCCGCTTCTCTAAGGAACATCATCACAAACAGGATGATGCTTACGATATTTGCCTCAACATAGAACCATGTATAATCCATAACCATATCAGGATTATAGCTTCTATATAATTTTTTTGTGTTATTCGGAGATTAAGAAATTAAAAATATTTATTAACTTGCAGACACGTTCTTCTTCCTTTGTCTCCTCATCGTCGCCTGATAACTGATGTCTATCAGCCCGAAAACTTTCTTTTCAGGCACCGTTCCGTCCAGCAGCACGGTTATCCAGTGGCGCTTGTTCATGTGGTAGGAAGGCATTATTCCCTGCTCATGGCACAGCGTATCGTGGAGCATGGGATCGTCGATCTTGAGGTTCATACAGTCAACGGATTTGTCGCCTTCGAGCCCCAGTTTGTCACGTCCCACCTTCATTATCAGGGCGAACCATTTGCGGTTGTCCTTATGTCTGAACACGCCTGAAATGAGATCTCCCTCCCACGGGAAATCAGGCTCTACGCCGTACCGGCTCTTTATGTAGCTGATGACGGATTTGCGGGTCATGGTTTTCGGGAGGATCAGTCAGCGAGGAAGTCCTCTAAATAATTCTCCGCAAAATGCCAGACGCCGTAGTAGCAGAGATTGTTGTTCTTCTCCGTCAGGGTCTTGTTGTCGTCGTAGATCTTCTGCGCTGCGAGGCTCGCGCCGCCCGTGGCAACTGCGAGGCCGACAGTTCCGATGGTCTTTGCAACCTTTGCGGAAGGGTCCTCTGCAGCAGGTATCAGGATGGTACCCAGAGCTTCGTTGAATTCAGGCATGAAAGCGTTATATCTCGCATTGTCCTTAACGAATACCGTGTCTGCCTTAACGATCGCATAGCGCATGTTCACGCCGTAGCAAATGCCCCAGCGCTCGTAGAGGATGTCGATGAAGCATGAGAGCGGCTCGGTGTCCTTGATGTCACCGACAATGAGTACTCTGGAGTTGATCGGACCGGTCTTGCGCTTAACGTCCCAGGTCTTCTCTTCCCAGACTTCGAGATCCGCATATGAGATCTTCTCCGAAGCAACGAGTATCTTGCAGATGTCGTCTCCGACCTTCTTGTCTTTGCATATAACGATCAGTTTACCGTCTGTCATGTGTTTCTCCTTCTGTGCCTGCTGATCAGGCCTCAGCCTCGTGAATTCGTGCGATCAATGCCTGGATCTCCCTCTGGACATTTTCTAACCTGATGCACTTCTCAGACCTGCCCTCTCTGGTGCTGCGGAGGTCTGAGATGTTGTCTTCTATCGACCTGATGGACTTCTCCATCGGCGAGGAAACGCAGCTCTTTATGTAGTCGGCGGAATAGTCTTCGAGTGCATTTGCGGCACTGTTGAACTCACTCCTGATATTCTGGCGGTTGTTCTTCTTTGCCTCGATCTGGAGCATCTCGTCGTAGTCACCCTTGAGCTGGAGAACCACCTCAAGACCAATGCCGACTGCACCTGCAATGGACGAAGCTTTACTCGCAACACGGCCTGCCGTTCCCGCTGTTCTCGCGAGCTTCGAACCCGTGTTGATGTTCTTCAGGAAACTCTGCGTATTTGTCGAGAGTCCGATCGCCTTTGCCGAAGCATCAGACAGGCACAGCATCTCCGGAACGCCTGATTTTATGAACGTTCCGACCAGGATATCGCTCTGTTTCTCGAGGTCAGTCGCAGTAACGAAAACCTTCTTTATCGTATCGGGCATGTTGTCGTACTTGTCGACCAGTCTTATCTTGAGGTTCTGGTTGAACTCGGTAGCTTCCATCTCCTCGAAGCTCTGGCCCAGTTCCAGAAGGCTCGTGTGAACGTGGTCATCTGCAGCCGTTCTCGCACCCTCGATCATCTCTTCAGCTCTCTTGCTGTATGCGCCGAGCCTCTCCTCGAGATCCAATTGGCTGATGTCAGAATCGACCAGTGACGCGGCATCCAGACCGACCTCTCTGATCTTTGCGGCGCTGTCGGCGAAGATATCCTTAACTTCCCTCTGCATCCTGTTTCTTGTGTCGAGCAGGATGTGATACTGCTGTCTCAGGTTCTCTTCAAGCGCGTCGATGTCTGCATCTTCAGAACCGGGTGTGAGGCCTCTGATAGCCTCGTCGAGTTCGTTATCCAATACATAGAGATCTGTCGTAAGTTTTGCAGAGAGAGTCTTCTCCTCAACGAACTTATTCAGCGTCTCAATGAATGCTGCATAACCTGATCTCTCGAGCAGTTCGTCAGCGAGCTCGGGATCTTCCTCTCGCTCCTCCAGGCTGTCCAGATAGGACTGCGCATCCAGGAATGAGAGGTTCAGCTGTTCGGGCGTGTATGGCGCCAGAACGTCTCTTAATCCCTTGCGCACAATGTCCTGCTGCTCCGGCGTGTTGCCGCCTGCCGCACGGTCCATCTTGTTTACGACGAGGACCATCTCGCCCGCCTTATCCTTATCGATCGCGAGGTGCCTGAAATGGTCAGCAATATAAGCGTCGAACAACTCATTCGTAACCACGAACACGAGGATGTCGGCAGAAGCGATCGCCTTGTAGGATATCTCGTCGTGGTCAGGTCTCAGTGTCGTGTGAACGCCTGGAGTGTCTACTATCTCAAGGCCGTTCCACTCGTATGTGTGAGTCTCCTCGGTCGTGATCTTCGCACCGGTCGCGATGGTATCGTCACCCGTGAGCATCTTGATTATGGAAGATTTGCCTGCGGAATACTGCCCGGCGAAAACGATCCTCACCTTGTCGGTTTTCGAGCCGTTCATGTCCGGCTTAACACCGGCATCCTCCAGTGCGCGCAACGCCTTCTTCTCCAGTGCTTCCTTCGCACCCGCGAGCTCAGCTATCTTCAACATACAGTCAGCCTCCGATCTTATATGGAGCGAGCTGCTCCAGCAGTCTCAGTTTGTGGAATAACTTAATATCTTTTTCGTCTGTCCTGATTATGACAGTTTCATCCTCATTTTCACAGCCGATATTGTCTTTGGAAACGAGTCCGTCCAATACGTCCGATACGAACTGCGCCTTATCTTCATTTGTGGTAACGAACCTGATCTCTTCGGATATAAGTCCCGACATCTGTGTCCTGAAATCCTCACCTATGCCGCCCTCGTTCTCTTCAACAATAAGCGTGCAGACACCCGGCTCTCTTGATACCGTATTGATCTTCGCCAGATATTCTTCTGATCGTTCCTCACCGAAAACAGCCGATGCGATCTTGCCCGTAAAGGTCTTATTCAGAGTCTGAAGTTCCGTGCGGAGCGAATCAGACAGGCCCCTCTGGGTAGATGCCAGAGACATTATTACCTTCTCCATCTCGGTCAGTTCTCTGATGACGAGATCGATCTTGCCTTCGACCAATCTGTCCAGGTTCTTCTCTAACTGCGACCAGATATTGTCGCATGTGCTGTTAACGGAATTGCTGAGTTCCTTCTCCAGGCTGGCGCGCGCCTTTGCCATCTTGTCGACACGCGATTCGATGAACAGAACGCCGATACCGCCGGTGATTCCGATCGCAGATGCGATCCAGCCGACAGGGCCTGCAGCGCTTACTCCGACGGCAGATAAGATATATGCCGCGATCGCTCCGCCGCTGCCCAGTACCAGGCTCGTCCAGCTCGCGATCCTCTTTGCGTCAACCAGTTCAGGCGTGAGGAAATTCCTCTCGAGCGACTCGACGGAAACATATTTGAGTTCGCTCGTCATCTCGCGGAGCATCTCACTGATGATGCCGTCAACTTCGGCTTCCATGTCATCTAAAAGTTCGCGGCACCTGCCCTCGAGGTTCTTGCCCTTAACGAGCTCGCCCCAGGCAATGTCTGCCATCTTGTCGTTATAGTGGTCCTCGGAGAAATTCGCGATATCCATTCGGAACTCGGTCTTAAGACGCATCATGAAAGACTCGATGCGCTTCTTACCCGACTTCACGAAGGTCTCCCTTCGCTTCGCGAGAGCATTCTTCTTATCTGAAATGACCTTCGCCTGCGCCTCGTTCATGCGGCTCTGGCCGTCGAGTTCCGAGAGTGCCTCACTCATGGGATTGGCGATTATGTCGGCAAAAGTCTTGACTCTGATGTACTTGCCGCGGACTTTTACCTCATCACAGATGAAGGATTTGAGTTCGTCTATGTGGCTCACTTCACGCCAGAAATCAGCATCGGGATCGCCTGATTTCTCACACTTTACGGCCTCGTAAGCGGACTTCAGATGCACGCTCACGAACGGGACGCTGTCCCAGTTCTGGCCATAGATCTCAGCGAACTTGCAGAACTGTTTCCTGATGTCTTCGATACGCTCGTAATCAAAGGCGCGCTTCATGTCGCGCTCGATGAGCTTCCTGCTCTTGCCGGCATCGATCGACACCTTCACGTTCATTATCACGATCACGGGCTTGCCGAGGTCCTTAACCTGGCTGAAGCACTCGGCCTCAACCGCCTGCGGAGCATCGTCCGTCAGAAGGAACACGATGAGGTCGGCCGTCTTTGCGGCATCGAACGCTAGTCTTGTATCCTCTTCTCCCTCGAAAGCGCCTATTCCCGGAACATCCGTAACCGCCAGACCGTTCCACTCGTATCGCCTTATGTCTCTCGTAGTTCTCTGCGCGCCCATGCCGATCGCAGATCCGTCACCTTCAGTGAGGACCTCCATCAGGGTGGATTTGCCTGCCATCGTCCGACCGAAAAGCGTGATCGAGAACTTCTCCAGATCGTCCTTGAGCGTCTCCAGATCTTCGGTGAATGTCAGCCTCAGGCTGTTCACGGCGCCGCGTATCTCGGTGAGCTGGCTCTCGAGCACGTCGCCCATTCCGGTTACTTCACAGGGAGAAGTCTGATATTCCAATGCCGTCTCGCGGATCTTGTCTTCAGCGGATGTTAAGATCCCGTCGAGCGCGGTCTTCTCATTTAACGCGAGTTCATAGCCGCCCTTAGCCGCTGTGCAGCATTCATCAAGAACTTTGGTAAGATCGGTGTCAGCCATATGAACTCCCCTCGAATTCAGTGGATTGCCGCGGTCGGTTGCCGCGCAAAGACATTATAACATTACATATGCGTGCGCGCGTGAAGACCGGAAATCGGCAGTACGTAATTTGTACAGTAAAACCCAGCTGTTTACTGTACGATTTACGTATTTTCGGGCATTAGTACGTAATTTGTACAGTGTTCGAAGGTGATTTACTGTACGTTTTACGTACTCGCCTCGAAAGCAAGCCTCTTCATTGCCGGTACTGATCTCAGCAATTTCTCTCAGTGCAAATTTTGTGCGTTTCAAAGCCGTTTTACGCACAGATTCACGCACTTTGGACCCAAAATGCAATTTCTTGTGCGTCAGAAGGAGATTTCACGCACAAAATACGCACAGCTCCGGACACCCCGAAAACATCCACCGGCTGCACCCGCCAAGTATCTAATAATCCCCCTAAAACAAACAAAGGACGGCTCTTGTAACCGTCCAATGTCCTGTAATACATAATATTACAATGCCTACCAGTTTCGAGGAGGTAGCAAGACTATTATATCAACGTTCTTCCGATATACTTCTGATGCATGCACCAAAAATCCCGTCAAATGTTTATACAACTTCACACACTTTTATGGGTTCCATGAACAAGGGACGGCTTCTCCAGCCGTCCCTTATCCAATTATTATATGGGGGAGAAATGAGGGGTATAGCTTATTTCATCGAAGCTTCCGTAGCGCTTCTGATCCTTCTGATAACTTCCGAATGCGATAGGAACTTGCCGGACTCGTTATCGATATAAGTGTTGGGAACAATTCCCATGCCTGCAAAGCCCAGGCTGATGTCGGACTTTACGCCGAACTTGTTCTCGAGGAGTTTTTCAACGAAAGTGGCATAACCCACATTGGATCCTCTGAGAAAACCGGGAAGTATTCCGGTGCCCGGTACTTCACTCATTGCCTGAACTACATCTGCGAATTCATTGACGGCGGTTTCATGTGATACAGACATGTCCTGTCTCTTTATAGTTGTGATGCTCATATTTGTCACCTTCATGAGTTGTTTTTGTTTGCTGGCAACAGTATCTCACCGGGAAGGCTTCAAAAATATAATCAATGACAGGGTGATCCGTTGCTTAAGCAACAGAATTGGGAAGGAGTGTTAATTAACCGGGATATATTTTCAGATACCCATTCTCGCAGCGGCAGTATCTGCCATCTGCGTGTACTTTATGTTGGGATTCTTTTCCATCATTTCCGCCATCAGTGCCTGGTACTCAGCATCGCCTCCGTACTCGCCCATGTGGAAAAAAATGCAGAGTCTTTCTTCATCTGTCAGCTTAATGATGTTACTCTCAATGAGTTCGACCGACTTCTCACTGTGCCTCTTATCCGCGCCTTTGCGCGCAACGACCACGATGTTACCGTCCTTAAGTGCAAAGTCTTTCTGGTCGCATTTACACATGTCGTGGAACAGACCGATTATGTACGGGGATTCTTCGCGATCCCATGTAAGCGGCTCGTTCGTTGTGTACTCCAGCAGTAACTCAGTCACCTTCATGCTGTGGTCGAAATTTCCGCCGATCCAGTTGCCGTGATGCTTGAACGAAGACGGCGCAGTAAAATAATCCGCACCGCGCAGATATTCCATAACTTCGTCGCTTACCAGAGCAGGAAATCTTCCGGTTATTTCGCGGTATTTTCCTGCATTCTTTTCAACAGCATTCTTAAGTAATTCTTCGCACATGGAACAAGCATATCACATGCATTCAGTCAGTGACGTAAAAACGCAAAATAAAAACCGCGCACGAATGCACGGTTTGTTTTTACTGATCCTGCGGATAACATTTCCTCATCCGTTTACAAGGCGCGAAAACCATCACCCGCGGGATCAAGTGCTTCTAGTTATATGATGAGGATAATGACCTTCAGATTTTTTATTCCGGTTTATGCAACCCTGTCTCTGAGCTGATCGAATACCTTCTTAGCGATCTGCTTTACATTCGGATCTTCTTCCGAGAAAGCGAGCTTCTTGATGTATTCCTCACAGACCTTTGCGTGGATCGTGCCTGCAGATTCACATGCAGCTGCTCTTACCATAGGAGACTTATCGCGCAGGAGTCTGATCAGGACCATTCCGGAATCGTATGTGGGGATCATGCCAAGTGCTATAGCCACCGTTACTCTGATATCCTCGTTGGGGTTAAGAGCGTACTTGGAAATGGCATCAAGCTTTTGCTTGGCTCCCAGTTTCAAAATTTTCTCTTTTAAAGCGTCAGCAAGTGCCATAATCTGATCCTCCTTCTTTTGTATTTGTACCTCCATTATATAGGCCGAATTTCGACATAATAATCAACACAAAATTAACACTCTGTAAACATTGAAACAGAGCGCTTTAGCGGCATAAAATTCCTCATAAAAAAATGAGACTTTGCCAGGGGTCAGGCAAGCCTCATTTCCGGTTATATTTTAATTCAGAATCAGCACTCGGGAGATGTGGAAATTCTGTTGATGATGTTCTGCATTTCAGCAGCATTTACGTCCTCTGCAAAGATACCGAAGAAAGCATCGTCGCCTACCTTGCAGACATAGATCATGCTGTAACCGTCCGTGTACATAATGCCGTCGTTGATCTCTTTGCAGTGATTGTCGTTCTGCGCCATCTCAAGACAATCGTTATATGACTTTTCACTGAGTGCGATTCCGATTGCAACTTCAGGAATATCTTCATTCTTTTCCTGATCGTAAACGTAAACTGCACCCTGCGTGAACTCACAGGAATAACCGTCTGACAGATCTATCGTTGTCTCGACTGCGTGATCGTTCCTGAACAGTTTTGCAGATGCGATCTGGCTGGCTTCCTTCTTCTTCGAACATCCTGCAAAACATCCGAGTGAGATTGCTGCGATTGCTGCTGTTGTTACTAATGTGATT
>JAEEGL012431364.1_pt1 | contig 13313 bp, 13 predicted proteins | sample 9134231 | NCBI WGS metagenome assembly JAEEGL01 (sample SAMN16246548, study PRJNA631951) | gut metagenome | biome: gut microbiome; feature: rumen; material: fiber-attached | host: Bos | place: Iran: Karaj | collected 2018-10 | reverse complement strand
GCGGTCCAGCCCGCAGCCGCGGCGAATCGTCCGCAGGGCCAGCCGGGTGCCTATCCCAACCGTCCGCAGGGCCAGCCGGGCGCCTATCCCAACCGTCCCCAGGGCCAGCCGGGCGCTTATCCCAATCGTCCCCAGGGCGCTTATCCCAACCGTCCTCAGGGCCAGGGCACCTACGGCACTCGTCCCCAGGGCCAGCCGGGCACTTATCCCAATCGTCCCCAGGGCGCTTATCCCAACCGTCCCCAGGGCCAGGGCAGTTTCGGCAATCGTCCCCAGGGACCGGGCTCTTTCGGCAATCGTCCTCAGGGTCAGGGCAATTACGGAAACCGTCCTCAGGGTCAGGGCTCTTTCGGCAGCCGTCCCGGTCCCGCGCGGCCGCCCAAGGATGAGCTGATCCCGGCGGAGCAGAAGCAGCGGGCCAGCAATTACGATCCCAACAAGAATAAATATGTCCGTCAGCATGATCCGGAAAGGGTCGCGAAAAACCGCAAGCAGCTGGTCAAGGACAATTTCGTGGATTATGACGATGACTACGTGCGCACCAGGAAGAACAAAAACAAAAAGCCTTCCGCGCAGCAGCTGATGGCCCCCATCAAGATCGAAACGGCTTACATGACCGCCGAGACCATCACCGTCAAGGATCTGACCGAGCGTATCGGCAAGCCCGCTCCCGAGATCCTCAAGAAGCTCCTGATGCTGGGCATCGTTTCCAACATCAACAGTGAGCTCGACTTTGATACCGCTTCCCTGGTGTGCACCGAGTTCGGCGTCACCCTGGAGAAGAAGCTGGACAAGACGGCTGAGGAGGCCCTGAGCGACACCCGGATCGAGGATAAAGAGGAAGACCTGCAGCCCAGGCCTCCCGTCATCACCATCATGGGTCACGTCGACCACGGCAAGACCTCCCTTCTGGACTATATCCGTTCCTCCCACGTCACCGCCAGCGAGGCCGGCGGCATCACTCAGCATATCGGCGCTTACACCGTTGAGCTCAACGGCCGCACGATCACCTTCCTGGACACCCCCGGTCACGAGGCCTTCACGGCGATGCGCATGCGCGGCGCCCAGGCCACCGATATCGCGATCCTGGTGGTCGCGGCGGATGACGGTGTGATGCCTCAGACCGTCGAAGCGATCAACCACGCGAAAGCGGCCGGAGTGCCCCTGATCGTTGCCATCAACAAGATGGATAAGCCCGGGGCCAATCCGGAGCGCATCAAGGAAGAACTGACCAAATACGATCTGGTGCCCGAGGAGTGGGGCGGCGAGACGATCGTCGCCGAGGTCAGCGCCGTGACGGGCCAGGGCGTGGATGAGCTGCTGGAGCTGATCCTGCTCCAGGCGGATATGCTCCAGCTGCGCGCCAATCCGGACCGTATGGCCAGCGGCGTCATCATCGAGGCCAAGCTGGACAAGGCGCGCGGCCCCATCGCCACCGTGCTGATCAAGAACGGTACCCTGAAGGTCGGCGACAACATCATCGCGGGTCTGGCCAGCGGCCGTGTCCGTGCTCTCACCAACGATAAAGGTGAGCGGGTCAAATCTGCCGGTCCCGGTATGCCCGTGGAGATCGCCGGCTTCAACGATGTTCCTTCCGCCGGTGACGAGATGGATGCTGTCGAGGACGACCGCCTGATGCGCCAGGTCGCCGAGGAACGCCGGAACAAGATCAAAGCCGCCAGGTCGGCCACCAGCAAGGTCAGCCTGGAGAACCTGTTCGAGGGCATCAACGAGGGCAAGGCCCAGACCCTCAACCTGATCATCAAGGCGGACGTTCAGGGCTCCGTGGAAGCGGTCAAGCAGGCCCTGGAGAAGCTGAGCAACGATTCCGTCAAGATCAACGTGCTGCATTCCGCTGTGGGCGCCGTCACCCAGGACGACGTCAACCTGGCTGCCGCCTTCGGCGCCACGATCATCGGCTTCAATATCCGGCCGGATTCCCAGGCAAAGGACGCCGCCGAAAAGCTGGACGTGGAGATCCGCCTGTACCGCATCATCTACCAGGCCATCGAGGATATCGAAAAGGCCATGAACGGTATGCTCCAGCCGGAGTTCAAGGAAGTCCTTCTGGGGCACGCTCAGGTCAGGAACGTCTTCAAGATCACGGGCGTCGGCATGATCGCCGGCTGCTATGTCCAGGACGGCAAGCTCCAGAGGAACGCCCAGGTCCGCCTGCTGCGGGACAACGTGGTGGTCTACGAGGGCAAGCTTTCCTCTCTGCGCCGTTTCAAGGACGACGTCAGGGAAGCCGCCCAGGGCTTTGAGTGCGGCGTCGGCCTGGAAAATTACAGCGACATCAAGGAGAACGACGTTATCGAGTGCTTCATCATGGAGGAGATCACTCAGGAATAACAGGTGGATATCATGGCAAACTATCGCATCGACCGTATCAGTGAGGAAGTCCGTCACGCCGTGGATGAGATCATCCGCGGCATGAATGATCCCCGGATCGGCGGCACCTATTCCGTCACGCGCGCGGAAGTCACGCGTGACCTGAAATACGCGAAGATCTATATCAGCATCCTGGAGGACGACAAGGCCGACGGATTCATGCAGGCTGTCAAGAAGGCGGCCGGCTACATCCGGCATGAGCTGGGCGGCAGGGTGGACTTAAGAGCGCTCCCGCAGCTGATATTCGTCCGGGATCAGAACATCGCGTACGGCATCTATATCAACGAACTGCTCAAAAAGGTAGGCACTTCTCATGAAACAGATCAAACCGATCAATGACGCCGAACTGGTCAGCGCCGTCAAGGCCGCGAAGTCGGTCTTCATCACCGCGCATATCAGGCCGGACGGGGACGCGATCGGAAGCCTGCTGGCCATGAGATGCCTCCTGAAGGATCTGGGCAAATCGGTGGTGGCCTGCCTGGCGGACCCCGTACCGGAGATCTTCCTGTTCCTTCCCGGCGCTTCCGACATCGTCCGTCCAGACCAGGTGACGGACCCGTCGGTATTCGACACGGCCATCGCCATCGATTGTTCCGATGAAGCCAGGATGGGCGCCGCGCAGGAGATCTTTCATCAGATCCCCGTCACGGTGCAGCTGGATCATCATCACACCAATCCGCTCTACGCGATGCACAACGCGGTGGACGGTTCCAGTTCATCCGCCGGCTGCATGGTCTGGCGCCTCATGGGGGCCCTTGGGATCGGGATGACCAAACCGGTGGCCATGTGCCTCTATGCGGCGGTGTCCTCCGATACCGGCAATTTCTGCTTTTCCTGCACCGATGAGGAGACTTTCCTGTGCGCCGCGGATATCGCGTCCACCGGGATCGACATCAATTCCGTCGCCAGGAACATCCATCTGCTCAAGCCGGTGGGGCATATCCGCCTGCTTGCCCGGGCGCTGTCTTCCCTGGCGCTGTTCTGTGACGGCCAATGCGCGTCCATGATCCTGGATCAAAAGGATTTTCAGGAGGCGCACGCCCTTCAGGAGCATATGGACGGTATCGTCAATTACGGGCTCAACCTGTTCGGCGTCAAGATGGCTTTCCTGATCGACGCCTCCGAGGAGCACGCTAAAAAGGTCTCCTTCAGGGCCCTGCCGCCCTATGACGTTTCCGCCATCGCTTCTTCTCTCGGCGGCGGCGGCCATGTCCTGGCCTCGGGCTGCTGTGTGGATATGCCTCTGGACGAGCTGATCCACGATATCGAAGAAAAAATGATCGACCAGATCAGGGGTGCCCATTGAACGGGTATCTGAATGTATTAAAGCCGCCAGGGATGTCCTCGGCGGCTGTTGTGTCTGTGGTCCGGCGCCGTTTCGGCGTCAGGACCGGCCACGCGGGCACTTTGGACCCGGAAGCCGCCGGCGTCCTGCCCGTCATGCTGGGCAAAGCCACCCGTTTCCTCGACTATTTCTCATCCATGGGCAAGCAGTACATTGCCCATGTTTCATTTACCGGGGCGACGGATACTCAGGACGCGGGGGGCACGCTGATCCAGGCGCCGGCCGGGGTGCCGGATGAGGAACGGTTCGTCCGCGCGCTGGCGCGTTTCACCGGCGAGATCGTTCAGAAGCCCTCCAAGTACTGCGCTGTCAAGCGCGACGGCGTGCCCCTGTACGCGCTGGCCCGGAAGGGCGTGGATGTGAGCGTGCCGGAAAGGACGGTCGTCATCGACGAGATAACCCTTCTCGCGTCCTTCCCGGACGGGTACCTGATCCGTGTCACCTGCTCAGGGGGCACCTATATCAGGACCCTCTGTCACGATCTGGGTCAGTTCCTGGGCTGTCCGGCGCATATGCGGTTTCTTTTAAGGTCCCGGGCGGGGTGGTTCGGTCTGGAAGACGCGGTAAGGATCGAGGAGATCACGGAAGGGGATATGCCGGCGATCCTCCCGATGGATTATCCGCTGAAGCATTACAGGCGGTACGATCTGAGACCGGAGCAGGAGAAAGCCGCCAGGAACGGGCTCAGCTGGGTCTCGCCCGACCCGGATCAGCCGGACGGCCTCTTCAGGGTCTATCTCGGGGATACTTTCGCGGGCCTCGCATCATCGGAGGCCGGCGTGATGAAAATGAAGGTCAGCGGTTTTGTCTGACCGGGGGATGACGCCATGATGGAAAAAGAAGAAGCGGGGAAGCTGTACGGGGATGTCAGTCGTTTTATAGTGTGTTATCCGGGGCTGATCCTGGGGTCGGCCGATTACGCGGCCTGCATGAAGGATGATCTGATCCGCGGCTTTTACGGCAATGTGCTGTATTACGAGGTGATGCCCTCGTCCCATGCGGAAAAGGACGCGGCAGAATGGGCCGCCGTCGGGACCAGCCGCCTGCTCGAGCAGGATCACTCATCGCTTCTGGATACTTTGGCCCGGGTTTTCGATGCCCGGGACGAGGTGCTGGACATGATCGAAGCCTTTGAGGCGGACCAGCAGCTGCTCCCGGTGGGGTTGTGCTTTGCCCTCGCATCTTTCATCCTGGCCCTGGCGGGCGTTCGCAAAAAAGGGGACAGCTACGAGATCATCGCGGGGGAGGAGCCGGTCCTCATCGACCTGCCTGAGGATCTCGGGAACGCTTTCCGGCACCTGTCGACGGATATGACGGCCGAATCCCTCGCATACGCTGTATTGTCGGATGTGGATCTCTGGGGGCGCGACCTGAGAAAGATCACCGGGCTCGAGGACAGGATCGCGGCCGTGATCGCCGATGTGCAGGCTGCCGGTTTCAGGCAGGCGCTCAAGTCGCTCAAGATCAAGGAACAATGGTAGGAGGCTGACTTATGCTGGATCAGGAGGACAAACGCCGTCTCTCGGCCGATCTTTACAGGGTGGAGCGGCAGAACAGGCTGCGCACCGCCGCGGGTGTCGTCGATTATTTCGTGATGCTCCTGGGGATCGTCTGCATCCTTATCTGCGTCGCCCTGATCATCAGCCTGGGCAACTGGCTCTATCAGGATATCATGAACAACTTCGCGATTATCCTTCATCACTTAAGGTAGGCGGTCTTATGGCGGATCCATGGGAACAGCTTCATCAGGATATCGCCGGCTGCAGGCGCTGCGGCCTGTGCGGCCATATCCGCGACAAGGTGCCCGGTCAGGGCGATAAAAACGCCCGCCTGATGCTGATCGGGGAAGGCCCAGGCGCGGACGAAGACGCCCAGGGCCTGGCTTTCGTCGGCGCGGCGGGGCAGCTGCTCACGCGCGAACTGAAAGCCATCGGGCTTGAAAGGGAACAGGTCTATATCTGCAACGTGGTCAAATGCCGCCCGCCGCAGAACAGGGTCCCCCTGCCGGAGGAAGCCGAGGCCTGCATGCCGTATCTCAAACGGCAGCTGGATCTGGTCAGGCCCCGGGTGGTGATCCTTCTGGGTTCCACGGCGGCGAAAGCTTTTTTCGGGCCCCAGACGCGGATCACCGCTGTGCGGGGCAAATGGTTCATGAAGGATGATATCTACTGGATGCCCACCTTCCATCCGGCGGCGCTCCTGCGGGATGAAACGAAAAAACGTCCCGTCTGGGAGGACCTGAAGGCGGTCCGCCGCATGCTGGACCGTATGGAGCGGTCCGCCGCGGGAAAGGAGGCGCCCGATGGCGAAAGGAATGGCTGAGACGCGGCGGCTCCGGGACCGCGCGGCCGGCAGTCATAATACCGGTTTCATCAAGTGCGTAGCCATCCTGTTCATGTTCGCCGACCACGCGGGCAAGCTGTTCTTTCCCCAGATCCCCGAAATGAGGCTCCTGGGCAGGATCGCCTTCCCGCTGTTCGCCTGGGGCATCGTGCTGGGCAGCGGGTATACCCGCAATATCTGGCGGTATACTCTCAGGGTGCTGATCACGGGGATCGTGTCCCAGCCGCTGTATATGCTGGCGCTGAAGCATCCGTGGCCGGGTTTTGTCTGGAACGATCCGTCCACCTGGGGCTCGATGAACATCTTTTTCACCCTGGCTCTGGGGCTCGCGGCCATCGCGTGCATCCGCGAGAAGCGCTTCCTCAGCCAGATCTGGGGCCCCTGTCTGGCTCTGATGGCCGCGGCGGTATTTCCGGTGGATTACGGATGGAAAGGCGTGCTTTTGATCCTTGTGCTCTATGGCGCGCGCAGGGACCGGGCTGCCCTGGCAGCGGCGTTCCTGGCTTTCTGTCTCTTCTGGGGGCTGACAAGCGCCTCGGTGTCCGTTGTCTTCGGGTACCGTATCCCGTCAAAAGGTCTCCTGAGCAATCTCGTCACCACGGTGGTGCGGATGCAGTTTTTTGCGATACTGGCTCTGCCGCTCATCCTGTGGGATCCCGTAAAGCCCTTCAGGACACCCAAATGGTTTTCTTACGGTATTTATCCCTTCCACCTGATCGTTCTGTACCTGATCGGGCTCATCGTCCGATAGAGATCCCATACAGTCTGCAGCATAAAAGGGCCCGCGTAAAGCTGATGCTCCGCGGGCTCTTTTATCATGAGGGTATCGATCGTTATCTGTAACGGATGCTCATGCGCTTGACCGCGCCGTTCTCCAGGTAATAGCTCAGCATCACCAGGGAGTTGTCCTCACGGTAATCCACATAGTCTATACGGTCGTTCGTCTCGTCCAGGTGGTACAGTTTCCCGTAGCCTTCCGCGGCATCCCAGTAGAGGCTGCGGTCTCCGTTCTGGTCCTTGGCCTGGCCCATGTCGCGGTATTTTTCCGTCACCGTCGTTTCGCTCATGTTGATCCGGGTGCTCCGCGGCCCCGTCACGGCCGGATCGGTCGTGTCGTATTCATAGAGCACATACCCCGAGGTGGTGGGCATGAAGCGGGCCCAGCCCCAGGGATAGGTCAGGTCAAGACACGCGGGGGAGACCTCCGACGTGAATTCCTTCTCGCTCTCCGGTTCCCCGAAGGACCGCACGAACTGGTCCCGGGACGTGACAAGGATGTTGGCGTTGGAGAAATTGTCCTTCTCGTTGAAGTATTTCTTGAAGGGGATATTGATCTTCATCTCCACGTCCATCTCATTGCTGACCTTGCCGTACGCGTTGATGGCGATGGCTTTGACATGGATGCGGCCGCCGGGCAGCCAGAAGGGTTCCCCGTCGTATTTGGGTGAGTTGGTGGTGGGGGACTGCCCGTCGATGGTATAGTAGATGTCCACGCTGTCGGCGTCATCCCCGTTGTACCGGATCCATACGCGCTGCCGTGTCTCGTAATCGTCCGGCGCCAGGCTCAGCTTGGGGCTCATGGGCACCGGCGCCACCACCGTATAGGAGGCGGTCATCTCGTCGCTGATCAGGTCGCTGCTCAGGGCGATGGCGCGGATGGTGTGGTAACCCTCTTTCAGCTCCAGGGGTGTGGAGTAAAGCGTACCGTCCTCGGGCAGGGTGGCGCTTTCGTCCCCGTTGAGCAGATAGTAGATATCATAGCCTTCCTTGCTCAGCAGGATGACTTTTTTATACTGCTCCAGGGTCTTCAGGTCCAGCTGGTATTTGCCGGCCGCCAGGGAAGCGGTGGGGGAGGAGGGCAGCATGTCGTTGCGCTGTCTCAAAAAGGTGGTGTCCCCTGTCTTCTCATATGCGACCCTCAGGAGCTCCGCCAGCTCCAGGCGCCTGCCCTGATCGGACAGGATGCTGGCGTACAGGCGGTAAGCGGTGGTGTTCTCGCTGTTGACCGTCGTATACAGGCGGATATACAGCGCCTCGGCCCGGTCCATCTGGCCCGCCGCCTCATACGCCTCGCCCAGCAGGAGCAGCTTGGTATAGATATCCTCCCTCTGGGGCTCCTGCGCGTAGGCCGTCTCATAGCAGAAGACCGCCTTCTCCACATAGCCCTGGTCCAGATACTCCGTGCCCAGGGACCAGAGGGCGTCGGCATTGGCTTCATAGCCCAGGCGGGCGAGGATCAGCTGTCCGTTGTCCGTCGTTTTCAGGTACAGATACCCGCCGGCGGCGCCGACCAGGAGGAGCGCGATCAGGATCGTCCACAACAGGGCCCAGTTGACGGAGCGCTTCAGGCGTCCCGAAGGCTTTTTCACATCGATCCGGTCGTCCCTGGACCGGCGGCCGCCCGTTCGTCCCGTCTGCTCGGGAGGATTGGACGTGTGGAAGTCATGGGCGGAACCGATCAGCATGACGGGGCCCTGCCCGTTTTGAGCGGAGCCGCTTTTGCCCTGGCGCATCGCCATGATGCCGTCGCTTTCGGTGTAATTCTGCAGGGTCTGTCCGCACTCGGGACACACCGGCAGCATCTGTTCCGTATTGTAGCCGCAGTTTGGGCAGATCATTTATTCCTGTTCTCCTGTAAAGCCCGCAGGGCGTTGTACTCCGGATCCGATTCGTCCCAGTCCCTCTCCGGAGCGATGCCGCCGAGCCGTTCGATGGCGTTTCTCAGTTCGATATAATCCAGATACCCGGTCTCGTCCGACTCCGCCATGTCCTTGAGGGGCTGGAGCGCTTCCTGGCTGCCCATCCGGCCCAGGTAATCCGCCAGCACGGCTGTCCGGCCTTCCCGGCTCAGCAGCATCCTGAGGGCGGCGCGGACCAGCTCGTCATCACAGGGATACTTGCTCAGCAGTCCCAGCAGGGCCTCCCGTCCCTCCGGCGTCGCCTCGTCGAAGGCCCGGCGCATGGCGGGGACAGCGTTCTCGCCCATGGCGTCCAGGGCTTCCAGAGCCAGGTCGGCCATGTCATCCTCGCCTTCGCCGCGGGCGGTCTGCCAGCTGACGTACAGGTCCAGCGGCTTGGCGCTGTCGATGCGGCGCAGCAGGTCGATGCTCAGCAGCCGGGCCTCCTTCGGGGCGCGCTCCTTGTTGAGCAGCTTCATCAGCGCTTCCTCGGATTCCGCGCCCATTTCCGCGATCCTCTCCAGCATGATGTCCGGCACCGGCACACGCTGCTTGATATAGTCTTCCATGTACCTGACCAGGGCGGGGGCATCGGTCATGGCGGCGAAGTATCCCCTCGGGCTCACACCGCCCAGCAGCGCCATGGGCGTTTCCAGGAAACCGTCATATACCTGGGGCATCGCTTCCTCCATGGCGTCATAGTTCGGGTACTTCTTCTGGTTCGCCTTCATCCATTTCTGCAGGTACATCCTGAATTCCTTGTCGATATTGACGCACTTCATAATCGGCTCCTGTTACTTTTCTTCGATCATCTGCCGCAGTTCTTCCTCGGTGAACCGGTACTGCTTCCTGCAGAAATGGCAGGTGCATTCCGCGCCGTGATCCTGCTCTATCATCTGCTTCAATTCGTCCGGCCCCAGGGTCGTCAGTGCCCTGGCGAATCGTTCCTTTCCGCAGTCGCACTGCCACGACACGTCCTCCCGGGCCAACAGCTTCGGGTCCATCCCGTCGAACCACATGGGGTACAGGTCGTCCAGGGACATGTCGGCGATCTCCCGGCTGACCGATGAGAAGAGCATGCTGCGGATCTCCAGCTGCTCCAGGGTCTCCTCGCTGCAGCCGGGCATGGGCTGCACCAGCACGCCGCCGCTGGAGAGGCAGTACCCGTCATTGACCAGCGCGCCCAGAGCCACCACGGAGGGCTGCTGCTCGCTCTTGGTGAAATAGCGCGCGAACTCCTCGCCGATCTCGCCTGTCGTGATATCGATCTGTCCGATATAGGGCTCTTTCATTTTCAGGTCCTTGATCACGCTCATCCGGCCGCTGTGACCGATGTAGGCGCCCACGTCCAGGTGGCCGTCCTCTTTGAGCGGCAGCTCCGTTTCGGGGTGATCCATGGTGAGCTTGACATTGTGTCCGTGCCCGACGGCGGTCACCCGGCCGGCGGGGCCGTCACCGTTGAAGATCACGGTGACGTTCGCCTGGCTGTCCTTCATCATCGTGGACAGCATCAGGGTGCCGGTCATGATCCGGCTCGCCGCGGCCAGGGCCACGTTGCTGGGCTGATGGATATCGGCCATGGCCCGGGTCGCTTCCGTGCTCCGGCACAGCAGCACTCTCACCTGGCCGTCCATCAGCGTCAGATGGAGCATCTCGTCCCGCATGTCCTTCGGATCCGTGTATTTCAGCATAATCCCTCCTGTGTTAAGGGTGTACGGCGATGAAGTGCCATCGCTCGTCCCTTTCGTCCGCCTTGTCTTTCAGATCGCCGCCGAAAACGCCGATCTCAGAAAATCCCGCTTCCCGCAGCATCCCGGTGAGCTCATCCGAAGTGTGGGCGTACTGCACCTGGTCTTCCTCGAAGCGGTCATATGAGCCCTTCGGGTTTTGAACAAAGCCCGTCAGGCGGATGGTCAGTCTTTTTTTATCCCTTGACAGGGAATTCTCCCAGATATAGCAGTAATCGTCCTCGATCCTGGTGAGGGTGGAGCCTCCCAGGGTATGGATCAGTTTGCGCGGGGTCGACACGTCGAACAGGATCACGCCTCCCTGCCGGGTATACCGGAAAGCTCTTTGAAAAAACGCCCGGCAGCCGTCATCGTCCAGGTAATTCACCCCGTCACAGGTGCACAGGACAGCGTCCTGCTTCCCTTGAAGTTCCATGCGGGTCATGTCCTGGCGGATATAGGGGATCATCAGTCCCGCGCGGCGGCTCTTGTCCATGGCCTGCGCGAGCATCTCGCCGGACAGGTCCACGCCGCACAGACGGTAGCCCATCTCAGCCAGGGGGATGGTCAGGCTCCCGGTCCCGCAGGCGCATTCGCAGATCTTCATTCCGGGCAGGATGCCGCGCTCCGTGAGGCGCCCGGCGATGGCGGCGGCCCAGGACGCATAATCCACATCCGCCATCATCAGGTCATAATGGCTCGCAAAATCCGTGTACACCCGTTCACTCCTGCTTTTGCTCGGTCTCTTCTTCCTCGTCGTCCTCGTCCGGCTCCGTGTTCAGGCCCTGGTTCACCTTGGCGCCGTCGATCCGCGGATTGATGAACTTGTCGAATACGGCATTGGTCAGGGAAGCGTTGACGAAGCGGCTCAGGGCCACGCCGATGATCACGTAATACAGCACCCACACGATGATGGCGTACATGCCGATGGATGTGAACAGCAGCAGCAGGAACAGGATGATCGAGGGCACCAAAGCCAGCAGGCGCACGCCCGCGGTCTGGGGCAGACGCCCCATCCCCAGCATCAGGCCGTTGCGGATCAGCTGCGTGAAGCGGAGCTTATAGGTCACGATCATGGGATACATGTACATGACCCCCAGGGACCACAGCAGGCCCAGCATCAGCACCAGGATCTGGGGGATGATGAAGAAGAAGCCGTTGGTGTCGGCCATGCCTCCGTAGAAATTCCAGCACACATAGATCGTGATGGGCACCACGCTCGTGATGGCGGATACGCCCAGGCCCTGCTTCCAGTTCTCCTTCACGGCGTCCTTGAAGTCAGACCAGATGAAGGCGTGCTCGTCCCGGGCCCAGTTCCGCGTGATGTACGCCAGGCCCGTCTCGACGGGACCGGTGATCAGGATGCAGGGGATGGCGAAGAGGACCAGCTGCCACAGGATGCCTTTGTTGAAGTCGGAGATGCTGAAGTTGAGGAACCATTTCACCGCTTCCTCGCTGTATTCGCCGGCGGCGAAGATCTCGTTGATCTCCGCCATGGTCTCCTCGCTGATGGGGCTCCCGTTCAGTTGGATGCCGGCGGCGTTCAGGGTGTCCTGCATGATCAGATACTGGTTGACGCCCTGCAGGTACGTCGTCAGGCTCACGGTCAGAAGGATGATCAGCGGCAGGAAGATCAGGATGGTCATCATGTTCAGGCGGCACAGCGCGGACAGGCGGATGCGCAGCATCTCGAAAAAAAGCTGCTTTCTGTTCTTCGGCAGGTCGTTCTTCGTGTAATCGCCCTTGCCGCTCTTGCCGTAGTAATAGTTGTTCATCATCTTTCCAAACATACTGTCAAGGCCTCCGATCTTTATTCCACGGGATTATATCATATCAGCGGGAAAATGGAAACGGGTCCCGGGCGGGCCGGCATCAGCGGCATGCCCGGTCTTTGGCGCCGCAGCCCGCGCACCCGTCGCAGCAGGATCGCCCCTTGCGCCGGGCCTGTTTCCTGCGCGACATCGCGAATGCCGCCGCGCCTATGATCGCCGCGAGGACGAGCACATCCCAGAAGTTCATCGATACACCCTCCCTTCAGGCCGCGCCCAGCGCCATGGCGATGAGCCGCACCAGGAGCGCGGCTGCCCAGGCGATGCCGCACTGCCAGAGCACCACGATGATCGCCCACTTGTGTCCCAGCTCCCGCCGGATGGCAGCCACGGCTGCCACACAGGGGGTGTAGAGCAGGCTGAACACCAGCATGGAGGCGGCCGTCGCGGCGCCCAGGGCGGTGACGCCGCCGCCGAACAGGGTCTCCATCACGCTGACCACGCTCTCCTTGGCCATGAACCCGCTCACCAGAGAGGTGATGATCCGCCAGTCTCCGAGCCCCACGGGCTTCATGACCGGCACCAGCAGGCCGGATACCGCCGCCAGGATGCTGCCCTGGGAATCCTCCACCAGGTTGAAGCCGAAGTCGAAGCTCTTGAGGAACCAGACCACGATCGTGGCGATCAGGATCACCGAGAATGCCCGCCTGAGGAAGTCCTTGGCTTTTTCCCACAGGAGCAGCGCCACGTTCCGTGGGCTGGGCAGGCGGTAGTTGGGCAGTTCCATCACGAAGGGGACGGCCTTGCCTTTGAACAGGGTGTTCTTATAGAGCATCGCCGCCAGGATGCCCGCCGCGATGCCCACGATGTACAGTCCGGTGATGATCAGCCAGCTCCAGCCGGGAAAGAACGCGTTGACGAAAAAGCCGTAGATCGGCAGCTTGGCCGTGCAGGACATGAAGGGCGTCAGCAGGATCGTCATCCGCCTGTCCCGGTCGGAAGGCAGGGTGCGTGTGGACATCACCGCCGGGACGGTGCATCCGAAGCCGATCAGCATCGG
>JAEEGL011805248.1_pt1 | contig 13313 bp, 8 predicted proteins | sample 9134231 | NCBI WGS metagenome assembly JAEEGL01 (sample SAMN16246548, study PRJNA631951) | gut metagenome | biome: gut microbiome; feature: rumen; material: fiber-attached | host: Bos | place: Iran: Karaj | collected 2018-10 | reverse complement strand
TGCTCCGACTACACTTAATACGACTATGAGTGTGGTCTTTTTCTTCTTTTTCTTTTTCTTGATGGCAAGCTTTTCCTGCGCAGTAAGCTCAGCAGGTTCCTTCCTTGCTGCTTTCCTCATCTTTCCCGCTTTTTCCTTCTTCCCCTTTGTTTGTTTGTCGGGAAGCCCTGCGTTGGTTTCTTCAGGTGTTTCTCCAATGGCTTCTGCGGTTGTTTCTGTAGTTGTTTCTGCAGGTGTTTCCTCAGTTGTCTTCTGCAGCTTCTGCTCTTGCTCTGTCGAGTTCATCTCTGATACTGTCTTCTCCGTGTTTACCGTCTTCGTTTTTCTCATCTTTGTATATTTCTCCATCCATAATATGTATGATCCTTTCGGCTTTTGCAGCGATTGTAGGATCGTGGGTTATTATGATCACCGTGTGACCTTCATCATGAAGCCCTTTAAGTATCTCCAATATCTCAGCGCTTGAATGAGAATCGAGGTTTCCGGTCGGTTCATCCGCCAGGATTATCGGCGGAGCCTGTGCTATAGCCCTTGCTATGGCGACTCGCTGCTGTTGTCCGCCGGACATCTCGGATGGCTTGTGCTTCATCCGCTTTTCAAGCCCGACCTTTTTGAGAGCGGTAACTGCCAGTTCCGCGCGTTTTGCTTTGGGCACTCCCCTGTATATCAGGGGAAGCTCCACATTTTCCTGTGCCGTCAGCGCCGGTATCAGGTTGAAACCCTGAAAAATGAATCCTATCTCTCTGTTCCTTATATCCGAAAGCTCATCATCGAGCATCTCTGCCACATCCTTGCCGTGCAGGTGGTATGATCCGAAAGTAGGAACATCAAGGCAACCCAGCATGTTCATAAGAGTGGATTTACCCGAACCGGACTGTCCTATTATGGCGACGAATTCCTTTTCTCCGATCGAAAGTGAGACATGATTCAAAGCTCTCACTTCGTTTTCACCGGGATTATATACTTTACAGATGTCTTCTATCTCTATAAGAGCCGGCATTTTTGTTATTCCTCTCGAATTCAAACAATACTTTGTACGCAGAGAACAAGTGTCGTCTGTTACTCTTTTTGCGCATCGATGCGCAGTCTTTATCTCACATCATCTTTACCGATGATACTATATTAACCTTTCCGATAATGCATCAAAACCTTAACATAACCTTAATTCGAAACCGGATCTTTAGAATAAGTAACCAGATTTATGTAAACCGGTGTTTGGCACAAAAAACAGGCGGAATGAAGAATTCTTTTCCGCCTGATCTTTTGTTAACTCTCAGTCTTCAATTCGTTCTTATTATGGTACATCTTTTCATCCGCTGTTTCAAATACGCGCGTCATGTGGCCTTCTCCGTTGTACCTCGACATTCCGCAGGCAATGACGATGCCTCCTGTCTTTTTGGCCTCGGCATTATGCGTTGCCATTTTTTCGACAAGCTCATCAACACATAAATAATCTTCTCCCTGAGCGATAACGGCAAATTCGTCGCCACCTATTCTGAACACAGGGCTCTTCTTGAATGTGTCGCAGATTATCTTGCAGGCGTCCTTAAGATACTTGTCTCCTGCCCGATGCCCTTCGCTGTCGTTGATCTTCTTAAGGTCATTCACATCAAAGATAACAAGTGCAAATTCCGGTTTCTCCCCACTCTTTATCCTCCGGTTCATTTCAGCTTCTTCATCCAGATAAGCATGTCTGTTCTTGACACCTGTGAGAGCATCCACATGGGCGATATTCTGAGCCTGTTCCAGACGTCTCGCATAATCCTCCTCCTGGCGCACAAAGAAATCAATATCGTTTATTCCGACTATAAGACGTTTTCCGGCGCTCTCCTCTACCATTGCCGCCTTGACCTGGACGTATGTGGGCTGTCCGTTTGAAACAAGCCTGTAGCTGAGAGAGAACACTCCGCTTCTTTCCACTTCCGCAAGTACACTCTCTTCAGTGTAAGCTGAAAGGAAACGGTCGATATCATCCGGATGTACCACTCTTATAGCATTCTGACGCGAAGCTTCAAAGAAGTCCATTCCCTCCTTGGGTATATCTAGAGTCTCAAAACCTTCTGTGGCACTGAATTCACGATATCTTCCGGTCTCGGGATTTACCACATACACGCAAAGAAAGTCTCCCGCCAGAGCGTTAAGCCTCGAGTATGCTATATGCTCCTCTTTGGCCCTCTCTGCGGCTCGTCTCTGCCTCATCTCATCATCCACATCCATGACACCTATTACTATGAATCTCTCATCGTCCTGCATCCTGGATACTTTCATACTCAGATAGGATGATGTTTCACCCTCTATCAAACGGTATGTCATCATAAAGATCTTGTTTCTGTCAAGAGCATCTAAAAGGTTTTCCCTCTTCAAGGATTCGATAAATGTCTCTCTGTCGTCTACATGAACAAATAGCTTTGCCGCTTTTTCACAGGATCCGAAGAAATCCTCGCCACTGCGCTTTTCCTTAAGAACTCCGGTGTTTTCGTCGGACTGGTATTCGATGAATTCCCCTGTCTCCACATTTACATAGAATATATCCCTATATCCGCTCGCAAGGGTCTGGGCGATATGCGTGTGGATGATCCCGTTTTTTCTGGCCTTTTCGTAGGCTTCTTTGGTTTTAGCGTTCTCACGTTCAACGCGCACCATATCTGTTACATCCTGGCACATTCCCAGCAGGCAGAGCCTTCCCGTCGAATCTATATATTTAAGCTTGGTAGTCTGAAACTGCCTCTGATTGCCCGCAGCATCGGGTACATCCTCAAAGAAAATATATGGCTCATCCATAGACATAGCCATCCGGTCATCCTCAACGAAGTGCTTTGCTGTCCCCGCATCGAAAATCTCGGCATCGGTAAGCCCGACTACGCCTTCGGGACTCTCCTTATGTGCATATTCGGCAAAAGACTGATTGCACGCAAGATAGACACCTGTGTCCGCATCCTTGGAAAAGCTTAGGGCAGGCATATTGTCAAGAAGTGCTGTGATCGAGGCCTTGAGTGTTTTGATCTTCTCAGCTTCGATCAGTTCTCTTCTGTACTCTTCCTTCTCATCTCCGACTACAAAAGCCCTGAGCAGGCACGTTCCGAGCATATAAGCCATTGAGTAAAAAGGTAAATAAGTAAACAGAACCTGAGCGATGAGAAGAGTCAGCATTATAAGACCGAACAATGCCGTTGTACGGTATCGTTTGATCTTATCGCCAATGTTTTTACGCTTTCCCATAGAAGAAAAAGCATATACCGAAATAAAGAGAAATATCAGAATCTGAGCGAGAAGCACCGCGTATCTCGGTGCATAAGCTTTATATACACAATCGCTGTCGACTGTGAAAAAAACGGGAACAAAGATGTTGACCAGAGTAAGCGCTGCAACACAGACAGCAAGGGCACGCCCTGCGTAGACGAGAAATTTCCCGAAACCGTTATTCTCATCAAGATACAGGACAACATACCGTGACCAGCAGAAAACGCCGGCGGCCATAGCAATAAAATAGACTGAGGTGTCTGCAAAAAGAAGGATCGGGATCTTTTTTGCCTCAATGATCCCCCATAGGATATCCGTGACATAATAAACCAGCACGGTGTACAGGAAAGTCCTGTACACCTTCCATGCCGGTTTCTCGAATGCTTTGTTTTTGTTGAGCAGAATATCCTGATTTTCGATAAGCAGGATCACTGCCGCAAGCAGACCGATTGCAGAATAATACATAGACACCTCATCAGTCAGCTCGGTGGCTGACAGCTTTCCCTAAAAGGAAAGCCGTATCATCTGTTACTTGTGATTAGCTGTTTTTTCCTTGCACATTTCAATGAATTCGCTTAAGCTCATCTCAGCCGTTTCATCGGTATCGCGGTCACGTGCGGATACTGTTCCGGCTTCTGTTTCCTTCTCTCCGAGAATGAGCATATAAGGCACTCTGTCCTCCTGACGTGCAGCGCGGATCTTGTAACCCACCTTCTCGTTGGAAGCGTCGATCTCTGTACGGATGCCTGCAGCATCAAGTGCCTCGTATACCTTATTTGCGTAATCGAGATGCTTCTCGGATACAGGGATGACCTTTACCTGGACGGGAGCCACCCAGAAGGGGAATTTACCCTTTGTTTCCTCGATAAGATATGCCATAAACCTGTCAAGTGATCCGAGGATCGCTCTGTGGAGGACGACAGGTGTCTGTTCGTTGCTGCTGCTGTCGATATACTTCAGATCAAACTTGGCAGGGAGACAGAAGTCAAGCTGGCAGGTTGAAAGCGTGTATTCCGCACCTACAGCGGGCTTAACGTTTACATCAAGCTTGGGGCCGTAGAATGCAGCCTCTCCGATCTCCTCGGTGTAATCGATCTTGAGATCGTTGAGCACCTGACGAAGAGCATCCTCTGCTTTATTCCACATTTCATCGTCATCGTGATACTTTTTCTTGTCTGCGGGATCACGGAGCGAAAGCACACAGCGATAATCCGTGATATTAAAGTCTTTATAAACATCAAAGATGAGGTCTACAACACTCTTTACTTCCGCCTCGATCTGATCGGGTGTAACAAAAAGGTGTGCATCGTTCTGGCAGAAATGCCTTCCGCGCTCAATTCCCTTAAGGGTACCGCTTGCTTCAAATCTGAAGTCGTGAGCTATCTCGCCTATTCTCAGGGGCAGCTGACGGTATGAGCGGGGCTTGTTTGCATAGATCATCATATGATGAGGGCAGTTCATGGGTCTTAATACGAATGACTCTCCCTCAACTTCCATAGCGGGGAACATATTGTCCTTATAATGATCCCAGTGGCCTGAAGTCTTGTAAAGCTCTACGCTTCCCACACAGGGAGTCATTACATGCTGATAACCGAGTTTGCGCTCTTTTTCCTTGATATAATTCTCAAGCTCCTGCCAGACGGTATATCCTTTGGGAAGAAACATGGGAAGTCCGCGTCCCACAAGGTTATCTGTCATGAAAAGACCCATCTCCTTGCCGATCTTGCGGTGATCGCGCGCTCTGGCCTCTTCCATCTCTTTTTCATAGGCTTCGAGCTCCTCCTTGGATGCAAATGCAACACCGTTTATACGTGTAAGCATTTTATTCTCGGAATTATTCTTCCAGTAAGCTCCCGAAATACCTGTAAGCTTGAATGCCTTCAGAGCCTTGGTGTAGCAGATGTGAGGGCCTACACACATATCGATGTACTCACCCTGCTGATAAAAACTGATCACCGCATCGGGATCGAGGTCTCCAATATGCTCAACCTTGTAAAGCTCGCCTCCCTCCTGCATGAGCTTTATTGACTCTTCACGGGAAAGGATGAAAGATTTGAAGGGAAGGTTCTCCTTGACGATCTTCTGCATCTCGGCTTCGATCTTGGGGAAATCCTCCTCGGAGATAACAGTATCTCCGGTATCTATATCATAATAGAATCCCTTTTCGGTCGCGGGACCGTAGGCAAAATGTGCCTCGGGATATAATCTCTTAACTGCCTGCGCAAGAATGTGCGCCGCACTGTGACGAAGGATGTGAAGTTCTTCGGAAGCTTCGCACTCTCCTACTTTTCCGTCATTGTAAATAGCTTTCATGTTCTTTCCTCCCGCCGATTTCCGATCATCGGATGCCGGCAAATATATAGTGAAATAATAAATTTCATTTTATTACGAAATCCGCCGATTGTAAAGGCTTAGGGCTCGCTTTCCGCTATCAGCCCCATATTTATCTTGGCCTGCAGGATCCTTCTCACGCTCTCGTCGATCCTTTCCTCACTTAACCTGCCGCTTTCAACGGCTTTTTCAACGGTGGTCACGGCATCATTGAAGTCGATGGGGCACAGGATAATGTCCACTCCCGTATCAAGGCACAAAAGTGATGCCTCACCGCTGGTATAATTGTCTCTTATGGCCTTCATCTCCAGGGCATCCGTCATCACCACGCCGTCAAATCCCAGCTCGCCCCGCAGGATATCCGTGACTATGGTGTGCGAAAAGATGACCGGCATATCGGACACATCGGATACTATCATATGGCCAAGCATTATGGCATCGGCTCCGGCTTCTATTCCTGCCTTAAAGGGAAGGAACTCACCTTCCCGGAGTTCATCAAGTGTCTTGTATACATGGGCCAGCCCGTTATGGGTGTCCTCCAGAGTGTCTCCATGCCCGGGGAAATGCTTAAGCGTGCAGCCCACTCCCCCTTCGTGGAATCCCTCCACGGCTGCCGCCACCAGCTGCGCGGCTTCCTCATAATCATCGCTGTATGCCCTGTCGCCAATGACCGTATTGGCGGGATTTGACCACACATCCGCCACGGGTGCGAGGTTGAGGTTGAGCCCGCATCTTGACATATCGCTTGCTATGGTAAAAGCGTTCTCGTAAGCTTTTTCGGTTCCCTGATCCTTGTAACCAAGCATTGCACCTATCTTAGTAGTGCCTACGGTGAACATCAGCCTCCCGACTCTTCCGCCTTCTTCATCGCAGGCTATAAAGAGAGGGATCTCCACAAAGGACTGGGAATTGTCGGCCATCTGCCTGACCTGCTCCTGCGACTGCATATTTGTCATATTATAGACAAGACCGCCGACCGGATTCTGCTCCAGAGCGGCTTTGGTCATATCTCCCGCGGAAGTGACGGGATTTGTCCCGACTATTGCGGATGGATATACCATAAAGAGCTGACAAACCTTTTCATGAACAGTCATATCAGCCATCATGACATCGACCTGAGAGGGTTCCTCCGGCTCGGGCCCGGGTACAGGTGCAGCTTCGGCTTCTGTTTCAGACTCCGGTTCATTTTCAGGATTCACAAGAGTTTCCTCCGGTTTCTCTTCTGTCTGCTCATTATCTGCTTCACCGGGTATGTTTTCTTCCGCGCCGGATGAATCATCAGCCACAGTTTCTTCCTGCCTTGCGCTGTCCTTGGTTTCCCGCGGGCTTTCATCATTTCCGCCTTTTATATACCATATCAGAAAAACGGCCAGCGAAAGGATTACTATGATCGTGCCCGCAATTATTACTCCGGACAGGATATTTGTCTTTTTATTCTTTAAATTACCCATGATCCGGCCCGATCAGTCAACATTATAAAGGATCTTTTTCTCGTCGGACAATTCCGCATCTCCAAACTGTCTGCGGGCTTCTTCGCACAGTTTCTTATAATCCTTATACTCCATAGAGTATAAGCCGTCTGCTTTGGCCAGGATGAATGTTTTATTATCTTTGCAGTAGGTTACACCTTTCGAGCATAAGATATCCGCCACGACAGCATATTTCGAGGTTTCAAACAGCGCCAGCACTTTTCCGGAATCCAGCGCAAGCAGTCCGTTTTCCTCATCTTCTACGATATACTGGATCAGTCCGCCCATATCGTATGAGCTTATACTCTCGGATTTTTCGATATCCCGTATCTTTACGATGTAGTCATCCCCCTGGGCAATAAGATACTTTCCGTCACTTGTGAACTCTATAAAAACATTAGTCAGGGTAGGAAGCGTAAATTCATCCTTTATCTCCCCCGAAGCCTCGTCTATGATCCTGGCCTTTCCGTCACTGCAGCACATGGCCAGACTGCTTCCGTCGGGGCTTATGGCTAAGTACTTCCAACCGTATGCATTTGATATCTCCCTGAGAGAATCGTTCTCGTAGTAATGAATATCCCCTGTTTCGGTGTCAATGCGGTAAAGATTGGTATCCGTAGCAGATACGTATAGTTTCTTTCCATCCTCCGAAAGAACGACCTTCCCTATCTTCAGATCAGCCAACTCCTTTGAATCGTTCAGATACAGGCATTCTTTTTTCTCTGTATCTATAACCGCAATGATCCCATTTCCCCACGCAGCACAGTATCTTCCGTTACGTGAAAAGTTTCTTCCCGTAAAGTTGCTGTATTCTTTTACATCCGAAAAGTCATAGGAACTGACCTCTCCCGTCAGAGGGTTTATCTGCCAGATAACCGTATCATCCAGTATCAGATGGGATCCATCCCGTTCTCCCTCAGCATCGTTGATAAGATACTTCATCTCACCGAATCTGTACAATTCCTCACCGGTATTTGAATAGTAAATGTATTCGGTGGTATCCCAGTCCTTTGTAATGAAATAGTCGGAATTACGGGAAATGCCGACAACAGTTACATCTCCGTTGACCTCTTTTATCGTGTGAAGATCCTGAGCGTTATGCGGAGTCAGAATAAAAAGGTTTGATCCTAGATATTCTTTTAGTACCAGAGTCTTTCCAAAACCTATGGTTTTTGATATCGCTTTCCCCGTATCGATAATGTCATCCTTAAATTCACCTGTGGAAAAATCGACGGTAAGGATCTGTCCGTTTCCGAGAGCGGCCATTCCTCCGGGGCTATTCAGGAACACAATGATCGAAAACGCATTATACGGAAGGACCGCTTTTGATTTCTGCTTTCCGGTTTTTTCATCAAAGCAGAACAAGTATTGTCCTTCTGCGATGACAATATCCGAGCATTTTACATCATCTGTGGTATAAGAATGGTTTCTGATAATAGTGGAACTCACCCAGAAAGTGTTCGAATCCACATCCAGCGGTGTTTTCCACAATACACTACTGCCGTCGGCGGCAACAAGCTCTAAGTTTGCATTCGGATAGTCCCCTATGAGTGATAGAGAAATCGTGCTCACAACGGCAAAGTTTCCCGATTCAAGAGGACATATCTCAGTAACATCCTTTTCAGCCAGAACCGTGGATGAACTTGTTCCCGCTGCAATGTCAAATACCGTTATGTACGCCCTGGGAGCCTTGGAATATGATCCCCCGTGGCAAACGGCCAAATGGCTTCCGTCTTCTGAAAACGTCATCTCCAGACCAAATTCCGTATCCAGCGGATTCTCGAAAGTCTGTATAATTTCGCCGCTCTGCAGATCCAATATATCCACCACATAGTTCTTTTTTGAATTCATCAGAAAAATCGTTCCTGTGATATCATTTGTCTCATTGGATTCCGGAGAGATAAGTGCCGCTATTTTATTCTTGGTCGAGATGCTGCACGAGTCAATTATCTGGTAGTCTGAAAGGGCTCCCTTTCCGGCATACTCAAAGATTACATCCCCGTCAAAGGAATACTTGGTCACTCCTCTCCCGGTGATCACATAAATCCCTGTTTCATCTGCGTTTGCTGTATTGACAGCTATCGCACGATTGTCTTTGTCAACCTTGGCATCTATCTTGCATAAAAGATCCCAGGTTTCGGTATCCCAGACATATACATTTGCACCGGTGTCAGTAACGATCAGGTATTTTCTGTCATCACTCACGCTGAAATCAAAGACTTTCATATCGTGAGGTAAAACTCTGTCGAAATAAAAGTCATTTGTGGTGCTGTATGCATAAAGTGCTCTTGAAAGAGCGTATTCCGTCTCTCCCACATAGGGTCTGTCGTTATCCTCCGAAGGCAGCCCTGCCATCGCCACCAGCGCAGCATCCTCACGGTACCCATCATTAAAAAGTGACAGTGATTTTTCAGCGTAAAAACGGGACTGGTTCCTTTGCTTGTCTGTATATTCTTCCAGTATTTCTTCCGCGAGCTGTGTCTTTTCGTCAGCCAGACGGGACTTCTCGTCGGCAAGCTGAGCTTTCTCATCGGCAAGCTGTTTCATTTTTGCCGCAACATTTGCGTTATAGATACCGAAAGCGGTTCCCGCGATCGCCACAATTGCCGCCGCTGATGACACGATCGATATAGTCCTTCTGATTATCCTTTCACGGTGACGCTGCTTGAGATCATCATAGGAGCAGCCCAGAACGGGCGCAGCAAGCCGAAGTATCTCGGTCTTAAACTTCTTATTCCTGTCGGCGGCTGTTTCTCCCCTTACATCCGCTGCCAGCGGCTCCACGGGATTTCCCTTTTCATCGGTAAGAAGCTGGGGAGGAAAGCTCTCGTCGGGCTCACCTTCAATAAGCACGGCAAGAACATGATCCCTGTCGTGCATCTCTATGAATGATTCTATCTCTTTACAAACCCAGTATGATTCGGGTGTGCGGGGAGAACAGATCACGATAAGATATTCCGACTGGGCAAGTGCAGAGGATATATTATCATTGAGGTCGCTTCCTATAGGCAGCTCCTCCTGATCTCTGAACACTCTCTTTATTTTCTTTTTGCCGGTCTTTTTCTGAACGGCTCTCGGTACGTGATATGTCTCAAGGCCCGTGTGTACCTTTTTGGCTATCTCCATATCAAGAGGCGAATGCCTGTAGCTTATAAAAGCATCATATTTCATAGTTGGTCTCCTATGCCGGGCTGTATGATTTTTTGAAAATATTCTTTTCGACTATGTAAACATCCGACAGATCGTCTACTCTTACCGCCAGATAATCTCCCTTTACGCCGAGATAATACTTTTCCGGATCCCATGATGTAAACACCTTGACCCTGTGGTCCAGCTTTCTTGCATATATTCCGCTTCCTCCCGCTGCAATGCAGGCGCGGGCATAGGGAAGCACTTCTATCCTCTCTCCCGTTCCCGTATTGATAACAGCCGGTACATACTCTCCGGGATAAACATATTCCTCATCAATAAACCTGTAGGAAGCCTCGAACTTGCTTTTACGTGTCGGGTACAACTCCCCTTCCACTCCCAGAATAATGTAAATGTCTTCCTCTATGTCGATATCTACATCTCCTTCGAGAGTTCTTATAGTGATCACAGTTCCTGGTTTTGCAAGCTTTGTGGCCTCTACGCAGCCCACTTTGACCTCATTTTTGAGATACTTGGTAAGCTTCTCGATGGGTTCTTCATGCTGTCCTGCATATATTATCTCGGAAGTCTCGAAATACTCCTGCATCCTTGAATCCATGAGTTCTTTCAACTTATCGGATTCGTATGCGATACCGCTTTTTTCGATCAGATCCTTTTTGAGAAATCCTCCGGCTTTGACAAGATGTCCGCCTCCGCCGCCAAATCCTTCAGCCAGAAAACCTGCCAGCTCGCTGGCCTTTACTTCCTTCACACAGCTCCTGACGGAAATCTTTACTCCAAAGGGAAGAATACTGTAAACAAGACAAGTACTTATGGAATCCACCTCCAGAAGCATATCGCTGATTATTCCCAGGATATTGGGGTCACAGGGCTTTGCCTCCACTATGCTGTAGGAATGCTTTTCGTTATACTTCGCATGTTTAAGTGCATCTCCGGCTATCACAAGCTCTTCTTTGGAAAGATTTGAGTTTTTGAAAAGCACTATATCCGTGCTCCTGAATTTGGCGAAATCGCGAAGATCCCTGTCAGCAGGGTGCGATATTTCCGCAAAGCCGTTCGTGTCGGTCATGAGTCCGTAATAGAGCGCCGTTGCTATCTTTTCGTCTTCGTTTACATCGATTCCCTCATTCTTTATAAGCTCATAGAGAACCGTGGCGCAGGATCCGTAGGTACTCCTGACCTCGGAAAGCTCCGGGAGCTGGCCCGAAACCTGGTGATGATCTATCACCGCAATATTTTCGGCTTCGAAATGGGTAACATTGCTCTCGCCATACTGACAGTCAACAGTGACCAGAAGCTCAGGCTTGTCAAGCTCGGTGACATACTCGGCAGGTATCTCCAGCATATCCTTCATTAGCACCAGATTGCTCTTCTGCACGGGGAATTTGCCGCCGTAAACGAATCTGGCCTCTATTCCCTTCTTTTCAAGATACCACTTTAACGCATATCCGCTGGCCAGCGCATCCGCGTCCGGGTTGTCGTGACACTGTATCACGATATTCTTAAAGCCTGTAAGCTGCGATAAACTTAATGCCATAAATAATCCTCTTTCAGATCATCTGCCTGCTTTTGCCGGCAGACATTTATACATATTTACCTAACCTTATATATTTTACAATATCGTACAAAAAAAGAAAAGGACAGGATTTTCTTCCTGTCCCTAATAAATGCTGTTGTAGCGGGCCGCTGTGCCTATCAGTCCCATCCGCTCTTAGAGATATAGCCTTCGACCTCATTCTTTGGCATATCCAGTGATATTGCAAGCTCACCGAAAAGGAACTCCGCAGCTATCCTGAAATACTTGGCGTCTACCGCCGTTTCTTTTCTTCCGGCTTCCTGCCTTTTCCTGCGACGGACATATATTGTCTTTACAAGGCTCACAAGCTTGCGTATATCATTGCTGCGAATGCAGACTTTATATTCCGCCTCCACTGTTTTCTCGCTCTGAATGTCAAGGCAAGCTATCTGCGGAATATCCTTAAGAAAATCCTTAGCTTCATTTGCGCTGAGTATGGAGCGGATCGACTCATCCGCAAGCGCAACGGGAATATACACGGTGCTTGCCGTGTTATATACAGGCTTTAAGATGTAATACTCTTCATTCCTGTCAACTCCTGAAATATCAAGGGTCGTCACTTCACTAACCCTGCAGACTCCTTTATTCCCGCAGGCAACATAATCTCCGACTTTGAACATATTTAAACCCCGAATCCGATCAGAAAAACCTTCCGCAAAAGCGAAATGCGTTTACATAACTGTACTACGATTATAGCAGATTCCGAATAAAAATGTAAGCGGGAAATTATTAAATTGCAGCCGTTATTAAAGTTTTACCTTATGCAGGTAAAGTCCGTCACGCACTTTCGTTCATGCGGCTGAGCTTCGCTGCCTGATCGGCGGATATGCAGGCATCCAGTATCTCCCCTATGTCTCCGTTCATGACCTTATCGAGCTTATATACTGTAAGTCCTATGCGATGATCTGTCACACGTCCCTGTGGGAAGTTGTACGTCCTTATCTTCTCGGATCTGTCGCCGGTGCCTATCTGGCTGCGGCGAAGCTCGGCTTCGGCATCATGTTTTTCCTGCTGCTGGATGTCGTAGAGCTTTGATTTAAGAAGCGCGAAAGCCTTAGCTTTATTCTGAAGCTGGGATTTCTCGGTCTGTGAATAAACCACGATTCCCGTAGGATAATGGGTGAGGCGCACCGCCGAGTCGGTGGTATTAACACACTGACCGCCGTTTCCCGATGCACGCATCACGTCAATCCTTATATCCTTTTCATCTATCACTATATCGATATCCTCATCCGCCTCAGGCATAACGGCCACAGTGCAGGTAGATGTGTGGATCCTGCCTCCGCTTTCAGTGACGGGAACTCTCTGCACGCGGTGCACACCCGACTCGTACTTCAGCTTGGAGTAAGCTCCCTGACCGTTTATCTGGAATGTCACTTCCTTAACTCCGCCGATGCCTATCTCGTCCATGCTGATAAGCTGAGATCTCCAGCCCTGGCTCTCTGCAAAGTGCACATACATCCTGTATACTTCTGCGGCAAAGAGTGCTGCCTCATCCCCGCCTGCTCCGGCTCTTATCTCCACGATGACATTCTTATCGTCGTTGG
>JAEEGL011602598.1_pt1 | contig 13313 bp, 9 predicted proteins | sample 9134231 | NCBI WGS metagenome assembly JAEEGL01 (sample SAMN16246548, study PRJNA631951) | gut metagenome | biome: gut microbiome; feature: rumen; material: fiber-attached | host: Bos | place: Iran: Karaj | collected 2018-10 | reverse complement strand
GGAAATGGATCGTCCGGGCTTCCTCCCAGACGTTGCCGTTCGCCTCCGCGTTCACAATGGGAAAATGCCAGTTCCTTTGATCGTTCACATCGATCAGATATTGATACTCCATTTTATTCTCCTCTCCGCCTGATCCGGCACAAAAAAAACGGGGCTGCCTCAGACGGCAGCCCCGGCATCCGATTACGCCTCCGGCGTTGGGTTCATTTCGCCGCCGCGCTCGGCCACGATCTCCTGCATCACCGCCTCGCGGGCGCGTTGAATCCGTGCGGAAAGGTCGTGGTAGGTGTCCAACTCCTCCTGTGTAAACTGCGAATCGACCCGGTCGATATAGTCCGACTCAAGGCAGAGCAGCTCGCGCGCGATCCGTTTCCCCTCCGGCAGCAGGTTGATGAACAGCTTCCGGCGGTCATAAGGGTGGACCGTGCGGACGGCATAGCCCTTCGTCTCCAGCGAATCGACCACCTTGGTCATCGTCTGCCGCAGGATCAGCAGCTTGTCTGCCATCACCGACGGCTCACATCCGTGGGAGAAGAACAACAGCGCGAGAACGCGGTACTCCGTGTGGGAGATATTGTACGGTTCGAACAGGATCGCATGCCGCCGCTGACCTCTCAGTGTCACGGAGAAGGTCTGCTCCCGCCGTTCATGCAGCTCCAGAAGTTCACGGTCTGTATATCGTCTGATTTCCATTGCATCACCCGATCGTTTTGATAGATTCGCTCAGTGCCAGCGGTTTGTATGTCAATATCCTAACATGTGTTATGCCGGAATGCAAAGGTTTTGGCGAACGCGCGGCAGATATGCTCAAAAGATCGTCGTGATCGGCGCGGGAGTGCCCTTTGCGCCGATGCAGGCACTGGTCATGTGGTCTGCGCTGACGCCGTAAAAGCAGCCGATGTCGTGATAGCGGTTCAGATCGATCACGAACAGCGCCTGCAGCCCGTGCTGGCGCTCCTCGACAAAGGAAAAAATGTAGATGTTGTCGCGGAGCTTCACATAGTCTGCCGGATTGGTGGCCATCCAGGCGCCGTAGTTCTTGCTCGGATGGCTGTAAGTATAGTAGAGGTTGGAGGTATACATGTGCTTGATGACGATCCTGCCGTAATCCCAGTCGACTGCCTTTCCGACGAGCTCATCGGTAAAGCAGTGCAGCGGACCTCCGGCAAAGTCGCCGTCCAGCCGCCCGAAGATGAACTCCCGATCGACGTCGATGTTGGAGTGCTCGGTGCCGACGTGGGCGTCGCAGACCGTGGCGCTTCCGCTCACCATATCCGCGACCAGCGTGACCTGGCGGGAGCAGGCATAGCCGGGGATCAGCTGATTGACGAGGAAGATCTCGCCGTCCATCGTCTTGACATTGCAGTAGCAGGATTTCTCCTCGCCGCCGTCCTCGGAAAACCGCATCTCGTGGAGCGCGCCGAAGGCGAAGCGATAAACGCGGCCCTCCCCGCGGAACACCAGCGTCTTCCCGCAAAGCGCCTCGGAGTCCTCCGGCAGATAGGGGCCGGCGACGGAGGAGTGGATATAGTTCTCGGGATCGCTTCCGTACTTCGCAACGGAGGCCTCAATGACCTCGCGGCTGACGTCCAGATCCCATTTTCTGTACCATCTGGGCTTGGTTTCCATCTCTGTTCCTTTCTACGGGGCGGGGCTGCTGACGCGGCAGCCCCGCCTGCTTTTCGGATCGTTCGATCAGTGCTTCTCGACCCAGGTGACCTCGGGCAGATAGGTGTTGTACTCGAAGCCGGAGTCGTGCGCGTAATCCTGGATGAAGTGGAAGGCGCAGTTGTAGAAGCCGCCGACGAGGACGCACTCGTCATAGATCAGCATCTGCATCAGGCGCTTGCCGTACTGGGCGCGCTCCTCCCAGCTCTTGGCGTCCATGGCCTTCTGGTAGGCCTCGCCGTACTCGGGCAGATGCTCGAAGAGCTGGCCGTAGCACTTGGTCTGGGGATCGGGCGGGAAGTAGCGGGTCACAAGACTGCTGACCGCGTCATAGGCGCCGATGAAGTACATGATGAACATGCCGGGCGTGGCGCCGTCATACTGGCGGTCGTCGGCGCTGCTGATGGTGATGATCTCCGCGTCGATGCCGAGCTTCTTCAGCTCCGCCTGATAGATCGTGGCGGCGAACTGGGTGGAGTTCTGCGCGTAGATATTGGTCTTGAAGCCGTCGGGATAGCCGGCCTCGGCCAGCATGGCCTTTGCCTTCTCCAGGTCACAGGTGTTGCCGTCGAGCGACGGGTCATAGCACAGCGCGCCGGTGCCGTTGATCTGCTTGGTGGTCCACTCGACGGGATAGCCCATGTTCTTCGTCATGGCCTCATAGTCCAGGCCGTAGAGCAGGACCGCCTGGCGGACCTTCAGATCGTGCCAGGGATCGCCGTCGATCTTGTTGTTGACGAAGCAGGTCCAGAACGCGCGGGTGGAGTGGACGTCCGCGGTCTTGACCGCATAGCCCTGCTTGACCATCTGATTGGCGACCAGCGGGTTGCCGAGGTTCATGCAGGTGATCTCGCCGGTGGCAAAGGCGGACATCTGCAGCTGCTGGTCATTGGTGATGAAGCAGTGCCACTCGTCCAGATAGGGCAGGCCCTCCTGCCAGTAGTTGTCGTTGCGGACATAGTCGATCGACTGGTCGGGGGTGTAGTTCTTGAAGATGAACGGGCCGGTGCCGACCGGGTTCTGCTGGCACCACTCGAGGCCGTGGTCGTCATAGGCCTTTTTGGAGTAGACCTGGACGGCGGACAGGGATTCGGGCGCGTCCAGCGTGAACTGCGGATAGGTGATGACGAGGGTGTAGTCGTCGGGGCACTCGATCTTGCTCGGGTTGCGGATCGTGGCGCCCTGGCCGTTCTCCATCATGAACTCCATGTTCCACTTCACGACCTCGGCGGTCATGTCGGAGCCGTCGTGGAACTTGACGCCCTGGTGGAGCTTCACGGTGACCTTGTTGTTCGGGAGGTCGGCCTCAACGGACTCGGCCAGCAGCGGAACGATCTCATTGGTCAGCGGGTCGAGGCGGATCAGGCGCTCGATCGCGGGCGCAACATAGACGTCGCCGCAGGAACGGTAGATGCCGAACATGCCGCCCGCCGGGGAGACAGCGCGGTTATTCGTGAAGAATCCGCCGTAAACGGCATCGGGATTGCGGTTGCTGGTGTCGTTGGTCGCCGCGCTCTTCGGCGCCTCTGTCGGCTCCGGCGCGGGCTCCGGCGTGGGGACAACGGGGTTGTCCTTGGGTGCCTGGGTCGCCGGCGTGTCGGACTTCGCCGGTTCGGTCTTGCCGCCGCAGGCGCACAGGGAGAACACCATGACGAGGGCAAGCAGAATGGGGATGATGCGGTGCAGCTTTTTCATCTCAGTCGCTCCTTTTTTCATTTTTCCTTTATTTGCGCGGGACCTTCCGGAACCGGACGTCCCGACGTATCCGGTTGGTTTCAATAGAGGAAGCAGGCAACGGTATGGCCGCCGCCGTTGTCCCTGAGCTCCGGCGTCTCCTCCATGCAGCGCTCCGAGGCGTAGGGGCAGCGGTTGCTGAACGGACAGCCCTTCGGGCGCTCCAGCACGCTCGGCACCTCGCCTTTCAGCCCGGCAAAGGTCCGCTCGCGCTCCACGGTCGGATCCGCGATCGGGACCGCGGAGAGCAGCGTTTTGGTATAGGGGTGCAGCGGATTGTCATAGATCTCGTCGCTGGGCGCGATCTCCATGACGCGGCCGAGGTACATGACCAGGATGCGGTCGCTGATGTGCTTGACGACGGCCAGATCATGGGCGATGAAGAGATAGGCAAGGCCCATCTGCGCCTGCAGATCCTCCAGCAGGTTGATGACCTGCGCCTGGATGGAGACGTCCAGCGCGCTGATCGGCTCGTCGCAGAGGATGATGTCCGGCTCGGACGCAAGCGCGCGGGCGATGCCGATGCGCTGCCGCTGTCCGCCGGAAAACTCGTGCGGAAGGCGTTCGCGCAGCAGCGGATCGAGCCCGACCATCTCAAAAAGCCGATCCACCCGCTCGCTCCGCTCGGCACGGCTGGCATAGGTCTTGTGGATCACCAGCGGCTCCGCGACGATGTCACCGGCGGTCATGCGCGGGTCGAGGGAGGAGAACGGATCCTGGAAGACCATCGCCATCTTCTTGCGGTAAGGCGTCAGCGCCCTGCCTTTCAAGTGCGCGATGTCCGTTCCGTAAAGCCGGATCTCGCCTTCCGAAGGCGCGTACATCCGCAGGATCGTCCGCGCCAGCGTGGTCTTGCCGCAGCCGCTCTCGCCGACGATGCCGAGCGTCTCGCCTTTGTGAAGGGAAAAGGAAACGTCGTCCACGGCGCTGAGTGTGGCGATCTTCCGCTGCATCAGGCCCTTTCGGATGTCGAAGCGCTTGGAGACATGGCTGACCTCGAGGCAGACCTCGTCGAGCACCTTTTTCTCCGGGCGGGCGCGCTGCTCGCTATGCTCCAGCTCGTCGAGGCGCGCGGCCTTCTCTTCCTCGGTCAGATGGCACGCGGCGAAATGCGCCGGGCCGACCTCCGTCAGCTCGGGCCGCGGCAGTTCTCTGCAGCGATCGCAGCGGTATTCGCAGCGGTCAAAGAACGGGCACCAGGCGGGACGGTTCTGCGGCATGGGCGGCAGTCCGTCGATCGGAATGAGCACGCGGTCTTTCGGGTCGTTCAGCCGCGGGATGGCCTTCAGCAGTCCGCGGGTATAGGGATGCTCGGGGCTGTGGAAGATGTCGTCCGTGCTGCCCTCCTCCACCACGTTGCCGGCATACATGACGTAGATGCGCTGGGCGTAGCGGGCGACGATGCCCAGGTTGTGGGTGACGATGATCACGGAGACGCCCGTCTGGACGGACAGATCCCGGATCATCTCCAGAAGCTGCGCCTGCGTCGTGACGTCCAGCGCCGTGGTGGCCTCGTCGGCGATGATGATGTCCGGCTTTGCCGCAAGGACCATCGCGATGACGATGCGCTGGCGCATGCCGCCGGAGAACTGCATCGGGTACTCGTTGTAGCGCACCTCGGCGTCCGGGATGTTCACGAGCTTCATCATCTCGATGGCCCGCGCCCGGGACTCCTCCTTGCTCATGTTCAGATGGGTGATGATCGCTTCGCGGATCTGCTCCCCCACGGGCATGACCGGGTTCAGAGAGGTCATCGGCTCCTGGAAGATCATGCCGATGCGCCCGCCGCGCACCTCCCGGATCACGGGGCTCTTCGCGGGCAGTTCGGCGAGGTTCACGCCGTTTTCGTCCAGCTCGATGGAGCCGCTGTCGATGTATCCGGTGCCGGGCAGGAGCCGCAGCGTGCTGAGCATCGTGATCGACTTGCCGCTGCCGCTCTCGCCGACGAGACCGATGATCTCGCCGCGCCGAAGCTCCAGCGAAACGCCGTCGAGGATCGTGGTGATCGTTTTCCCCGCCGTGAAGCAGGTGTGGATGTTTTCAATGTCCAGCAGCTTGCTGCCGCCGCCGGGCTGCTCGTTCAGCAGCGAGGCGCGGTCCAGTCGTTGTTCGTCCATCACGGCACCTCCCGTCAGACTTCGCCGCGGAGCCGCGGATCGAGGGCGTCACGGATGCCGTCGCCGAGCAGGTTCAGGGAGATGACCAGCAGCGCGACGCAGGCGCCCGGGGCGATCGCGATCACCGGGCTTGCCACCAGGTACATACGGCCGGCCTCGACCATCGTGCCCCAGGAGGGGATCGGGATCGTGATGCCGATGCCGAGGAAGCTCAGGCCGGACTCCATCAGGATCGTGCTGCCGACGTTCTGCATCATCAGGATGATGATCGGCGAGATGGAATTCGGCAGGACATGGCGGAACATGATGTACATGCTCTTTCCGCCCTGGATCTGCGCGGCCTTCACATAGTCCGTGTTCTTGATGCCGAGGGCCATGGCGCGCGTCATGCGTATGTACATCGGGATCGTCGAGAACGAGAGGATCACGGCCAGGTCCATCATGGAGTTGCCGAGGATGGCGATCAGCGCCATGGAGACCATGATCCGCGGCACGGCCATCAGCGCCTCGCTCAGGCGCATGATGACGGCGTCCACCCAGCCGCCGAAATAGGCGGTGCAGAGGCCGAGGAACACGCCGACCACGCAGGCGATGGCGACCGCCACGACGCCGACGATGATGGAAACGCGCGCGCCGTACATGATGCGCGTCAGAGTGTCGCGCCCCAGCGCGTCCGTGCCCAGCCAGTGCGCGGCGCTGGGCCCCTCCAGCAGGGCGGAGTAATCCAGCGCGTCGCGGTCATAGGGCGAGAGAACGCCCGCGAAGACCGCGATGAATAGGAAGAACAGGAAGCCGACGAGGCCGAGGATGACCAGGCGGCGGGAGAACATTGCCTTGAAGAACCGCTTGGTCTTCTCCCTGCGGAGCTGCTTTTTCAGCGCTTTTCTTTCTTGTGTCAGATCCATCTCCTCACCCCCTTATTCCTTGGATTCCGTCAGACTGATGCGCGGGTCGACGACGACATAGAGGATGTCGGTGATAATGTAAGCGATGCAGGAGACGACCGTCGTGATGACGACCACCGCCTGGATCGTCGGGATGTCCTTGCTCTGGACGCATTTCATTGCGAGCGAGCCCATGCCGGGGATGCTGAAAACAGTTTCCACAAACATGGAGCCGCCCATGATGTAGGCCAGGCGGCTGCCGAGGATCGTGATGATCGGGATCAGGCCGTTGCGCATCATGTGCTTGAAATAGACCTTGCGCTCCGTCAGGCCCTTGGAGCGGGCCGTGCGGATGAAGTCCTGACGGATGACCTCGAGCATGCTGGAGCGGGTCTGCCGGGTGAAGCCCGCGATGCCGCCCAGCGAGAGGCAGATGATCGGCATGAAGAGCGTCTGGAAGAACTTCTTCGCGCCGACGATCCACGGCCAGTTGAAGCCCATCGCCGGCAGGAGCTGCTGTTTGATACAGAAGAAGTACATCAGCACGATGGCGATGAAGAACTGCGGCAGACAGTTCAGCGTGTTGGCGACGAGGGTGATGATCGTGTCGATCCAGGTCTTTCGCTTGACTGCGGAGACGATGCCCAGCACCACACCGATCGGGACGCTGATCAGCATCGTCAGGATCGAGAAGAAAAGCGTAAACGGAATGCGCTGGCGGATGACCTCGATGACCGGCATGCTGTAACTGTAGGAGGTGCCGAAATCGCCGTGCAGCGCGTCCCGCATCCAGATGAGGAAGCGTTCCCCGGTGGATTTGTCGAGGTGGAGCTGATTATAGATCGCGTCGTACTCCGCCTGATCCAGGTCCGAGGTTCCGGCGACGGTATAGACCGGATCGCCCGGGACGAGGTCCACCATGAAGAACGTCGCGACACAGACGATGAGCAGGACGATGATCGTCTGCCCGATTCGCTTCAGCAGATACATTGCCATAAGGAGCATGCCCCCCCGTCTGTGTCCGACGGGAACCGCCGGGCCGCATTTACGGCGCCGGTCTGTGCTCGTCGGTTGCTTATCGTTGTGTTTATAATAAATGAGTTTATTATAATCCGATAATATAATTATTGGTGACTTATGTCAAGGCGAACCTGTTCCATTATAGCATTTTTATCATTTTGCATATTTTTTGATTGAAATTTCGTCGGAATGGTAAGTCCTGACATGAATTTTGTTCTTTGTATTTTCATCAGCATATGTTATAATTTGATATGATTATTAATTCATGTACAAAAAGGAGGGCGATCATATGCGCGTTGCCGTCATCGGCGCGGAAACAGCGCTCGGAAAACTGATCGCGGCAGAATGTGCGGAACGCGGATGGAGCGCCGCGGCGCTTCCGACGCAGCCGGAAAAACTGACGCCGGATGCTTTGACCGGCTATGACGCCGTCGTGGACGCCCTTGTCCTGGGCGGGGACGGGGGTACATCCGACGCGCTGCTGCTGCATCTGGCCGACACGCTTCGCGGGCTTCCCTCCGTCCGCCTGATCGCGGTGGGCGGCACAGGCAGTCTGTTCCTGGACGATACCCGGACCCGGCGTGTCTGCGACCTCGTGCCGGGCGCGGACAGCGGAGCTGCCGCGCTCGACGCACTGCAGCACAGCGGCGCGGACTGGTCGGTGTTCAGTCCTGCCGTCCGCTTTGATCCGGGCGGGCGAAAGAGCGGCCGTCCGATCCTCGGCCGGGACATCCGCATCCTCGACCCGGCCGGAGAGAGCCGTCTGTCCTATGCCGACGCGGCCGTCGCCATCGCGGACGAGCTTGCGCACGGCCGCTTCCGCGGCAAACGGTTCACCGCCGTTTCCGACTGCAGCGGCTGCCCGCCGACCGCAGACAACAACCTCATCGATCTCCGGATCAAGTATATGTTTACGCGGCGCGGCGCTTACTTCGGGATCTCCTCGGACATCATGACCCGCTACACGGGGCTCGCCTACGATACGGCGAAGCTCTACATCGGCTCCCGCCGCGGCATGCCCACCGGCAATCCGGAGCAGGGCAAGGACATGGTGTTCCTGACGCCCATGTATCAGGGCCGGGAGATCGGCTACGCCGTGCGCACCACGCCGACCGAGCTGATCCTGACCACCGCCTATGGGGAGATCCGCGCCTGCATGGCCGACGACCATCTGATGCTGCTCCGCGGCGAAAACGGGCTGTCTCTGGCGCTCCACAACCGAATGCGGCCGCAGGAGCAGATGAAAAAGCGCGGCGCTGCGGCCTGGGAGAGCGTCTTCCGCTGGCGCTGCACGCTGGTGCTCAATCCGCTGACCGGCACGCTGGAGATGGACGCGCCGTGGGACGGCGAGACGCAGACGACGCCCCGGTTCCGCGGCGTCGTGACGCCGGACGCGGAAGGCCGTTTCCTGCTGGCCGTGGACGAATCGATCTTCGCCGGCAGAGTGCGGGCAAGCTATCCGACCTGGGACGAGGCGCTGGCGGACGTCACGGCGGACTGGGAGGATTTCCTCTCCCGCATCCCGCCGGTGGACGCGCCGCTGGAAAACGCGCGAATCGAGGCGGCGTGGTGCCTCTGGTCCTATCTGCTGAACCCCTCCGGCTATGTGAAGCACGCCCACATCATGATGGCGGCTTCCTCCGTCGCCTCCTCCTGGCAGATGAACCACAACGCCGCGGCGCTCCGCGACAATCTGCCCGTTGCGATGGATCTGCTGTCGAACATGTTTGACTGGATCAGCCCCGTCGGCCAGCTCCCCGACATGGTGGACGACGGGCGCTGCATGGCGCAGGCGATCCACCCCCCGACGCAGGGCTGGTCGCTGCTGTGGATCGCGCAGAAGCACGATCTCGGAAAGGAGGTCCCGCGGGAGACGCTGGAATTCCTGTATGACGGCTTCTCCAGATGGGTCAACTGGTTTTTCTTCGCCCGTGACGACGACCGCGACGGTCTGCCGCAGTACGACAACGGCGACGAGATCGGCTTCGACGACTGCAGTCCGTTTGAATTCCACACAACGCTGGAAACGCCCGATCTCTCGGCCTATCTGGTCCTGCTCTGCGACGCGCTGCGCGCGCTGGCCGACGCCCTCGGAAAGCCGGAGGAGGGCGCCGAGTGGACCAGGCGCGGCGATGCGCTGACACAGCGCCTGATCGACGCCTTCTGGAACGGGGAGCGCTTTGTCGCCCTGACGAACGGGACGCACGAGCCCGTCGCCACCGACAGCGCGGTGTTTTATCTCCCGCTCGTGCTCGGCAAACGCCTGCCGCCGGAGATCATCGACAAAATGACGGCGGATCTGCTGGTGGAGGGCGATTATCTGACGCCCTTCGGTCTGTGCATCGAGAAGCTGGAGAGCGATTTCTTCCGGCTCTCCGGCATGTCCAGGGGCTGGGTGCTTCCGACGACCAATCTGATGATCCTCACCGGCATGTACAACGCCGGGAAAACGAACGAGGCAAAAATGATCGCGCGCCGCTACTGCGACGCCTGCGCAAAATGGGGCATTTCCATGCTGCTCGACCCCATTCGCGGCACGCCCAACGGCTTTGCCTGCTCCTGGCCGGCAAACACCTTCCTTGTGCTGGCCGATCTGGCCTGCAACATGTGAGAAAGGAGGACGAGAGAAATGTTCAGCGTTCATGACGCTCTGCCGCCCAGCATTTACAGCATCGCCTCTCAGGTGTTCACGCGGGCCGGCTCCCATTTCGGCATCGCCGCGAAGCCCTTCCGCCACGCCAAGCCCCAGGACATGGGCCGCTGGGGCACCAGCGACATTTTTCTGATCACCGGACGCGGCGGCGCGGTGGGGATGCGGGGAGACAATCTCTGCATGCAGTTCCGTCCGATGCACCACGGGGTCCGGGTCCCGTTCGCGGTGCAGGGAAGCCCCACGGAGCTGACGCTTCTGACTGCCTACGGAACGATCCGCTTCTGCTTCGCAGAGCCCGGCCTGCTTCTGATCCAGGGGGAAAAGGATCTGGGGCTTTGTCTGGAGGCGGATCTCGGCCTGCACCGGATCCTTCGCAAGCGCGAAGGCCAATCCTGGGAATCCTCTCACGGCGCCTGCTGCTGTCTGGTCTATACGCCCGTCGTCGGCGCGCTGGAGCTGACCGCGCCGTACGACATGGACAAGCTCAGCACGCCGCAGGTCCGCGGCGAGATCCTTCCGGATGCGAACGGCGCGTTCCTCTTCGCCGTGGAAGAGTTCCGGGAGCTCGGTTATGTGCGCCCGGCTTATCCGTCCTACGAAGAAGGGCTCCGGAACGCGGCGGAGGATTGGGCGCGTTATCTCGACGCCCAGCCCGCGATCCCCGGCTTTGCCGCCGGGCGGGAGCGCGCGGCTTATCAGACCTGGTCCATGCTGACCTCCCCCTCCGGGCGCGCGAAGCATGCGCAGATCTGGCGCGATTTCGGCCACGTCGCGGACAACTTCCGGAGCTGTCTGTGCGCGGCGGCGCTCTCCGGGAACCTGCCGCTGGCCATGGACCTGCTGCTGGGCCAGCTGGACGAGCAGAGCCCCGACGGGCAGATCCCCGTCTTTTTCGACGATATGCGCGGCCTCACCCAGGCCGTCGTCCCCCCCGCGCAGGGCTGGGCGCTGGAATGCCTGATGCAGACGCATGATCTGGCAAAGGAGGTCCCGGCGGAGCAGCTTTCGGCGCTGTATGCGGGGCTTTCCCGCTGGGCCGGGTGGTTCGACGCATACCGCGACGACGGCGGAGACGGGCTTCCCTGCTATGAAAGCGCCGAGGAATGCGGGCTGGAGGACAATCCGATCTTCGCCGCCCGGCCCGTCGCCGCGCTGCCGGATCTGAGCGCGTTCCTGGCGCTGCTGGAAGAAAAGCTGGGCGACCTGGCCGAAATGACCGGCCGCGCCGGGGAAGCGGCGGACTGGTATGCCCGCAGCCGCGCGCGCATCGGGCGCATGATCGCCGCGTTCTGGAACGGGAAGCGCTTCATCGGCCGGGTGCCCGGCACCGGCGAGGTCCTGGAGAGCGAATCGCTCCTGTTCTACCGGCCGCTGATCCTCGGCAGGCGTCTCCCGGCAGAGATCATCGACGCGATGGCGGAGGATCTCTCCGAGGGGAACGGGTTCCTGACCCCTGCCGGGTTCCTGACGCAGCGGCTGACCAGCCGGGACTACAATCCCCTGCGCGCCGGCTCCGGGCGCATCGCCGCAATGGAGAACGCGCTCGTCACGACCGGCCTGTTCCGGGCCGGGAAGGACGAAGCCGCCCGCGAGGCGGCGAAGCGGTGGTGCGGCGCGCTCCTCCGGCCGGTCTCCCCCGTCTGGCCCGCCGAGCGCGGCTTCCCCACCAGTGTGACGGCCGCGGCCTTCCAGCTGCTCGCCGTGCTGGCCGAGACCTGACACTCCGCATGAAAAAGATCCCGCAGACCGTTCCGGAACGGTCTGCGGGATCCTTGTTTTTTTGTCATGCTTCCTCTTTTTCGGACGGCCGGTAAACCGCGCTGTTGTTCAGCCCGTAGATCTTCTGCCGGCTGAACGTCCCCTTCGGGGTCTCCTCGAACGCTTTCCGGTACATCTCCATCCGGCTGTCGATCATGTCCAGGTTCGCCAAAAGCTCCGCCTCGGCGCACTTCGGGGTCACGATGGTCCCGAACTCCGGTCTGCCGTGGTGGGAGCAAATGAGATGCTGCAGCAGCATCCGCTTTTCCTCCGGGATCCCCGCCTCGCGCGCGGCGGCGCCGACCTCCTCCGCGCCGAGGAACAGGTGGCCGAGCATCTGGCCTTCCCGGGAATACTCGCTCACCAGGCCCAGTTCCGACGTCTCATACTCGGCCAGCTTGCCGATGTCGTGGAGGAAAACGCCCGCGAGAAGCAGACTGCGGTCGACCACGTCGGAATAGACGGCGGCGAGCTTGTTCGCGGCCAGCATCATATTGGCGGTGTGCATCAGAAGCCCATGGAGAAAGCCGTGGTGCATGGATTTTGCGCCGGGAAACGACGCGAAAGCGTCTCTGTGGCGCGCCAGCACGGCAAGGCAGACGGCGCGGTAATCGGCGTCCTCCAGCTCGCTCAGCGTCCGCTCCACATAGCCCATCATCGCCCCGGGATCGCGCGGCGCGGACGGCACGAGCCGTGAAAGGTCGACTTCGTCGTCTTCCTCCGCCAGGCGCAGATCCTCCAGCAGCGCCTGCGGCGCGTCCTGCCAGGTCTCGACGCGGCCGCTTGCCCGGACGATCCTCCCCGCGTCGGCGGCGCCGACGGGTCCGGCGTAGTCCCAGAGTTTCCCCTGGATCTCTCCGCTCCGATCGGCCAGAGTGAATTTCAGATAGGGTTTCCCCTGTCCGGTCACTGCGCTCTGCGCGCTCTGCAGAAGATAGCAGCCGCAAAAGCGATCGCCCGGAGCCAGCTCCCGAAGCGCGGCGTTCTCTCTGACCGCGCTGGTTTCCTGCGTCATAGATCCCCACTCCCGTCGTTCATTTCGTGCCCGCGCCGCATATCCCCGGCAAGGGCGCGGTTTTGTGCCGGTCTTCTCTTTGATTTTATCACCGCGCCGGAGAAAAGTACACGGTGTTTTTCGTCCCGGGATCAGAGAAACGGCGGTGCGGTCTGCCAAACAGACCGCACCGCCGTTTCCGATGGTCTTATTGCCTGATTCAGTCGATCAGGCCGAGCTTCTCGCGCTCACGGATGGCGTCCTTGCGGGAGAGGTTGACGCGGCCGCGCTCGTCGATCTCGGTGACCTTGACCCAGGTCATGTCGCCGATGTTGAGCACGTCCTCCACCTTCTCGGTGCGCTTGAACTCCAGATCCTTGATGTGGACCATGCCGTCCTTGCCGGGGACCAGCTCGACGAAGGCGCCGATGGGGATGATGCGGACGACCTTGCCGTAATAGAGCTTGCCCACCTCGGGCTCAAAG
>JAEEGL016823728.1_pt1 | contig 13314 bp, 14 predicted proteins | sample 9134231 | NCBI WGS metagenome assembly JAEEGL01 (sample SAMN16246548, study PRJNA631951) | gut metagenome | biome: gut microbiome; feature: rumen; material: fiber-attached | host: Bos | place: Iran: Karaj | collected 2018-10 | reverse complement strand
GATGATTTTGACAACAGGGGGATTAGCGTTGGCAGCAATTTCTACCAAATCTACTCCTTGATCCCTAGCAAGAGCTTGAGCGTCGCGACTAGACATAATGCCCAGTTGCTCCCCATTAGTACCGATTACGCGAACTTCAGGATAGCGGATTTCTCCGTTAAGTTTGGTGCGTGTATTATTGTTACTGATGGGATTCCTTTCTCTTGTTTAAACCTAAGGTGGATTATAGCAGAAATATCTCTAAAATGCAATGGTTTTACTCTGGTTTTATGGTTGCTTAACGCTGGCGAAAAGATAGAGCTTCGGCAACATGGTCTTTTTTGATGATCTCTGAGCCGGCGAGGTCGGCGATGGTGCGGGCGACTTTGATGATTTTGAAGTAGGAGCGGGCGGAGAGATTAAGGGAGTCGGAGGCGGTTTTTAAGAGATGTTCGGCGGATTGATCCAGCTTTAAGAGGGTGGAGACTTGGTAGGAGGAGAGGGAGCTGTTGTAGAAGTCGGACTTGTGGTAACGGAGGTGTTGGGCGGCTCTGGCTTTTTTGATGGCGGCTTTGGCTCTAGAGTGTTCTTCGGTGGTGGTAGGGAGAGTGCCAAGGAGTTTGGAGTTTTCGACTTTTTCGACGTTGATGTTCATATCGATGCGGTCTAAGAGTGGGCCAGAGATTTTCCGGTGGTAGTTTTCGATTTGATTAGGGTTACAGGTGCATTCGTGGGTGGGATCGCCAGAGTAGCCACAGGGGCAGGGATTCATGGTGGCGATGAGCATGAAATCGGCGGGGTAGGTGACTTTTTGGTTGGCTCTAGAGATGGAAATGATGCCGTCTTCTAGGGGTTGGCGGAGAGACTCCAGGGTGTCTTTAGAGAACTCGGGGATTTCGTCGAGAAAGAGAACGCCGTGGTGAGCTAGGGAAATCTCGCCAGGCTTAGCATTACGACTGCCGCCGATCAGGGAGGTTTTGCTGGCGGTGTGATGCGGGGAACGGAAAGGCCGAGTGGTGACGATGGTGTTGGTTTGGTCGGCGAGAGACCAGAGCTTGGTAATAGAGATCTGTTCTTTAGGGGATAAATCTGGGAGTAGGTTGGCTGCTACCTTGGCAAGAAGGGTTTTGCCGGCGCCGGGCGGGCCGGAAATAAGGATATTATGGTGTCCGGCTACGGCGACAGTGAGAGCCCGTTTAGCGACCTCCTGGCCGCGGACATGGTCTAAAATAGGTGATTCTACCACTGTTTTAGTATTTTTTACAACAGGTATTTCGTGGTGGATGGGCTTTTCTTTTTTGATATGAAGAAAAAGTTCGAGCAGGTTTTTGACGCCAGTGAGTTTGACGCCAGAAATGAGACTGGCCTGGCCAAGATTTTCGAGTGGCAGGAAGACTTCCTTAATATGGTGCTTTTTGGCGGCCTCGATGATATTAATAATGCTCTTAACGGGGCGTATTTGGCCATCTAGCGAGAGCTCGCCTACGAATAGGGAATCTTGGCTGTCTTTTTCTAAGAGTTGGTCAGAGATGCTTAAAATGGCGATAGCGATGGCGAGATCTAGATAGGAGCCGTCTTTTTGGAGATCGGCAGGGGCGAGATTGATGACAATCTTTTTATCGGGGAAGGAGAATCCGGAGCTAACCAGGGCGCTTTTGACTCGTTCTTTGGATTCGTTGATGGTTTTATCGGCCATGCCGACGATGTTGAAGGCGGGAAGACCTCGGTAGGTGCTGCCTTCTACTTCTATGAGTTTACCATCGTAGCCATAGGGGATGGCAGAATATATTTTTGCAATCATGGGTTTATATAAACAGGAGGAGGATTTTAAAACAACCTTGAGCGCTATTGATAAAAACAGGGTAATGTGCTATAATTAAAGAGTTGGGGCTGACAAAGCTTAGACGAATTATTAACAGATAACAGGCGTACCGATTGAATACCGTAAGTATTAAATAAGTGCTAAAAACACTAAAACTGCGCATGTAGCTTACATGCCAGCTTATGCCTAATTATTATTTCTAGGCTGGTCTCTGTTTAAGGTTCCGTAGAGCAGGGATTATTATATTACGGGAATACGGTTTGTTTCGTGACGGGAACGATCCCGACAATTAGTCACGGCTTTTATGAGTTTTGTTTCTTGCAGCTTATAAAATTTAGCCAAAATAAAACAAGAAACTATGTACGTAGAATGTTATCCACGTGATTTTTCGGACCCGGAGGCAGTATCCGGCAGCTCCACCATTTTTGTTTTGTGATGTTTATAAAAAAGAATCCGATTTACAAGTTCGGGTTCATTTTTTTGTGAAACATTGTGGCGTTTTATGCCATTTTTTCATAGAAAAAGACCGGCAACTGCGAGGAAAGCCGGTCTTTTAAGAGAATGTGGAGTTTTTTGGCTATAATTTTTGTTTTTGGCTTTTGAATAATTATTTTATTCAAAAGCTATCTCTATAATACGGCACAAAAATGCTTGTGTCAATAGTTTTTTTGCACAATTTTTTTACTTTTTTTGTGAAGTTTTCCACAAGCAAAAGTAGGTAAAATTTGTGAACGTTGTGATTTTTGCTGGAAAATTTGAATGTGGATGGCGGGCAATTATTATAAAAGCGAATCGTGATGCCTGGTGGCTTGGTGGGGCGCGAATTTGGTGCTGAAAATTTGTGATAAACGTGCAAGCTGGAACATTAAAACGTGAGTTAAATGTGAGTTTGTATTTTGATGTTTTTGAACGCGGACGTTCCACGTACATTTTTTGAAATTGCAAAATTGCATTTTGTGATTTTGAATGGTTTTTGATTTTTGTGCGTCATGAAAAATATGCTTTTTGCAATTTTGAAAATGAAACTAATTTTTTGAACAAAAAACGAATTTTGAAAAATGCGTGGCTATATAATGTGGGCGTGATAAACCACTAAACAATTTACTATGTGGGCAGGAACAAAATTGTTAAATGCGATGTTTTGGGTCAAAAAAGAAGGGAAATGGGCGGATTTTTGGGCTAAATGTTGTAAAACGTACAACATTTTTATTCAAGTAAAAACAGGGGTTATATGTAAAAATTACAACAGAAAAAAGCATATACGTATTGAGATTTTAAAATTTTTATGCTATGCTGAAAGAGTCGAAAGACTAACACCAAAAAGGAAAATAAAATGAAAGATAAATAAAATAATTTAGCGGGCGAAAAGGTAATTTCTAGCCATAAATTACACCATCAGGAATTACCTAGAGCTCCGCTAAAAAAAGCGTAGAGCGCATTAGTGGTTAAAAAATCTATAGCACCTTATATAAAAACAAACAATAAAGAAAAAGATAGATTGAAATCGCTAGTAAGGATCATGCTTCACTACATGTGGAGCAGACAAAAGCCTAAAGAGTGGCGAATTGTGGCTTAAAGTAATGTTATTGCGCCAGATAATTCAGCCACTCTGAGGCCCTTATCTTGGGGGTGGAGCATTTTATATGTCTCATAATTTAGCAAAATAAAAGCAATAGCGTGTTATAATAAGGCTATGCGTAGTCATATTTTTACGGCGTTGGGGATAATTGCTTTAATTATTTTGTTAGTTATGTTGAATTATACAACCCCGACAATGGTTGGTCCGTTCGGGGTTTTAGTTTTTTTTACAACAGTTTATCTGTTGTTTTTTTGCATTTTTTTGGGGTTGTGGCGAATTTTCAGGAGAATACTTGGTAAAAAGGGACAATTAAAGAGAAAAGATTTTATCTGTGTAGGGGTGGTAGCATTTGCGCCAATTATGTTGCTTTTGATGCAATCATTCGGTTCGATCAATATTTTTACATTAATAGGGGTGGGAATTTTCGTTTTTCTTGGATGTTTTTTGGTGATAAAAAGGGCATAATGTGGTAAAATAAAGCTTATGGATAATAGAAGTACTAGTTCGACTGGTGGAGATACGGGGAAGATTATACCTTTTCCTGGGGTTGGTGCTACAAATGAACAGATAGAGCAAAGTGGTGCGGTTTTTGGTGAGGAAGAAGATGCGGGCGAGGCTTTTTATAAAAACGGGGGCCAGGGTGTATTTTCTGGTGGTGAAAATGGTCAAAATTTGATGAATGCTGGGCCGAATTACGGTGTCCCGATAGGGGAAAATAACGAGCCTGGCAACGTAGTGGATTTTGCGACAGAGATAGATAAGACACTTGAGGCCGCCGATACGAATAAAGATGGAATTGTTTCGGCTAGTGAGAAATTAGAGTACATGGATGCTCAGGGCCAGGTTATTTCTAAAAATCTGAAAAAACTAACGAGTAAACAGACTCTTGCCGTAGAAAAAGACATTGATAAGCAGGTGAGTAAAGGTGATGCTTATGGGGCGGTGGTGTCCTTACAGGAATGGCGAGATAAGCTATTAGACGAGGCTTTTGGGCGTCATATAGGAGATAGGAACGCGGCGTAATGGATAGGTGGGCTTATATTGCAATAGTGGTGGCAGCAGCGTTGATCGTGATAGCCTTTTTGATAGCAAGACGCTCGAGTAAGGTGAGAAAGGCAAAAAATTACGAGCGTGCCCTAAAAATGATTCCGATGTTGATTCATTTGCCACCATCAACAGATGATATTAATGCAAATGGTCGCAACGAAACAGATGTGATGAATGAGGAGCTTGACCAGGCTCAGGTGATGTATTCGATTATTTCTTCGACGCTAGCTAAAGGGTTGAAGTCGAAGATTAATGGACAAAAGCACATTTCTTTTGAGATTGTCGCAACAGAGGGTACGATCAAATATTACGCCATGACGCCGGCAGTATTAACAGAGACGGTAAAGCAGGCGGTGTTGTCGGCTTATCCAACGGCTAGAGTAGAAGAGGTTTACGAGGACAACATCTTTTCTAAAGAAGGTGGCGTTTCTGGGGTGGCTGGCGGTGAACTAGAGTTTAAAAAAGAGTTTGTCTACCCTATAGAGACCTATGATAAGTTGAAAAAGGACGCGAGCTTAGCGATTCTTGGTGCGTTGTCGTCGGCAAAAGATGGCGATGGCATGGCCGTGCAAATCATGATTAGGCCGACTGATGGTGGTTGGATAAAAAAATCGACCGACTGGGTAAAAAATATAAAGGATGGGAAGAAAAATAAATTAATTGGTGGCGCCAATATTTTGGAAAAAATTGCGTGGCTAATTAAAGATTTGACGGAAGCTTTATGGCGCCCACCAGATGCGCATGAATCTGAAAAGGCTGAGGGTGAAGTTTTAACCAACTTACAACAAGAAGAGATCCAATCTATTGAACAGAAAACAAAATATCCTGGTTTTGAAACGCTGATTAGGATTGTGGCGAGCTCAAAAAATAGTGTAAAAGCTGAGGCGATGGCCGGTGGTATAGTGGCGGCCTTTTCTCAGTTTGATTCGCAGATGAACAATGGTTTTACTTATAAAACAAAGCCAAGCAAGGACTTGGTTAAAGAGTATATTTTGAGATATTTCCCACAGAGGCAGAATGGCATGATCATGAACAGTATTGAATTGGCCTCTATTTTCCACTTGCCATCTCAAAATTCGATCCCTAATAGTCAGGTAGAGAGGCAGTTGGTGAAACAAGTAGATGGCCCGGCTAAGCTGACGACTGAGGGTATTCTCTTGGGTGTGAACGAGTTTAGAGGCGAAACCAAGAAAATTTACCTTGATGATGACAACCGCCGAAGACACACTTATATCATTGGTCAAACTGGTATGGGTAAATCTGTACTTCTAGAGAACATTGCGTTCCAAGATATGTGTGATGGGCGTAGTTTTGCCTTTATTGATCCGCACGGTGATGCGGTGGAGGCGTTGCTTCAGAGGGTGCCGAAGGAAAGGATTGATGATGTAATCTATTTTGACCCGGCAGATATTGAGCATCCGGTAGGTATGAACATGTTTGAATTTAGCTCTCCGGATCAGAAAGACTTTATCGTACAGGAGGGGATTAATATGTTGCAAAGCCTGTTTGATCCAACCAATCAGGGGTTCTTCGGACCGCGTGGGCAGCACATGTTTAGAAATGCGGCGTTGCTTCTGATGTCAGACCCGAATGGCGCGACCTTTGTGGATATTCCACAATGCTTTACCGACCCAGAGTTCGTGAAGTCTAAGTTGAAGTACGTAACAGATAAGGCGGTGTATGATTATTGGACCAAGGAGTTCCCGGCGTCGCAAAAGAGTAGTGATGCGGGCGAAGTGGTGACCTGGTTCACCTCTAAATGGGGGCCGTTCCTCTCTAATACGATTATGCGCAATATCTTGGGTCAGGTGAAGTCCGGCTTTAACATTCGTGAAATTATGGATAATAACAAGATTTTCTTGGTGAACCTTTCTAAGGGGCGCCTTGGCGATCTTAATGCGCAGCTTCTGGGTATGATTTTTGTGATGAAATTCCAGGCGGCAGCGATGAGTAGGGCGGATACACCAGAGGACGAACGTAAAGACTTCTGTCTTTATGTAGATGAGTTCCAGAACTTCGCAACAGATAGTTTTGAATCGATTCTATCTGAGGCGAGGAAATACCGCTTGAATTTGATTATTGCGAACCAGTTTATGACGCAGCTTACAGATAAGATTAGGGAAGCGATTTTAGGTAACGTGGGTACGATAATTTGTGGTCGTATTGGCGTGACAGATGCGGATTTGATGGTAAAAGCATTCTCGCCAACCTTTACAGCGGAAGATTTGACCAAAACCATGAACCACGCGGCGATTGCAAAAGTGATGATGTTCGGTATGCCGTCGTCTCCGTTTACGATGAAGCTTTTGCCACCGATGGGCGAGCCAAATGAAGATTTGATGAATAACCTCAAAGTTTACACTGCTACGAAGTATGCTAAGACGCGTGCAGAGGTAGAAGCAGAGATTAAAGAGAGGTGGGAAAATAAAGATCAAGAAATAAAGAGTGTTAGCGCTCCAGAGGCGATGACTGTGGCTGGGCCAGAGGTGGCGGAGGATATGCCGGCACCGAAAGTGGAGAAGAAGGATGATTTTTTGGCAAATTGGATGAAGAGGAAGCAGGAAGTAGAAGTAGAAAAGCCGAAAAAGGCTGCTCCAGAGCCTTCAGAGTCAAAGAAGGATGATGACGAGCTAGAAACACTACTAGAAGAGCTTGAGAGCCCATCTCCTGCGAGTGAAGATGAAAAGGTGGATATGAACGCGGTTTCGGAACAAAAACCGCAAGAAGAGGCTCCTAAGGCCGAAAAACAGGAAGATTCTGACGAATTACAGCACGGACAGGTAATAAAACTGCGCTAAATCTCTTGAAAATAGAGAAAAAGTCATATATAATAATATAGTAAATATAAAGCTGAGGTAATTCTTCATGTCTGAAAACAAGAAAAGCGGTGGATCCGATAATTATGATTCGTCCGAAATTCGGGTGCTAGAGGGATTGGAGCCAGTAAGGCTACGCCCTGGTATGTATATTGGGTCGACTGGTTATGATGGTTTACACCATCTGATAAAAGAGATTGCAGATAACTCGATCGATGAGGCAATTGCGGGGGAAGCTAACAGAGTAGATATTACCATTCTAGACGATGGTGGTGTCACGATTGAGGATAATGGGCGTGGTATTCCAGTAGATATCCACCCTAAAACAGGGAAGTCTACCCTAGAGACGGTTTTGACCGTGCTTCACGCTGGTGGTAAGTTCGGTGATGGCGGTTATAAGGTGTCATCTGGGCTTCACGGTGTGGGCTCTTCGGTGGTAAACGCTTTGTCTAGGCGCATGATAGCAGAGGTATACCGTGACGGTAAGATTCATCACATTGAGTTCGACACTGGTAAGCCAGAGTCTGATCTTAAGGTAATTGGCCAAACCGATAAAAGAGGTACTCGCATTACTTTCTATCCTGATCCAGAGATTTTTAAAGAGACCACTACTTTTGATTATGAGTGGGTTTCCAGCTATGCGCGTCACCAGGCTTATCTGACGAAAGGCATTTTGATCTCAGTTTCCGATGAACGCACAGGGAAGAGCGAAACCTTCTATTTTGAAGGCGGTATCAAGAGTTATGTTAAACGCCTCAATAATGGTAAAGAGGTGCTCTCTGATGATATCTTCTATGTAGAGAAGAAAATTGAAGATTCTGAGGTGGAAATCGCCGTTCAATATAATGATTCGTTTTCAGAGATTATGAAGCCATTTGCTAACAACGTGCTCACCCCTGATGGTGGTATGCATGTGGTTGGCTTTAGAACGGCTTTAAACCGCACAATTAACGATTATGCCAGGAAAAGTGGCCTCTTAAAGGAAAAAGAGGACAATCTGACGGGTGATGACATCAAGGAGGGTCTCACCGCAGTAATTTTAGTAAAGCTCCCAGATCCGCAATTTGAGGGCCAGACCAAGAATAAACTTGGTAATCCAGAGGTGCGTGGTTATGTAGATAGAGTGATGACCGAGTATTTTGGTTATTATCTCGAAGAAAACCCAGCTATTGCAAAGAAAATCGTCTCTAAGGCTACCTTGGCGGCTAGAGCACGCAAAGCAGCACGCGCGGCACGCGATAACGTCATTCGTAAAGGGGCGTTTGAAGGGCTTAACCTTCCTTCAAAGTTGGCCGATTGTTCTTCTAGACACGCTGAAGATTGCGAACTCTTTATCGTAGAGGGTAACTCCGCTGCTGGTTCAGCTAAAGAGGGGCGCGACTCTAAGATTCAGGCGATTTTGCCACTTCGTGGCAAGGTGCTTAACACCGAGAGGGCAAGGCTAGATAAGATGCTCGCAAATGCCGAGTTAGTATCCCTGATTAAGGGGTTGGGCGTAGGGATTGGCGAACAATTTAACATCGAAGGCCTAAGATATCACAAGATTGTGTTCATGACCGATGCCGATGTCGATGGTTCACACATTTCGACGTTGCTTCTCACCTTCTTCTTCAGATATATGCCAGAGGTAATTAAGCAAGGCCACGTATATCTAGCAAAGCCACCTCTATTTGGCTTGATTAAGGGTACTGGAAACGGTAGAAAGATAGATTATATCTATGATGAAGAAGCCTTGGAAAAGACTTTGACAGAGAAGATTGAAGAGAGAAAGGCCAGTGGTGTTAAGATTGACGAAGATGCCGAGAGATTCAAACAGGCTGGCTACACCGCACAGCAGAGGTTTAAGGGTCTTGGTGAAATGGATGCCGCACAGCTTTGGGAGACCACTATGAATCCAGAAAATCGTATTTTGGTAAGAGTAAACATCGAAGATGCCGAGAAGGCCGACGCGATCTTTACGAAGTTGATGGGCGACCAAGCAGACCTAAGGAAAAACTTTATCCAGTCAAGAGCGTCATCTGTTGACTTAAATGATTTGGACTTTTAGGAGGAAATATGGCAGAAGATAAGAAAAAACTTGAAAATGTAGAAGAGCCTGAAAAGGAATTGACAGAGAACGCTGAACCGGTTGAAGGCGAAGTAGTGAAAGAGAAGGGAATTGAGGTCCGCACCGTTGAAAATACGATGGAAGATTACTTCTTGCGCTATTCGATGTCGGTGATTGTAGATCGCGCTCTCCCTGATGTAAGAGATGGTCTTAAACCTGTGAACCGTCGTATTCTCTATACGATGAACAAAAATGGCTGGAAGGCTCCGCACGCCACGGTAAAATCCGCTCGTATCGTCGGTGACGTAATGGGTAAATATCACCCTCACGGCGACTCGTCTATCTATATGGCGATGGTGAACTTGGCTCAGCCTTGGAAAATGCGTTACACCCTGATTGAGGGGCAAGGTAACTTCGGTTCGATGGATGGTGATGAGCCAGCTGCTTACCGTTATACAGAGGCCCGCATGGATAAGGTTGGGGCCGAGCTTTTGACCGATATTGAGAAAGACACCGTAGATTTTAGAGATAACTTCGATGGTACTGAGCAAGAGCCAGTGGTTTTGCCAGCATCTTTGCCAAATATTCTCTTGAATGGCCAGATGGGTATTGCAGTTGGTATGGCTACTAATATTCCACCACATAACCTCGGTGAATTGGTTGATGCCACGGTGGCACAAATTGATAATCCAGAGATTACTCTGGATGAATTGATGACTCACGTCAAAGGTCCAGATTTCCCAACAGGGGCGGAAGTTTACGGTGGCGAGCCAATGAAACAAGCCTATGCTACTGGTAAAGGTTCGGTGACGATCCGTGCTGTAGCAAATATCGAGGAGCGTAAAGGTGGTAGATACAATATCGTAATCACCGAAGTTCCTTATGGCATGAGTAAAGAGGCATTTATTGAGAAGGTTAGGGAACTAGTACTCAGTAAAAAACTTGATCACATCTCTGACGCCAGAGACGAATCGGCTCGTGGCAAGATTAGAGTAGTGATTGAGCTCAAAAAAGATGCCTTCCCGAAGAAGATTTTGAACCAACTCTATAAGATGACCGCGCTCCAGACTACGTTCCACTATAATATGCTCGCTCTTGTAGACGGAATTCAACCAAGAATCCTAGGTCTTAAAGAGATTTTGGCTGAGTTTATTAAGCACCGCCAAAAGGTGGTACGTCGAAGGACTGAGTTTGACCTTAAAAAGGCTAAAGAACGTGCTCATATCTTGGAAGGTTTGAAGATTGCGCTTGATAACATTGATGAGATTATCAAGGTAATTCGCGCTAGCTATGATGATGCTGATAAACAGTTGATGAAGAGATTTGGTCTATCTGAAATTCAAGCCCAGGCTATTTTACAGATGCAACTTCGTAGACTTCAAGGTCTTGAAAGAGACAAAATTGAAGCAGAACTCAAAGAAATTCACGAACTCATTAAGAAACTCGAGGCAATTTTGGCCGATGAGAAGAAGGTCTTGGCCGTGGTGAAAGAGGAACTTCTAGCCGCTAAAGAGAAGTATGGCGACGAGAGGCGCAGTAAGATTATCAACCACGAAGTTGGTAAGTTCTCTGAAGAAGAATTGATTCCAGAGGAGGAAAGTGTAATCTTGCTCACTACCGAGAACTACATGAAACGTGTTTCACAGAACGATTTCCGTCGTCAGAACAGAGGTGGAAAGGGCAAACGTGGCATGACCACCAAGGAAGAAGACGTGATTTCTCAGATTATCACTGCCAATTCCCACGATTTCTTGCTATTCTTCACCAGCCAAGGACGTATCTTTAGGATGAAGGCTTATGAGGTGCCACAGGCATCACTGGCTGCCAAGGGCACGGCTGCGGTGAATATGCTTAATATGCACCCAGAAGAGAAGATTACCGCGATTATCAAGCAAGGAACAGGGATGGAAGATGGCTTCTTATTCATGGCGACTAAGAAGGGTACCATCAAGAAAACCCCAATTAAAGATTTCTTTAATATTCGTTCCAATGGTATTGTGGCGATTAAACTTGATAGTGGGGATGAACTAAAGTGGGTACAGGGAACAACTGGCAAGAATGACATCGTGATTTCAACCTCTGCTGGCCAAGCTACTAGATTCAATGAGAGTGAAGTTAGAAGCATGGGTCGCGCCGCCAGAGGTGTAAGAGGAATGAGGCTAAGGCCAAAAGATGAAATCGTGGGTATGGATGTAATTACCGACCCAGATCAAAAACTCTTAGCAGTTTCAGCAAACGGATATGGAAAAGCTACACTAGTATCAAACTTCCCAGCTCATAAGAGAGGTGGCGTAGGTATTAAGGTGGCAGCCGTGACAGCTAAAACTGGTCCGATTGTGGCTGTACACACGCTCGATCCGCTCGCTAAAGAGGTGATTATGATGTCTACCAAAGGCCAGGCAATTAGAGTAGCAATGAAAGAAATCCCAACACTTGGACGTGCTACTCAAGGGGTGAGAATCATGAAGATGAGCGAAGGTGATACTGTAGCTTCGATTGGTATCGTGCTCCCTGAAGAAGAGCAAGCCGAAGACAAAAAATAGGTTTTTGGATGTATCTTAAATAGGAAATAGAAAAGGAGGTAATCTTTTATGAGTGGTGAAGCGCTGTCTGGAAAAACGATAAGCGATGAGACTAGCAAAGATCCTTGGAAAATATTGTTAAGTCCTGAAAAAAATGGTTTTGATACCAAGAAAGAATTGGAAAAAATACCTAAGGGTTTGAATATTATGGTGACTACAAAAATACCTTCTTCTGTCGCAAGAGAACCTTATGGGACAGAGATTGCTGCAGTGGATGAATTGGGCGTGAACGAAAATGTAAGGGGTATGTTAGAGGATTTTGACGAGTCTGTAATGGCGGTTAATCCATTTGGAAAAGAGGGCGTGTTTGTAGAAGGAGATAATGAACAAGAATTTGCAGGTGACCGAATTTTTGAATATTTTACTGAGGAAGAAATAAAAGAAACGAAGGAAGAATTAGAGAGAAGCGACGGCCTAGTGTTGCCTGGAGGACTTGAAACGAGACCATACGAGCTTCTTACGGCTAGGTTAGCTTATGATATGGGGGTACCAATTTTGGCAATTTGCGCTGGGCAAAATGCAATCGTAAGAACTTTGGGCGGGAAGACTAAAAAGCTTCCTGATGATTTAGTGAAGAAACATAACAATGCTTTTTCCCATAAAGTACATACGATGAATGCCGTACCCGGTACTTTTTATGAAAAGATTGTAGGTCCTGATCCTGTTTGGGTGAACTCTATACATAGCTACGTTGTGGAAGATCCGGGGCCGTTGGAAATTCTAGCGCGAGATGATGACAATAATATAGAGGTTGTTGGAGATGAGGGACATAGGGTGATTGCATCGCGATTCCATCCGGAAACTACTATGGCGCAAGTTTCTGGTGGTAAAAATCTTGACGATAGACCATCTATAGGGGAAGTTTGCAAATTTATGGAATGGTGCGACCAAAGAAGACATGAAAGATATGAAGGCGCCAAAGATAAAAAATAAGCTCTTGTGATATAATACGGTTATGGGTATTTATGTAATATTGTCTTTTGTGCTGGGTTTTACCTTGGCGCAAATACTAAAACTAATTATCTTCCTGATTGTAAATAGAGGAAAAAAGTTAAAAACAAAGGAAGTTTTAAGCTGGCTAGTAAAGTCTGGCGGGATGCCTTCTGGTCATTCGGCAAGTTTTGGTGCCGCTACTACTTATATTGGATTTCACGAGGGATTTAACTCTATAATTTTTGCCTTGGCGCTTTGCGTGATGATCGTGATAGTTTATGATGCAGTGAATGTTAGGTACGCAACAGGGGAGCAAGGGAAGAAAATCAATAAGATTATAGAGAAGCAAAAGATTGACGAAAAGAACGTAAAAGTGATTGAGGGGCATACTAAAATTGAGGTTTTGGTGGGGATTGTACTAGGAATTTTGATTGGAACAATAATTTTTACCATTTTTGGGTAAAAAAAGTTGAAAAAATCTCTTGACACTTTTTGACATTTGAGATAAG
>JAEEGL015289005.1_pt1 | contig 13314 bp, 17 predicted proteins | sample 9134231 | NCBI WGS metagenome assembly JAEEGL01 (sample SAMN16246548, study PRJNA631951) | gut metagenome | biome: gut microbiome; feature: rumen; material: fiber-attached | host: Bos | place: Iran: Karaj | collected 2018-10 | reverse complement strand
CAAAGTTTGTTTACGCATTCTATCTCCATTATACATACCTCTTACTTGTGGAAGTGTAACGTGAGATTCATCTACAACTAATAAGAAATCTTCTGGAAAGAAATCTATTAAACAACAAGGTGTCTCTCCTTCAGCACGACCTGCTAAATGTCTAGAATAGTTCTCTATTCCACTACAGAATCCTGTTTCTCTTAACATTTCTAAGTCATAATTAGTTCTTTCTCTTAATCTTTGTTCTTCTAATAACTTATTATTATCATGTAAATATTTTAATCTATCTTCTAACTCTAACTCTATCTTTTTAATAGCTGCTTCTAGCTTCTCTGAGCCAGTAACGAAGTGAGAAGCAGGAAATATACTAATGGTCTTCTTACTTTGCAATATAGTGCCTGTTAAGGGGTCAAAAGTACATATTCTATCTACTTCATCACCAAATAATTCTATTCTAATAGCACTACTTCTTTCATTAGCAGGAATTATATCAATAACATCACCATGTAATCTAAAAGTACCTCTATGAAAATCCATATCATTTCTTTCATAAGTCATATCAATTAACTTATTTAAAATATCATTTCTCTTAACAGTATCTCCTACATTAACTGTTAACATCATCTTTTCATATTCTTCTTTTTCACCAATACCATAAATACATGATACAGATGCTACAACAATAACATCTCTATTATTAATTAAGGCACTAGTAGCACCATGTCTTAATTCATCTATTTCATCATTAATAGATGCATCTTTTTCTATATATGTATCACTTTGAGGTACATAAGCTTCTGGTTGATAGTAATCATAATAAGATACAAAGTATTCTACATGATTATTAGGAAATAACTCCTTAAATTCACTATATAACTGACCGGCTAATGTTTTATTATGTGCTAATACTAAAGTTGGTTTATTAACCTCTTTAATTACATTAGCTATTGTAAAAGTTTTACCTGTACCAGTAGCTCCCAATAATACTTGTTCTTTCTTACCACTCTTTAAACCTTCTACTAACTCTTCAATAGCTTTTGGTTGATCACCACTAGGTTTATATTCAGAAACAAGTTCAAACATGTACTTCACCTCACTTTATACATTCATCATATATTTCATAAACAATGTGTTTCATAAAATTATTCTTTTCATCACGACTCATTAATGTATTATGAACTACATTACTCATTAATACAATAATTATTTTTCTTTTAAAATCAATTAAATATCTAGGACCAGTATAACCACTAAATGATACTAATCCTTCTATATCATATGGTACATCATTAATACTTTCTATATTATTAAAATATCTAGCGCCCATAAGATTATATGTCTTACATTCATAACCATTATCTCTATTTAATTTATTAATATCATAATGATCTAACATAATATTTAAAGTTTTTTCACTTACTAGCTTCTTATTAACTAATGCTTCTAAGAATAACAATAGATCTTCTCCATTAGTAAATAAAGAAGCATGTCCCGTTGTAACACCAACTCTTTTAGCATTACGAGCTTTTTTATCATGTAATTCTCCTAAAGAGATATTTAATTCTTCTAGATTTTCATAGTTCATTGAAGCAATAGATCCTGTTGGATTAAATGTTGTATGTTTTAAACCTAATCTATTTATAATCTTTTCTTCAATTATCTTATCTAAAGTCTTACCATATATATTTTCTAATAATCTTCCCAAAATAATATAATCTACATCTACATATGTAGGTACATTACTTTTAACAGACGAACTATATAATACTTTATTATATTCATCTATATCACTAACTCCACCAAGATATCCATCCGTCCATATTTCTTGATTATGACATAGTAAATTCCTAATAGTTACATCTTTTAAATTAACAAATTTCCTATCATACTTAATTACTGTATCATCGATATCTAGTAAACCTTCTTCATAAGCCATAAATACTACAGTAGCAGTATATGTTTTGGTTAAAGAAGCTATATCATAATAAGTATCTTTAGTAGTTAATACTTTATTAGGTTTTGTCTCACAATAACCTTTTATCTCTTCAGTTACTGTACCATTATTATATATATACAAAACATAACCATCTAATTTATCAATTAACTTCATAATAAACCCTCAAATCAACTGAATAAATTATACCATAAAAAAAGCACCTAAGTGCTTTTATTGACCTAAGCCATCTGTTGATTCAGCAATACCTTTATTAGCATAAGCATCGGCTGCTTCATTACTAGAAGTAACTTTCATAATATGACTATGCATATTCATAACAGCTCTATATAATGGTTCAAATTCAGCTTTTAATCTTTGGAATTCACCATTAGATACGTCAGCTCCTGAACTTTCCCAGTTTTCACCAAATAATCTTTTCATTTGGTTATCAATGCTAACGAAAGTATCATTTATTGCTTCAGCATTATTTTTAATATTAGTTGCATATGATCTAGATTCTGCATATGACGTTTGTTTAATTTCTTCTGCCATAATTATCTTACTCCTCCATCATATTCATCAAGAAGTTTGTTTCCTAATTGAACATTTTCATCTTCAGTATCTCTAAAATTGCCAGCGCCTTCTTTAATTTTTTCTCCCATTAATCTGATAACTTCATCAATCTTATCAAATTTAACAGTTTGAGTATCAACTACTCTATAGAAAGTATCAGCAGCTTCACCACCCCAAATAGATGTTAAAGATTCTTTATTCTTTCTAATATTACCAATTTCTTCTCCGACAGTTTCTGATGCTGCAACAGTACGTTCACCATCAACCATCATATCTTCAGGTCTAACTACAAAATCTGCCATATCTCCACTCTCCTTATCATAAATATAACATTATTTCTGGCCTTATTAAAGTTTTATTAATTTTGGTTTACAGTTGGTATAACATTAATTCTTAGTAATTCTTTTCTTAATTCTTCTTCTGATATTATACCTTTCTTAAAAGACAACACAGTGTTATTCTTAATTATTAATGTAATAGGTAATTGTTCATAACTGATTTCAATACCTTTAGCACACTTAATACTACTTAAACTATCAAGTAATGCTTTATCTTTTACACTATAATTTAATGATTCTACTTTATTATCTTTTTCTTGTTTTTCTTCTGTCTTTTCTTTTTTATCTTTATCTTCATTTAAAACAGTCTTTGTATCTTCTGCAACATCACTAGCTGTACTATTTGTTTTAAAATCTAAGATATTATCTAACTTAACAAATCTAATTAATGCTTGAACAGGCATTGCTGCCTTTGCAACAACTTTTAAGTATTCCACTGTCTTTAAATCAAGTGAATTACCTTCAACAACTATACACATACCACCATTTTTAATAGTATTTAATAAATTAGATATAGTTGTTTCTTCAATCTTCGTTTCTTCTAATACTTCTTTATACATTTCTTCTACTAATGAAGAAACTACTTTTTTACTTACCTCAGCATCCGTTTCTTTTTCATCTATTTTCTCTATTGCAGTAGCACTTGCTATTGCATTAGCAACCTCAGTAGTTTTATCTTTAGTAGCTGCTGCTTCATAATATGGTTGATAACTTGAACTAGGAAATCCTCCCATACCACCTTGATCTGAACTAGCATCTGAAGAACTGTAATAATCAGCTCCACTATATGAAGAGTAATCACTACTATAACTATCGCTACTACTTGAAACAGCTGATGTAGAAGTACTAGCTGAATTAACAGCATCTGTACTATTTAAATTACCTGCTGCTTCTTGTAACTCTGAATGTACTTTAACAACTGTATCTAATAATATATTTGTATTAGATACTTTTGTTTCAATACCTTCTATATTGTTAACAATTGCTGCTTTCGCTCCAGAGAAATCAAAATCTGAATTGGCAACGTCATAACTTTTAACACTACCTAATACAGTATCAACATTACCGGATAATGTATCCATTCCCTTAGAAACGTTTAAGACGCTATCTGTATCTATCAATACTTTTGCCATACTCATTCCCCTTTTCTATTCGGAATAGTCATAAACTATATTATCCATAATTAATACCATTGCTTCTTCAAGACTCTTGATTAAAACATCTTGTTTATAATCATCCATCTCTCTTAGCAACTTAAATTCACTTCTTAAATATTGTCCAATAGATAATGATAATTGACAAAATTCATTGCTCTTAGGTTCAATAAAATAAGCATTCATTTGTCTTACAAAATGAGTTTTATCTATAATAATATCTTGAACATATAATTTAAAATTAAATAAATTGTTTTTATGAAATTTATAAAAATCTAAATATCTTCCATTACCTGCATATAATGGATTATTTCTAACTTCTCTTCTAACACCATTTAGTACTTTTTCAACTCTTTCTTCAAAGTCTTCGCCATCTGCTAAAGTACCATCAGTAAGAAATTGTTCTATTGCTCCATCTTTAGTAGCAACAAATATATGCTTAGAATTAAGTTTTATATTCTGTTGTACAACAAATCCATCAAGTACAGGAATAGTTAGATCCATTACATTCGCTAAACTATTAGATTTAACAACAGCTTCAAATACTATATCATCTTTCTTTGCCATAATAGACCTCCTATATCTCCATCTCTGATGTCTTATCAGTAGAAATAGACCACATACCTTTACCTTCATTTAAGAAAGTATTCATGCTATAAGCTTTATCAGTTCTTTGCCTACTAGCTGGATCGGAAACTATAACTCTACCATCAGATGTTAATCCTTTTAATACAATATAGTGACCACCTTTAGTGAAGGTACCAGGTCCTACATTCATAACAACCATCTTACCATTACTTAAAGATTCCTTAATCTTCGAAGCACTAACACCAGATTGTTCGCAATCCAATCCATAAGCTTTTGCAGCAGCTGGAAAGAAAGCCCATGCAGTACCATTATTTGGAATATGGTAACCTCTTTTTAAACTCCAGTTAGCTAACTCAACTGGTCCATGTTTTTCTCCAGTTAAATAAGTTACTACCATTGCCATAGATGTTGGTCCACAACCTGCATTAGCAATTGTTGAACCGTAACCATAACTTTGATGATAATCACCTTGGAAATAATTAATAAAATCTCCTAAAGAATAATTACCAGAAGGACTTAATTTAGTTGAATCCAAAGCTATCTTTTGTGATTCTACTGAAGATAGATCAGCTTTTATATCTTTACTTAATTGTTCTACTTCACTTTCTAAAGTACTACGTTTAGATTCTAATGAAGATATCTCACTTCTATCAGCATCTCTACTAGTTGTTAACTTTATAATACTTTCCGTAACTGAATTAATTTCTTCTTTTTTCTTTTTCCATTCTTCATACTTATCTATAGCTCCAGCAAAAGTAGATAATTGATTAGATATTTGATTATCATACTTAGAAACGAAATTATTCATTTGATCTACAGCATTCTTTTTACTTTTACCAGCCCAAACAGTATCATTATTAATTGCATTAATACCTGATGAATAATTAGAAAATATATCACTTACTAATGAAGCATCACTTTCAACAGTTGAACTTGAAACCATTACATGACACCTCCTATACCATCAGAAGACTTTTTATCTGCATCTTGATAACTTTGTGTAATTTGATTTAATGATTCAGCATTCTTAGATAAATTAGAAACATTATTAATTGTTCCTGTATTTAATTCACCAAACAAATCACCTAAATAATCAGCAAGCGGACCTCTAAATCCATCTCCCGAAAAAATATCTTTAATATATTTATCATTTGATGTTATATCATCACTCATTGTTTTCATAGTACTCATCATTAAATTAGCACTACTAGCCATATCACTATAGCTTTCTACACCTACTTCTTCAACTCTACTCATCATATCACCATACTTGCTAAAGAATCTTCTGCTTCATCTAGTACATCTGCTACATGATTGTTATAAGCTGCAGCAGCACGTAAAATATCTACATTATTTAAAATACTATCACAAAGTAGATTATTACTTTCTTTATAAACACCTGAAGCTTGTCCTGTCCATTGAGATAGATTAATATCTACATTTTTACGACAATTATTTAAATTGCCTTCTAAGCTTTCTGCTTTTTCATTAACATAATCACTTGTATCTCTCATAACATCCGTATCAAATTCATATACAGCCATAGAACACACTTCCCTATCTTATAAATAAATGTTATCATAAACAGCCCTATTTTTCAACGAAAGCAATATTACTTAACACTTAAAAAAGACAATAAAAAGTCATACTTCCGTATGACTATTTGATATAATTACATGCTGCTAAAGCTGCAACAGCTCCATCAGCACAAGCAGTAGTAAGTTGTCTTACCTTTTTAGTTCTTGTATCACCTGCTACAAATACCCCAGGTGTCTTAGTAGTACAATCTTCTGCAGCTTCAATAAATCCGATCTTATCCAATGATACAACATTCTCAAATGCTGTATTACTTGGTGCTTGACCAACAGCTATAAATATACCAGCTACTTCGATTGTTCTTTTATTACCATCTTTATCTACTATTTCAATGCTTTCTAACTTGTTAGTACCATTCAACTTATCAACAGTTGAATTTAATACAAACTCAACATTATCTTTGTTTTTTAATTCAGCTATTGTTGTTTCATTAGCTTTAAATTCATCTCTTCTATGAATTAAATAAACTTTATTACAATAATTAGTTAAGAATAAAGCATCTTCAAAAGCAGTATCTCCACCACCTACAACAGCAACATCTCTTCCTTTAAAGAATGCTCCATCACAAGTAGCACAATATGAAACTCCTTTGCCTAAATAAAGAGCTTCATTAGATACCCCTAAAGGTTTATTAGAAGCACCTGTAGCAATAATTACAGCACGAACCTCATAATTCCCTTCTGAAGTTTTTAACACCTTAGAATCGCCTTTATCTTCGATGCCAGCAACTCTAGCAGTTTTAACTTCAGCCCCTAATGCAATTGCTTGTTCATATAAATTAGTAGCAAATTCATATCCAGATATTTCTTTAATAGCAGGATAGTTAGCAATCTTTTGAACATTTATAATTTTTCCACCATAACTTTGGGCTTCAAACAAAACTGCATGCTTACCTGCTCTTTGCACATAAATAGCTGCAGCTAATCCAGCAGGTCCTGCTCCTATAATTCCAATATCTATCATTTTATTCATCCACCATTTTTAAAAGATCTTCTTTAGTTCTTAAACCAACACTTCTATTAACTTCTTTACCATCTTTGAATAAAATTACGCAAGGAATAGACATAATACCATATTCCATAGCTAAATCCCCAGCTTCATCAGTATCAACTTTAAATACCTTATGAGTTTCACTAATTTCTTCCATTATTGGTGCTAACATTTTACATGGACCACACCAATTTGCAAAAAAATCTACTAAAACTGGTTCTTTAGCTTCTAATACTTCTTTCTTAAATTCTTCTTCATTCAATTGTTTAACACTCATAATTACACTCCTCTTCTTCCCCTAGATTATATCATAAAAAAATAGTAATAAAAATTACTATTTAGTCGCAGCTTTCTTTCTTGTTGATGAAAGAGCTTTAGCACATTTTTTCATTTCTTTTGCTATTTCAGTAGCTTCTTTCATTTGTAAATCAGCATCTTCACTAGCTGCTAATTTACTAATCTTATTATCCACTAATGTAGATGCATATGTAAGTAACCCAGTAAGTGCTGCAAGTCCTGCTTCATCTAATCCTATAATTGGATCAGGTACAACCAAATCAACTGCTGTTGCAATACCAGCAGCTACAGTAGCTCCTACCAACACTTTGTTTACTATTTCTAATGTATAAATACTACCTGCTGTTTTATCATCCATTTGTAGATTATTATATTTAGATTTAATACTTTCAATTCTTTTCTTTTTTTCAGGAACAACCACCATAGTTCTTTCCATACTACTCACCACCCATTTGTTCAGATATCTCGTTATAATAAGCAACTACCATTTCTTTTTCGTCGTCTCTAACACCAACAACTTCCATTTTGTCGCCATCTCTTATAACTTCTCCAAGTAATACTGCGCCTAAACTATTATCTTCATTCTCATCTACCATTGAATACATCATAAATTCTTTTTCTAAGTCGGGAATTCTAAATGACCCAATAACAGAAATATTAATATTTTGTCCTTGTTCATTACTAACAGTAATATGTTTATTCTCCACAAGTATCACTCCTATCTTCTTCTTAAATTATATAAAAAAAAGAAATATAAGTAAAGTTACTTACATTTCTTAATTCATATAATCTTTAAATTTATTTCTTATATTATCACTTAAGATACCATCTCTTAAAATAGTAATTTTATTATCTTCTATTTTAATCAAAGTAGACGATACATTAGATAATTTACCACCATCTAATACATAATCTATTTTTTCTAATAATTCATCAGGTATCATTTCTACTTCTGTAATAACATCACTATCACTAATATTAGCACTAGTACTTATTACTGGTTTCTTAAACTCATCTAATATTTCTTTAATTATCTTATTATCAGGATATCTAATTCCAACATATTCATTATTAGTAACATATTTACTAACTTTATCATTCTTTTTAAATAATATTGTTAGTGGTCCTGGCCAATATTCATCTATTACTTTTTTAGTTAAATCATCAATACCTAAAACATATTCTTTTAACATATCAAGACCATTAACTAACAATAACAAAGGTTTATCAAAACTTCTTTTCTTAGCTTCATAAACTTTTTTAATCGCTTCATCATTAGTTGCATCAGCCATAATACCATATATTGTATCTGTAGGAGTAATAATTATCTTACCCTTTTTTAAATAATCAATTATCTCATTCATATTAATTCTTCTTACTTTCATTAATTGTATTTATAAATCCATTAACTAATACTATAAAATACCAAGTAAAGCTTTCTAAATAAACATTCCTTAGAATTGTTGAAATATCCTCATCTTCACTCTTCTCAAAACATTTTTTCTTTTTTAAATAGTCATACGTATCATAAGCTGCATTTCTATTAACAACAAATGCTAAAACCGAAAAGATTAAAGACAATATCAATAATATTAGAGCTATTTGATAAGCTGAAACATTATCACTTACCATACCTAATACTAGTAATACTAAACTAGCAAAATATGATGCATATCTAATCGCTGCAAATGTTTCAATAAATCTAAATAAAGAATTATTCTTTTTATCATAAACACTATGCATTCCTACATAAGCACCTACTGCTAAAGCATATAAACTATTTTCATGAAATACTTCACTAGATAAGCCAACTGTCTTTCTATTATAGAAGTATCGATCAATGAATTTACCTCTTTTTTCAATTACATAAACATTTTCTAATTTATTATCGTCTAATAAATTTCTTGTTACTTCCATTCCAGAAAGATTCTTTTTATTATCTATTGTTTTATATTTCTTTAAAGCTATATCAACTTTAACACAAACAAGTAATAATACTGCTAATATTACAAAATAAATTTCTAAATAAATCATATAATACCTTTTTCCATTAATTGACTTCTTAATGTATCTGCTTTTTCAAAATCTTTATTAGATCTAGCATCTAACCATTCATTATATAATTTCTTATCATCAGAAGTTAATTCAGGTAAATCGTATTTTAAGCCTAAAATATTATTTACTAATTGAATTTTATCAAATGTTTCAACAATATCTTCTTTATTTCTTAACTTAGTATTTAATTCTTTAATTAAATCATTTAGATAAGTAATTAAATTAGGAGTATTAAAATCTTCATCCATAATTTCATTAATCTTCTTATCTTCTTTTAATGTACCTACTTTAGAACCATCTATTTGTAGTTTTAAGTTAGCTTGTCTTAAAGCATCTGCTATCTTTTTATCTACAATTGCAGCTTCAGTAAATAAATCTTCTGTAAAATTAAGAGGTAATCTATAATGTGTTTTAAATAATGCAATCTTAATTTCATTAGGTGAATGCATTTTAATAAAATCTTTAGCTAAAATAAAATTACCTAATGACTTACTCATCTTTTCACCATCAAGATTAATATGTCCATTATGCATCCAGTAATTAGCTAAATGGTTATTATTCAAAGCCATACTTTGAGCTATTTCATTTTCATGATGTGGAAATTTTAAATCTACTCCACCACCATGAATATCTATCTTTTCACCAAATAGTGCATTAATCATAACTACACACTCAGTATGCCATCCAGGAATACCTTTACCCCAAGGAGAATCAAATTGTTCACCCTCAGTAGTCTTTCTCCATAATGCAAAATCTAATGGACTCTCTTTCTTTTCATCTACTTCAACTCTAGCACCAGCTACAAGTTCATCAGTATCTTGATTAGATAAAACTCCATAATCTTTAATTCTATCTACTCTAAAATAAACATCTCCATCTACTACATAAGCCATATCTTTATCAATTAACTTAGTAATAAAATTATAGATATTATCCATATTTTCAATAACTCTAGGTCTATAATCGATAGTGGAACAGTTATAAGACTCCAAGTCATTCAAGTATGCCTTGATAAATTTATCTGCAACTTCCCTTTCAGTAATTCCTAATTCTTTAGCTGCAGCAATAATTTTAGGATTAACATCTGTAAAATTAGATGCATAAGTAACATCATATCCTAAATATTTGAAATAGTTATATACCATATCAAATGTCATAACTGGTCTCATATTACCTATATGTACATAGTTATAAACTGTAGGACCACAAACATACATCGTTACCTTTCCTTCTTTAATAGGTTTGAATTCTTCAACCTTGTCTGTTAGAGAATTATATATTCTCATACGTTCCACCTTTCTTTCTATAAACTCACCACGAGTTAACTTATTTTAACATAAAAACCAAATAAAAAGAATACAAACGTATTCTTTTTCCAATTCACTAATTATTAATTATATTACTAATGCAATTATTACAGACATTGCCAATAAACATAATGCATATTTCCATATTTCCTTTAACCACTTAGTATAAGGAACATTTAAATATGTAAGTGCTACCATCAACAATACACTTGTTGGTGCTATTACTTGAATTATTGAATAACCTGCTGTAAATAAGAAACTAGTAATAAATAACTTTTCGCTAAATAATGTTACGAAATGCAAACCTAGTACATAAGATATTAAAGAAGGATCTACTGCAAAGAATGAGATAAACATCGCAGCAATAAGCATTTTTATAACATTAAATTTTGTTCCAATTATTCCTATAGTTGGATTGAATGCCCAACCATAAACAAATGAAATTGTAAATATAACTTGTACTAAGCCAAACATAACTGCTACTTTAGCAATCTTTTTCATACCTTTTCCAAAATCATGGAATAAGTAACCTTTTCTTCCATTTACTAATCCAATTATGAAAGCAAATATAATTAGCACTCCACCTAAAGCAATAAATGTCCAATCACCAAATGCATCTACATCACCTAAAACATGATATAGAACATCAGCATTAGCTTTTAACTTAGTTAAACTATCACTAAAGACTGTTACATTAAAGCTTTCTTTCCAATTAACAAATGCTAATAAAGAAATAATTGCACACGCTATCATTAATATAGCAGTTGGCCAAATACTAGTTTTATTATATTTCTTCAAATTATTTTCATCTAATTCTTCTGTAGCATATAAATCATACTTAGTAGAATCAACTAACTTAGTTTGTTTCTTCATATGGAACCAAGCAAATAAGTTAAATAATACATAAGATACGACAAACATAACTACTTTTACTAGTACTTTTTCACTTACTTTTAAACCCAATGAAAGAGCTAAACCAGCAATTCCATGTGTACCAAGTATTGCACCAAAAGTTCCGATAAACATACCACCAAAACTAGCCATTAAAGCAGTAATTCTATCACGACCAGCTCTTAAATAAACTGTAATGATAAATGGAACAAATATTAACAATACTAATAATTGATCACAGAATGCTGCATATAAACCCATTACAAGTGTTACAACTAATGTTGATATTAACTCTCTACCTTCAACAAAATTAGATACTTTATCAACTATCTTACGATAAGCCTTTGTTTGTGACAAAATACCATACGATCCACCAATAGCAAACAATAAGAAGATTTCATTCATACGATAATAAAAACTAAAATATACCATTGTAAAGAAATCCATAATTCCAGCTCTTACTGTTTCCTTAGAAGCTTCACATACATCTGTACAAGTAACACTAGGATATATCCAAGTAAATAATAAAGCAACTAGCGCAATAATAGTAACTAAATAATATTTACCATATTTCTTTTTCATCCTCATAACCTCCCTACTAAAAGTATACCATAATTTCAAATAATAACTACAAAAAATGCCTAAAATCCAAGAAAAAAACTAGTTTTTAACTAGTTTTTATTTATCAAACATTACTACTCCAATCTCCGTTGGATGATCATGATATATTGCTTCTTTTTTCTTAGATGGCTTAGTAAAAATTAAACGAACAATTAATAAATCCCCAGAAGCACCTAAAATATTAAAAGCTCCAATCAACAACCATCCAAATGAATCAGCAAAAATTGCATAAATACAAGGAATAACTCCTAAAATTATACAAGGCATAGATATACCAAGTAAATATTGATATTTCTTTAAAGCAACATTACATACACAATATGGATTTAAAGACTCTTTAATAAAACCAAATTCAATATCTTTAAAACCGTTTTTAGCAAATAAAGAATAAGTAACTCCATGAATTAATTCATGAATAACAGTTCCAACAAACAAAACTGACAAATATATTAATAACATCCATCCAGGATGCATCTCTTCTAATGCAAAAGTGTTCCCTCTTAACCAGAACAACAAAACAAAGAAAGCAACTAGTATTATGCCTAATATAAAGCTAACAGAATTAGCAACTGCAGTACTTACTGTTAAATTATGCTCTTCATATCCTTCTTTAATTAATTTTTCTTTATTTTCATTATACTTAGCTAATCTTTTCTTTTCTTGCTCACTTAAAGTTTTTTCAGCTCTTTCTTTATTTTTCATACTATCACCTATTTAATTATATCAAAAAAAAGAACTACTCAGTAGTTCTTATTTTCTTTCTTTCATAGTTGGGAATAAGATTACATCTCTAATAGATTCTTGTTCACAGAATAACATCATTAATCTATCGATACCATAACCTATACCACCAGCAGGAGGCATACCATACTCTAATGCTTCTACGAAATCCATATCAATATCATTAGCCTCTTCATTACCTAAATCTCTTTCAGCAAGTTGAGCTTCAAATCTTTCTAATTGATCAATAGGATCAT
>JAEEGL014771874.1_pt1 | contig 13314 bp, 11 predicted proteins | sample 9134231 | NCBI WGS metagenome assembly JAEEGL01 (sample SAMN16246548, study PRJNA631951) | gut metagenome | biome: gut microbiome; feature: rumen; material: fiber-attached | host: Bos | place: Iran: Karaj | collected 2018-10 | reverse complement strand
CTTGATAATACCATATATCGATATGATAAGGGGTTGAATCCTTTTTTTATGAGACTATCTAGAGTTAGAAAATCTCCATTACTTTTACTCATTTTACCATTTATATCATTTAAATATTCAGAATGAAACCAATAGCTACACCATTTGTGTCCTAAATATGCTTCACTTTGAGCAATTTCGTTGGTATGATGTGGGAAAATATTATCAACACCACCGCAGTGAATATCAAGATATTCTCCTAAATATTTCATAGATATACAAGAACATTCGATATGCCAACCAGGATAGCCTATTCCCCATGGAGAATCCCACTTTAATTCTTGATCATCAAATTTAGATTTTGTAAACCAAAGTACAAAATCAGCTTTGTTTTTTTTGTTATCATCACGTGTTACATCTTCTCTTACACCATCAATTAATTCTTCTGATGACTGATTGGTTAGACAATAATAATTATCTAATTTACTTGTATCAAAATATACATTACCACCATTTATATAGGCATAACCTGTTTCAATTAATTTTTTTATTACTTTAATATATTCATTTATTTCAGTTGTTGCAGGAATAACAGTATCTGGTATTTTAATATTTAATTTATCACAGTCATTAAAAAATTGTTCAGTATAAAAATTAGCAATATCTAGTACTTTTTTATGTTCCTTTTTAGCACTATTAACCATTTTATCAGTTCCATCATCACTATCACCTGTTAAATGTCCAACATCAGTAATATTCATTACTCGATTTACTTTTAAACCAGTAAAATTTAAATATTTTTCTAAAATATCTTCACTTATATATGTACGAAGATTGCCAATATGGGCAAAATGATAAACAGTAGGACCACAAGTATACATTTTAACAATTCCTTTTTCTTTTGGTATAAATTCATCTATTTTTTTTGTTAAAGTGTTATATATTTTCATTTTTCCCTCCATTAAAATTATTATACATAATATCTTTTATAAAGTCCAATAAAATTAAAAAATAGTTCAATTGAACTATTTTTCATTTTTAGTTAATGTAATATTTGTTGTTAATATCTTATTATTTCTATTATATGTTATTTTTACAGTATCTCCTGGATTATATTTATATAATAGATATTTTAAATAAGCTGTATTTTTTACTTTAGAATCGTTTACTGCAACTATAATATCACCTTTTTGTAAATCTGATTTAGAAGCTCCACTATCTTTACTTATTTCAACAACTACAGCGCCTTCTTCAATTTTTTCAGGTAGAAGTATTCCGTTTTGCCATAAAAGAAGGCTATCGGAAATATTTAACATACTAACTCCAAGTAATGGTCTTTCTATTTTTTCACCTTTTTCAAGTTTTTCGACATGGCTCATAGCATAATCAATTGGAATTGCAAATCCCATACCTTCGATGGAATCTTCAACAAGTTTCATTGATATTACACCAATAACCTCTCCATTTGAATTTAATAATGGACCACCTGAATTTCCATGATTTACGGCAGCATTAGTTTGAATAACTTCCATTACCCAATCACCACTTAAACTATTTTTTACTGATACTTCAACAAGTCTATTTATTCCTGATATAATTCCATTGGTAATTGTTCCAAAATATTCTACACCAAGAGGAGAACCAACAGTAAAAACTGTGTCACCTAATTTCATTTTTTTATTATCACCAATATTTAATGCTACCATATTTGCTTTCTTTTCTATTTTTATAACAGCTAAATCCAAATATTCATCTTTACCTAAAACTTTTCCTTCAATTTCTTCTTCATTTGATGTCATAATTATAAATTTATCACCACTTTCAACAACGTGATTATTAGTCATAATAAAGGCATCATTATTATTTGTTTTATAAATAAAACCAGAACCACTTCCTATATATTTATCATTTTTATAACTTTTAATTAATACTACAGAATCATATACTTTTTCAACAGATGCTGATAATGATCCATTATCTATAATAACTGTACTATTACAACTTTTACATGTATTAACAACAGGAGTAGTTGTTCCATCTTTTGTTTCAACATATGTAATTCGATGTGTTGAACTAAAATAATACATTGCCAACCCACCTAATACAAATGATACTAATATTATTATTCCTAAACTAATTTTATCTTTCATAATTTACCTTCTTTTCTATATTTTTATATTCCACCAATTGTTCCCAATTTACAGGAAATCCCATTCTATCTAAAACTTTTTCAATAGAAATACTTTTTAAATTCATTTTTAAATTATCAATAATATGCTTTATTTCATAATGTAAATTTTTAAATTCTTCATCTTTTAGCATATACTTCATTATTATAATTAATGCAAAAACATCATTCTTACCATAAATATATTCTCCATTTGTAATATTTATTTTTAAGAAACGATGATATTTTGTATCGTCAATCATTCTTTGCGTTTTATTTTCAAAAATAATATCTTCATGTGCACATAAATTACGATAATTAGAAAGCATTACAATATAATTACTAAAAGTATTAGAATCTAAATTATATACATCAGAAATAAAGTCTTTATCATCATTTTTTAATATTGCATATAATTCACCAATAAGTCCAAATGATAAAACTTTAACTAATACCCATAAAGGGATATATCCATAACTATTAACATAATGCATTGTAGCAGAATGATTACCTGCATTAGTTTTAATTTGTCTTTTCATTTTTCTTATTACGTCATTAACTTGTCGTATCTTTTCAGGATTATTAGTAAAATTTCTATAATTTAAGTAATCTTTTTCGTGATATCCATATCGTAGTGATAATTGATAACTAATAATGGATTTTAAATTATTTTCAATAGTTAAAATATTTTTAAATAATATATTACGAAAAGATCTATCGAATAAAAATAAACTATATAATTCTTCAAAAGTAGTTCCTTCAATATATGTTTTATTAGTTTTACTTTTCATAAATATATGACGGTATCCGTTTAAGAAAAAATAATTTTCTCGAAATAAAACATCTTTAGCATAGTCTACATCGTTAATTATTAATCCCTTGTTTTTTAATATTTGGACTTGTTCATCTAATTTTTTAAAATCTTTATTAATGCCCATCCCTTTTCACCTACTTTATAAGTATATCACATCTTTACTAATAATGTATGAATTATTTAAAAAAAGAAGATTATTTTTTTATCTTCTTTTTAGGTTCTTCCATTTCAGTTATTGTTTTTTCTTTCTTTTCTTCTTGATGTTCTTCTTTTTTATCTTCTTGTTTAACTATTTCTTCTTTTTTTATCTCTTTCTTTTCTTCTTTTCTTTTTTCACTTTTATTTCCATTAATTATTATAATAGTTGCAACCATTGTAATTGCTACAATCAAAGAACCAATAATGGCATAAAGAATAATATTATTTGGTTTGTTAGAAATATCTACATCATTATTTTCATTAGGTATTATTTCATTATTAATTGGAGTTTCTTCTTTGCTTTCAATAGTAGTATTGTTATCATCTTGTATTAATCCAACAACACCATCATATACTACTAAATAAAATTTGTATGCATTTTCATAAATAATATTTCCTAGTTCATTAGTATCATAAAATATATATTCATCATATGTTGTAACTGAAGTATTAGCTGGAATTAATTTGCTTGTTCGATATTTTTCAATATATTTATTTACTTTTAAATTATTTCCATGCTGTTCATCTAATTGCAAATTTATATTGTACAATATTGATTCTTTTTTTATTAACATTGCTCTTTTAGAAGATTCACTACTTAATTCTAATACATCATTAACATTAATAAATCCTTTTTTGTTTTTGTATTCGACATAATCATAACATTTTTTTGAACCTACACATACATTACCATAATATAATAATTTTACTCTTTCACCATAAGGAACCTCTATTCTTGTTTCACCATCTAGAGAAGTTATTTTTAATTTTTTTAAGGCTAGAGCATATGATTCTGAAGCTTTAGTTGAATAATATGTATAATAATTATCATTTATACTTTCACTTAAAGTAATAAAACCAACTGTTCCATTATAATCAATATAATATTTTCCAATAACGTTTAAATAATAATAATCATTTAATACTGTTTCACCAGGAATGGTAGAAAGTACTTTTCCTGTATCATCAACTATATTTATATTTTTAAAAGTTAGAAGTGGCATTGATGATGATACACCAACAATATTTTTATTATAATCTAATGATTCATAATAGTCATTAACATATATCCATCCTTTATTAGTACCATCACTTACATATAACCAATTATAATATTCACTTGATTCACCTTCATATCCCATAAGAGCATAAGATGCTTTTAATTTAGTCATGTAAGGAATAACTGTATCATATTTTTTATAGGCATCAGCAGGTCCTTTATTTAATTTTATTCCTTTTTTATTAAATATAATGACATCGACATTTACTTGTTCAAAGTCTTTTTTACTTGGTATAATTTCTTCTTTTACTGGTAAAATATCTTTTATTTTAACTTTAACACTGCAATATTTAATATTTTGACAATCGGTTTCTGCTTCACCATCATACTCATTATAAATATGAATTTTAGTATTATATGGAACTGTTATAATTTTTCCTGAATCATCAGTTGAACTGGTTTTTGCACCATTTTTATTAATGACAATGGCATCATATTCTTCTATTGATGGGCTAGCACTATCTGCAAGTACTAAAACAGGTGTGAATAATAAAATAAGTAAATAAATTAATTTTTTCATAATACCTCCAATTTTATAACTTATATAATAATTCTAATACTTTACATTTTTTTTATCAATACTTTTCGAACTTTTAGTGGACAAAGTATAAAAATAATAGTAGAATTAAGTTGAAGATATAAAGGTGATTTATGACTAGATATACGATGGATACAGTAGAAGTAACTGGGCTTGAACAAAATTTATATGATGTTGCTAATAATTTAGGATCAATGGCTGAAACAGTAAATAATGTCACAGGATATGTTTCATTAGTTAATGATAAAGTAGGCAATGTATCTAAAGAAGTTAATTCATTAAGTGAAAAACTTGAAAAATTTATGGAAAGAGTAGAAGGAAATACTGTTGTTACTAATGCTAAACAATCTATTATGTTATCTAATCAAGAATTGGATCGAAAGTTTTCTCATTATGGTGAAGTAAGAAGGCATATAACTGGTATATTAGAATCAATTGATGTAGGAATTATAAATAAGGATACTTTAATGAGAGTATCAGAAGAGATAATTATTAAAACTCCCAATTATTGGTTAGGAAAAGCTTTATTTGCCCTTGTTGGTTGGATTTCTAATAATAAAGAACTTGCAATGAAAAGTTTAAATGAAGCTATTAGTTTAGATGATGAAAAAACATCTCTTTTATTTTTTCTTATATGTATGCGAATAAAAAGAGTTAAACCAGCCTTAATATGGTTTAATAGATATTTAGAGATGCAAGACCCAATGAATTTTGATAATATAATTATCAATATTATGAATTCATTAATTACAGGAGTTTATGGACTTGATGCAAAAAAAGTATATATAAACAATATGATTAAATGGGAAGGTGAATTAAACTCTCAAAGTGGTATAAAAGAAGAAGAATTATCTCGATGGAAAGACTTTATTACTGAAAAAAAATCAGAAATCATTGTTAATGAAGCAATGTTTCCATATCTTTCTAGGACTGATACTTGGCCAGTTATTAAAGAAAAACTTAGAGATTCTTATTTATATGAATATTTGTATAATTATTTTAATGATATTTTTAGAGAGAAAGAAGAAACTCTTCCTAATTATGTTTCCCAAGTTGATAAGATGATTAATGATTTAGTGTCAAATTATGATAGTGAAGAGGCTAAAATAAAAAATGAAATATTAAAAAATGATATTATTATTGAAGAAAATGGTAATTTGGATCGAGCTTATAAACGTTTTGATGATGAAAAAACAGTTTTTCAAGAATCAAAGAATTATTATAGTTATTTAACGGATATAGCACTTTATCCAAAACGATATAATATATATTATACAACTCGTAAATTTGCTATTTCTAAGTTAAAAAATGTTTTAATAGATGCTCTTAAAAGTGGATATAGTGAAACAAATAATTTGGATATAAAAATTAAAATAACTGATTGGGAAGGTATAACAAAAGATGGAAGTAATGAAAAAGAACTTCGTCAATCAATTAGCATGTATTTTGATAGTTTATTCCATAATGAAGTATATGGTGATAAATTTTTAAATACAAAAACAATTATAGGTATTGTCCTTGTTTTAGTTGGTATTATTATTGGATTTATGTATAGTCCATTAGCATATCTTGTTTCATTAATAGGTATTTTTGTTTGTGGAGTTGATTTCTACAATATATATAATAGTAGAGAGGCAAAATTAAAACAGGTAAAAGATATCAAGAAAAATGCTTATATTATTTTAGGGAATAATATTGCTGAAATTGTTGATTATATAAAATTAATTAATAAAAGTAAAAATGATTATAATGAATTAATATCATATTTAAATAATTTAAATTATGAAAATTACATAATGAATGATATTAATAATAATTATCGAAAGGTTAATATCGGTGATCAAAATGAATGATAAATTAAATGATAATAGCAATTTTAATCAAGTATTAAGCACAAATACTAATACAAATACGAATGTAAATAATATAGAGCAAGAAAAGAAAATAGTTAGTAATTTCCCAGATTGGGATTTATTACCGCCATTTCAAACTGTAAGGAGGATAACGAGAAAATGAATATACCAAGTACTTATATCGAATGGGTGGAGGCAATTAATTATATCTTTAGTCACCCACGAAATGATATGTATATTGATAATCTAAATAAAGGTAATTTAGATTGTGATAATAATTTGCTTCAAAAACTAAAATTCGAAGTAACTGATTGTATTTTTAATAGAATTGGAAAAGAAGTTGAATCTTTTGGTAGTTATTTAAGAACGCAAATTGATTATAATAGCTTTTCTTTAAAGGTAGTAGAATTAAAAAAAGAAATATTATATGGTAAAAAATTAGCCAGTATTAAAATATTTTCTAATGAAATACAAGAAGAAATAATAAGTCAAATACAAGAAATGGCTGATAAAATTCAAAATTTATTAGAAGAACAAACAAAAATGATTGATAAAACTGGTTCAATTAATAGTATTATAAAAAATAATCCTATTAATAAATTAAATTAGGAGGAAAAATGGATTATAAGGAAACATCAAATATAACTAAACAATATTTATTAGCAAGAATACCTTTTATTTCTTTTAAAACTGTTGAAAAGAATAGGGCTTTAACGTTGATATGTGAAGTATCAAAAATGATAAAAATACCTATATATGTTCATTCTATGTCCAAAGGTTTTTATAATCTTGAAACCAAAGAGATAATATCAGATGAGAAGACCATTATGGGTGCTTTAGATTATATATCTGAAACATTAAAATTAAAACAAAGTTTAACATTTGTTTTTACTGATATTGTTGATATTGATTCAGATACTTTAGTTTCTCGTTATTTTATGGATATTATATCTCTTGCTGAAGAAAGAGGGAGTAGTATTTTAGTAATTACTAGTGATAGTGTATGGACTCAACTTCAACGATTAGGAATGAATATTACTTTGAGCCTACCTACAGAAGAGGAAATATTAACTATTGTTAATGAAAACATTGATTTCTATCGTAATCAAATTAAAATAGATTGGGATAGTAATGATGCTAAGGATGCTGCTACTATTCTTTCAGGTATTAGTGAAGTTGAAATAAAGAATGTTTTAGCATCATTAGTTGCTAAAGGAGAAATAACAAAACAAGATTTAACAGATTTAAAATTTGCTAAAGATAAATTATTTTCTAACATAAATGGTCTTGAAAAAATAAATGTTGATACCTCTAAAACTTTTGCAGGATTAAAAGGACTTTATAATTGGTTGATGGAAAAAAAGGAATTATTAAATCCAACTAAGAAAGAGGAAATGAAAAAAAGAAATATTAAACCCCCAAGAGGAATACTTCTTGTTGGTGTTCCAGGATGTGGTAAAAGTTTGTCATCTAAAGTAATTGCAAGTACCTGGAATCTTCCTTTATATCGATTGGATTTTGCAACTGTTCAAGGACGTTATGTTGGTCAAAGTGAACAACAATTAAAAGAAGCATTAGAAACAGCAGAACATGTATCGCCATGTATATTGTGGATAGATGAAATAGAGAAGGGGTTAGCATCAAGTGGATCAAGTGATGTAACAACAAAGCTAATTGGTCAATTTCTATTTTGGTTACAAGAATGTGAGAAAGAGGTATTTGTTATAGCAACGGCTAATGATGTATCTAAACTGCCTGCTGAGCTTTTAAGAAAAGGTCGTTTTGATGAAATGTTCTTTGTTGATTTACCTGGTGATTTAGAACGACGTGATATTATTAAAATGTATGTTGATAAATATTTAAAAATCAATATACCTGAAAATTTACTTAATGAATTAGTGAGAATAACTAATGGATTTAGTGGAGCTGATATAGAATCTTCATTTAGGGATATATCATATAAAATTCTTGCTAATAGTAATACACCTATTACTGGACAATTTATTATTGATACTTTAAATAAAGTAGTTCCAATTACCAAAACTAATCCTGAAAGTATCGAATATATTCGTCGATGGGGACAAGGAAGATGTGTCAAAGCTAATATTGAATAAAAAAGGATATTTACTAATATTCTTTTTTTTGATATACTAAATAGAGTAAAAGGAGTTATAAATGATTGTAGATAATGTATTAGATATATTGAAAAATATTTTAGATATTTTATTAGTTTGGTTTTTATTTTATTATATATTAAAGAATATTAAAAGTAATGTTAAAATGTCACTTTTATTTAAGGGAGTATTAGTAATTATAGTTTTAAAGCTAATTAGTACATGGCTTGGTCTTAATACTCTAGGATTAATTCTTGAGTACGTAATTATGTATGGACCACTTGCTATTATTATAATTTTTCAACCGGAAATACGTGGTGTATTAGAGCAACTTGGACGTAGTCAATTATTGGGTCGTCATAAGACTTTAACGGTTGATGAAAGAGAAAAACTTGTATATGAAGTAGTTAATGCTATTGATTATCTTCGTAAATCAAAAATAGGGGCATTAATTGTATTAGAAAGAGATGTTAGCTTATTAGACTATATTAATAAGGCCAAAGCCATTTATGCTGATTTATCAAGTGAACTTTTGATATCTATTTTCTTTCCAAATAATCCTTTGCATGATGGTGCTGTTATTATTCAAGGAAATAGAATTAGTTGTGCAGGCGCAGTTTTTCCAACAAGTAATAGTATAAGTGTAAACAAGCGTCTTGGCACACGTCATCGTGCTGCATTAGGAATAGCTGAAGAATCTGATGCTATTAGTATTGTTGTAAGTGAAGAAACTGGAAGAATTTCTATTGCGGTTAAAGGTGAATTATTCTATAATTTAACCATTGACGATGCTAGAATGATGTTAATAGATGAATTAAAACCAAAACAAGATATTACTTTAGAAGATGAGGAAGATGAATATGAAGAAATTAATTAAAAAAATATGTAGATTCATCGGAAAAATATTATTATTCTTTGATAAAATACTTATTACACCTATTATGAAATTAGTTTTAAAAATAACTGATTTCTTTAAAAATAATGGTAAAGCTGTAGAATCAATTTTAACAACCAAAAGTGCTTTATTAATTATTTCTCTTTTAATAGCCTTTTTAGCTTTCTATAAGTTAGATAAAGATTCTAGTATTATGATGAATAGTTATGCTGAAAGATTATATGGTGAACCTGTTACTGCTATATATAATGAAGAAGCTTATGTTGTAGAAGGAATTCCAAAGTCAGCTGATGTAGTATTAGTTGGAAATAAATCAAATATTTATTTGGCAAAACAGTATCCTACAAAGGGAATAAGTATTGACTTAAGAGAATTATCTGTTGGAACACATAAAGTACCTCTTAAATATAGTCAGTCATTTGGATTTGTTGATTATACAATTGATCCAAGTTATGTTACAGTTGTTATTTATGATAAAGTATCTTCAACAAGAGAAGTAAATTATGAAATACTTCATAGAGAAAGTTTAGATACTAAGTTGGATATTACAGATGTTACATTAAATAAAACAGAAATAACTATTAAAGGAAATGAAAAAACATTAGAAAGAGTAGGTTATGTTAAGGCTCTTATTGATTTAAATAATTTAGTTAATCCTAAAGCAGGAGAAATGGAACTTAAAAATTGTAATTTAGTTGCATATGATAATGATGGAAAAGTTGTTGATGTTGAAATTCTTCCTGAAAGTGTTGATGCTAAACTTACTTTATCATCATCAAGTAAGACAGTGCCAATTAAAGTAATACCAAATGAAGGAAGTAAAGTTGCCTTAGGTTATGCTATTGAAAGCTTAACACCAAGTTCTAATACGATAGAAATATATGGAAGTGAAGAAAACCTTGCCAAAGTAGAATTTGTACCTGTCTATGTTGATATTAATGGTGTTAGTGAAAATAAAACCTATACAGTAAATGTAAAAAAACCGAATGGTATTCGTGATGTTAGTCTAAAAACTATTACAGTTAATTTAGTTGTTTCTAAAGAGAGTCAAGTAGAAATAGATGGTGTTCGTATAATTCATGAAAATTTAAATCCAGAATTAATTGTTATGACTATGAGTGAAAATGATGTTAAAACTTCTGTAATTATTAAGGGAAGTGAAGATTCATTAAAGAATTTAGATTCAAGTAAAATAACTGCTACTATTGATTTAGCTAAATATACTTCACCTGGTGAATATGAAGTAGAAGTTAAAGTAAGTGGTGAAGATGTTAAATTATCATATGAACCAAAGACAACGAAAGTTAAAGTAATAATTAGAAAAAAATAAAACTCAGAATTTCTGAGTTTTTTTTAAAAAATAATATTAAAGACCATAGCGACCAGTAATATATGTTCTACCATCAGCTTCTCTAGCAAATAATTCCAAACCGCTACCACCGCCACCAGCATGAAATGTAGCATCATTGCCGCCTGAACTTGATGAACTGGTTTCTTTAATTTTTGACTCTTCTTGTTTTGACCACTTGCAATTTCCTGCTATCATATTTTCCAAATTAATAATATAATGTGAATTAAGTTTATAATAAATACCACCTTCTTTAATTCTCTTGTTCGTTATTCTCTTATGAATTAATCCATCACTTTCCACTTGAATAGTAGTGTTATTATCATTATCTTTAATTGCTATTTCATATACTGTATCCGAATTTTTGGCACGCTGATCTGTTTTCTCTTTTGCCTTTTCAATTATTGTTTTTAAACTTTCTAAATTGCTTATTATTGTGCCTAAATCACTATTTATATTAGTAATCATATCCCCTTTGGCTGTTGAAAAAGACTTTTTAATATTATCTATTTGAGTTGAAATGCTTTTTACCATTTTTATTGCTCCATCATAGTTAGTAATATAATTACTTATTTTGTTTTTATAGATATCTGACATTTTTCTTTTTCCTTTCAAAATAATATAATTATTTATTTGTATTTTTTCTAAAAACTGGTCCATTTAATACACTTGTTTGTTGTACTGTAACCCATTCAAGTTTTCCAGCCATCATTGTACTTTCTGGAACTACAGATAATGTAGTAATCATATAATAATCAGATGTATCCTTTGTTTTGTCATTGTCTAATTTAGTATAGGCCTTTTTATAAATAAGGCCATCACTTTCAACATCAACTAAGGTTAATGAATTTCTTTCACTTATAGCTCTACTTGCAACTTTATCACAATTGTTTGCTTTATCAACTGCTTTCTTTTTTTTACTTTCAATTGTTCCTTTGAGATCATTTAAAGATTTTAATATTTTATCTAAATCTTTAATAATTTTAGTAATCATATCCCCTTTAGCTGATGAAAAAGACTTTTTAATATTATCTATTTGTGTTAAAGTGCTTTTTATCAAATCAATTGCTTCATCTTGATTTTTTTTGTATGTATAAATTAAATTTGAGTAATACCACGTGCTACCTTCCCAACATGTTCCTTTTTGTCCCTCTTGCATTTTATAATTTAATGGGTTTGGGGCAGCTTGTTTATTATAATCAGCCATATTTTTCCTTTCCAATGAATACTAATTTTTTACTAAAAACTAAAATCTTCAGCAAGTTCATAATCATCTAATTCATTATCATTTATTGTGGCATTTGTAATAGGATATAATCCTGGCTCAAGATTATCATCTTCATAAACAGGATAATCATAAGGGAAAAGATTTTCCTCATTTTCAATACTTATATTTGATTGTTTATCTGTATAATTGTCATTATTTATATCAAATTCGTTATATTCAGATTCAAATAAAGTCTCTTCTTCAGTCAACTCATTATTTTTTTCTTTCTCTTTGTCTTTCTTTTTCTTATATAACATTCCTACAACTAATAATCCTACAACTGCTAATCCTCCATATAAGAATGGTTTATTAAATAAAAGAGCAGATTTATTTTTATCTTTTGATGTAAATAATTTATCATTATCAATACTATCATTTAGTATTTTAGTAGCAATTGAATAACTATTATCTGTAATGTTTTCATTATTATGTATATCACGTAGATTTATTTGTGTTGATATAACATCACCCATTTTACTTGGTTCAATATTTTTTGATAGCCCAGAAATAAGTAAATTAAATTGTTCAAGAGATATTTTACCATCAAGTAAGTCTTGAATATGCTTATCTAATGAATTAATAAATATGTTATATTCTTCCAAAGTTATTTTTCCATCAGCCAAATCTTGAATATATTTATCTATCATTTTAATGCAAATAGTATATTGATCTTCGGATAATTTGTTTTCATTAACGGCTTGAATAAGTTTATCAGTAACTTTAACAGAAACAACATAGGTTTCTTCAGGAACTTTACCATCAGTAACAGTTTGAATAAGTTTATCTGATAAATTAATAGATAGGGCATATGTGTCACTAGATGTTTTGCCATCAATAACAGCTTGTATACGTTTATCGGCAACTTTAAGATAAAGTGAATAAGCTTCCTCAGAAGTTTTACCATCGGTAACAGCTTGAATATGTTTATCAGTAACTTTAAGATAAAGTGAATAAGTCTCTTCAGAAGTTTTACCATCGGTAACAGCTTGAATATGTTTATCAGTAACTTTAAGATAAAGTGAATAAGTCTCTTCAGAAGTTTTACCATCGGTAACAGCTTGAATATGTTTATCAGTAACTT
>JAEEGL013994090.1_pt1 | contig 13314 bp, 11 predicted proteins | sample 9134231 | NCBI WGS metagenome assembly JAEEGL01 (sample SAMN16246548, study PRJNA631951) | gut metagenome | biome: gut microbiome; feature: rumen; material: fiber-attached | host: Bos | place: Iran: Karaj | collected 2018-10 | reverse complement strand
TTTCCCACTTTGGATGCTATCTGTTCCTGAGTCCAGCCCTGGGTATTCGCCAGCTGTCTGTAACCTTCCGCTTCTTCAACAGGGTTAAGATCTTCTCTCTGCAGGTTTTCAACCAATGCGACGCTGAACGCTTCAGCATCGGACATTTCTTTTATGATGACGGGAACCGAGTCGAGCCCCGCGAGTCTCGCAGCTCGCCACCTGCGCTCGCCTGCAACTATCCTGTACGAACCATCGGCTACCGGACGGACAAGGATGGGCTGCAGAACACCGTGTTCCCTTATGGAATCTGCAAGTTCCGAAAGCGATTCATCAGAGAAGACCTTACGTGGCTGAGTCCTGTCCGGACTTATCTCGGATACGGGCAGTACGGACGAGCTGTCGGAAGATACGGAATTATCAACAAATATGGCGTCCAGGCCTTTGCCCAGACCGCCCTGTCTTTTGGCCATCTCATACCTCCCTGCTGTTATTCTTGATTATCTCGGAAGCCAGGTCATCGTAGGCAAGAGCGCCTTTTGAATGAGGATCGTAATATCTGATCGGTTTTCCGTAGCTCGGAGCCTCCGATATCCTGACGTTTCGCGGAACTACTGATGAAAACACCTTTCCCGGGAAGAATTTCTTGACTTCATCCACTACCTGAAGTGTCAGGTTAAGTCTGGAGTCATACATCGTCACAAGAACGCCTTCTATCTCGATGAAGGGGTTGTACAGCCTTTTTACAGACCGGACACTGCTCATTAGCTGGGAAAGGCCTTCGAGCGCATAATATTCGCACTGTATGGGGATAAGTATGCTGTCGCATGCATTCAGGCCGTTCAGAGTAAGAAGTCCCAGGGAAGGAGGGCAGTCTATGAGAATGAAGTCATAGTCCTTTTTGTGCTGAAGTATCGCATCCTTGAGGCGGAATTCCCTTCTTTCGGCATCTACGAGCTCAAGTTCTGCTCCGGCGAGATCTATGCTGGAGGGGATCACAGAGACACCGTCATATTGGGACGGAACGATGCATTCTTCAAAACCGGCATCACTGTTAAGCAGCTGATACACGGATCGGACCACACTGCGCTTGTTGATTCCCAACCCGCTTGTGGCATTGCCCTGCGGGTCTGCATCAATCAGCAGCACGCTCTTGTCCTGGGCTCCTAGAGCCGCAGCAAGGTTGACGGCTGTTGTCGTCTTGCCAACGCCGCCCTTCTGGTTTGCAATAGCGATAATCTTGCCCATGTCCTACCGAATGTTCCACGTGGAACACTTTTGTTCCTGTTTCTAGATTGCTTCCTAATAATATCGCAATCAAAAATAAAAGGCAACGAAGCAAAAAGCTGCAGTTTAGGCAAAAAAAGAGACAAACATATGTTCCACGTGGAACAATTCGCATCAACAGCATCTGATATAATGGGACGTGTGATAAGTTCTGATGCTGCCCGTAAATAAAGGAAAGAGGGAAGATATGCCTTTTGAGATAATCCGAAATGATATTACCAGGGTCAAGGCTGACGCTATAGTCAACACTGCAAACCCGCGGCCTGTCATAGGGTCGGGAACCGATACGGCTATACACATGGCAGCCGGCCCTGAGCTGCTGGAAGCGCGGAAAAGGGTGGGCGACATAGCCGAAGGAGATTCAGCGCAGACACCGGCGTACGGACTGAACGCAAAATATGTCATACACACGGTGACTACGGGGTGGATAGACGGAGAACACGGCGAAGAAGACATCCTCAGAAAAGCATACGGTTCAGCGCTTTCTCTGGCAGATAAGCTTGGCTGCAAAAGTGTAGCGTTTCCACTTCTGTCCACAGGTTCATATGGGTTTCCCAAAGAGCTTGCCATGTCAGTGGCAATACAGGTTTTCACTGATTTTCTTATGTCCCATGATATGAGGATAATTCTTGCGGTCTTCAATAAAGAAGCTTATTCTCTGGCCGGTTCTCTGTTCGATGATGTAAGAAGCTATGTTGATGATAACTATGTAGAAGAAAGATCCCGCGCAGAAAGACGGGAGAGTATCCGCCCATGGCATCGCAGAAAAACGGACATCGCGATGACAGGAACGGCACTGCCCGGTCCGCGCGATAAGGAAGATACAGAGGCTGATAGATCAGAAGCATATGAAGCCTCGAAAGAAGAAGGGGCGATCTTCAACGCGGTCTCTGACTTTAATCTGGCAGTGGAGATGTCGGAACTGTCACTTGAAGAAATAATGCGGCGCAAAGAATCTTCCTTCGTAGAATATCTGCGCGATCTCATCAAAGAAAAGGGTATAAATGAACCCGTAGTGTACGGCAGGGCAGGTATGAGCAGGCAGCTGTTCAACAAGATCATAAACAACTTTGAGTATCAGCCAACCAAGAGGACTGTCTATCAGCTGATAATAGGGCTGCAGCTCGATCTGGGGCAGGCGGTAAAGCTTATGAACAAAGCAGGCTACTCAATAACTCGCAGCAGCAAGATGGATCTGATGATGGAGTATTTCATCATTAACCGCAGATACAACACTATAGAGATAGATGTTGCGCTGGTGGATGCCGGACTGCAGCCGCTGACCAGAGGATGAAAGAGGAATGGAACGGATGGTTTTGGAACACTGCTGCGGAGCGGTATTGTATATGATGAAAGAAGGCGTTCCTCATTACGTCGTCGTGCAGCAGAAGGCTGGAAACTACAGCTTTCCGAAAGGACATATGGAGGAGGGTGAGACAGAGATCGAGACCGCCCGCCGCGAGATAACCGAGGAGACCGGACTGACAGCCGTTTTTCTGGAAGGATTCCGGGAAGAGGAGGAGTACGGTATCGCCGGAAATCCCGGTGCCAGAAAGAGAGTGACCTATTATCTTGCCGAGTTCGAAGGCGGATCCTTCTCTGGAATGAGGGGAGAGATCCTGCAGGTCAGGCTCCTTCCGTATGAGGAGGCTATAAGGGTTTTTGACAGACCTGCCACCCGAATGATATTGACAAAGGCAAATGACTTTCTGATTGGACGAACGAAAAGGGAAACGTAAATGGAACTCAGAGCTTCGCATGAAAAGATGATAGAGGCCGTTCTGGAGAAAGCCCGGAGATGCTGTCCGGACGGGCTTGACCTTCTGGGGGTATACGGATCAGCAGCTACCGGAGACATGCATGAAAAGTCCGATCTGGATCTTCTCATCGTGCCTTCCGGGGAGGAAGCCGGGCGGCGGCTCGCCCGGACATTCATACTGGATGACGAGCAGGTGGGATACGATCTGTATTGCACTTCCTGGGAAGCACTGGAAAGCGACGCGGAATGCATTCATTCACAGCTCGGCAAGCTTATGGACTCCATTATCGTTTTTGAGAAGAACGGTTCCGTCAGGGATCGGCTTGAAGCGCTGAGGAGCAAAGCATCCCACATCCTCGCCTCTGATGAAAGGTTCCGGAAAGCCCGTGAAGCATCCGAAAGGATGCGCTTGCCATATGCGGACGCTCTGCTGACCGGGACTATGGCTGAGAAAAGAGCCTATGCGGCTTATGTAATCTCTCTGGGGCTTGACGCGGTCATGCTGCATAACGGCAGGTATTTTAGGAGAGGGACAAAAAGGGCTTTTGAGGAATTGGAAGGGCTGTCATTGCCGGAAGGATTCAGGGCCGCCGTAAATGTGATAATACATGCAGGGGACGGGGAAACCTTCGATGCCGCGCTGACCCGGCTCGTCAGGTCCGTGCTCTCATTTACACGTACGGAAGAGGACAGACCCGATCCTGACAGGGAGGGACTGCGAGGAACATATGAGGAGATGGTCTCCAACTGGCGCAACAAGATGACTGAAGCTGCGGAGAACCAGGATGAGTTCTCATCCTTCATGAATATGGCATCGCTGCAGTTCATGCTGGCAGGGATCGCCGGAGATGCGAATATCCCGGAGTACCATGTCATGAAGGATTTCAGAGCAGAAGATCTCAGGGGAAACGCAAAAGCATTCGACGGCATTTTGGAGGAATATCTTCTTGAATATGAAAAAGCAGGGATGAAGCCTCTTATATACAGGAATGTCGATGAATTCGTAAGAGATTATCTCGGAGAAAACTGAAGACAAAGATCAGAAAAAAGCCGGCAAGCGCCGGCTTTTAAAATGTAAAATGACGGTTGACAAAAAAGCCTTTCGTCACTGGTATCATCATACCGGAACAAAACGAAAGGAGTTTTGATATGAACAAGGAACTAACTGAGATGGTATTCATCCTGGACCGCAGTGGGTCCATGGCAGGCCTGGAGGATGACACAATCGGCGGATTCAACGCCATGGTGAAGAAGCAGCAGAAGGAAGAGGGGAAAGCCCTGCTCTCAGCGGTCCTTTTCTCCGACCGCAGCACCGTGATCTATGACAGGGTCGATATAGAAAAAGTCGAGCCCATGAACGACAGGCAGTATCAGGTCGGAGGCTGTACCGCGCTGCTGGACGCTGTGGGAGAGGCTATACGCCACATAAGGAACGTCCACAAGTACGCCAGGGAAGAGGACAGGCCGGCGAAGACGGTCTTTGTGATAACGACGGACGGAATGGAGAATGCAAGCCGCGAATACAACTACAAAAAAGTGAGCGATATGATCAAGGAACAGCAGGAAAAAGGCTGGGAGTTTCTTTTCCTCGGGGCGAACATCGATGCGGTCGCCGCAGCCAGAGACCTCGGTATAAGGGAGGATATGGCCGTTGAGTACGAAGCAGACTGTGAAGGAACAGAGATTAACTTTATGGCAGTGAGCAATGCTATCGGATCCATAAGGAAAAGCAAGGCGCTGGATGCCTCCTGGAAGGCGGATATCGAGACATACCGCTCAAAAAAGAAGTAAAAAAGGCACAGATCGGTACCGCGGATCCAAGCGATCCGCGGTGTCTTAGTATTAGCGCAATAAAAGTGGCTTCCTTCATAATGTATAATTAGGTGTACGACAGAAAAAAGAGGGACCAATGCTAGAACTCAGAAACATAATCAAGGACTATCCCGCCGGAGGAGATACAGTACACGCACTGAAAGGCATCGACCTTTCATTCCGAAGCAGGGAATTTGTATCGATCCTTGGCCCGTCCGGCTGCGGAAAGACAACAATGCTCAACATAATCGGAGGATTAGATGGTTATACATCAGGCGATCTGACTATTAACGGGAAATCGACAAAAGAATACAGAGATAAAGACTGGGACACCTACAGAAACCATTCGATAGGGTTCGTTTTTCAGAGCTATAATCTGATACCGCATCAGACGGTATTAAGAAACGTCGAACTCGCACTCACTCTGTCCGGAGTAAAGGGGGCCAGCAGAAAGCAGAGGGCGGCAGAAGCGCTGGCAGCGGTGGGTCTGGCAGATCAGCTCAATAAAAGGCCTTCCGAGATGTCGGGAGGGCAGATGCAGAGGGTCGCTATAGCCAGAGCGCTCGTCAATGATCCGGAGATCATTCTTTTGGATGAACCGACCGGAGCGCTTGATACCGAGACTGGTATCATGATCATGGAGATCCTCAAGAAAGTCGCTTCGGACCGTCTTGTGATCATGGTCACTCATAACCCGGAGCTTGCGGAAAGATATTCGACCAGGATCGTAAGGATGCTGGACGGAAGGATTATAAGCGACAGTAAACCGCTCAGCCGGGAAGAGATTGAGGACGAAAAGAAGATTGAGTCCCTGAAGGCAGCTGCTGATGCAAAAAAGAAGATACCCAGAATGAGCTTTCCGACCGCATTCGGTCTGTCCCTGAACAACCTATTTACAAAGAGGGGAAGGACGATACTGACCGCCTTTGCGGGAAGCATAGGGATCATCGGCATAGCGCTCATTTATGCAGTTTCCCAGGGAACGGAGAACTATATAGATACCGTACAGCAGGATGCATTGTCCTCATATCCCCTTACAATAACGGCAGAGACAGCTGATATGGCGACGATGATGACTGCCTTTGCAGCAATGAACAAGGCAAACGAGGAGGTCACACAAGCCGGACTGATAGAGGAGGTCCAGGTAACAGCAGACATACTTCAGGGTATCGGAACAAACGACCTGAGATCCTTCAAGACATATCTTGAAGACGGCTATGAAGAAATAAAGGAAGATGTCAATACAGTCAGATATACATATTCGGTGTCTCCCAGAGTCTATACGCTTGATGTAAACGGAGATCTTCTTAGAGTAAACCCGAGCAGCGTGATGAGAGGGATGACTGGTGGAATGTCGTTCGGGTCATTCATGGGCGGAGGTTTGTTCAGCGAGATGCTGGACGATCCGGAACTGATCAGCAGCCAGTATGAGATCGTCTCCGGAAGGCTTCCGGAGAAATACGATGAACTGCTGATAGTTCTGACAGACAAGTCTCACGTTACGGATTTTCTGGAGTACTCAATAGGACTGAAAGACCCGGAAGAACTCAGGAAAATGATAAAGAGCGTCATGTCCGGCGAATCCGTAGAGTTTGATGATGCATCGGAAGCAAGAACATACACTCCTGAAGAGCTTATGGACATAGATCTCAGGCTGTTCAATGTTCCTGATCTTTACAGATACAATCCGGAATTCGGAGTATGGGAGGACATGACCGATGACAGCGCTTTTATGCGCAGGAATTATGATACCGCTGAACGGCTTAAAATTGTGGGAATAGTAGCACCGGCTCCGGGATCTTCCTCAACTGCACTCAGTCCGGGGATCTGCTACCTGCCGTCTCTGACGCTCCACATGATGGAAAACTCCGCAGCATCCGACATGGTCAGACGGCAGCTCCTGAACAGGGAGAACGACGTGATCTCCGGAAAGTCCTTTGATGACCTCAACAAGGAGAACAGCTCAGCACTTGATCTTGACAATATGATATCCGTCGATCCCGACATGATCGCGTCGGCATTCAATATGGATATAGACACTGATCTTATAAACGGATATATCAGGACCTATGTGAGAGAGGCTGTCGGGAACAATATAAGTCTGGATAACACGATTGTCGCAGAGGTTGAATTTACAAAGATGCTTGCGGACCTGTCAAAGGGACTGACAGACTACATCGTCAGAACTTCGGAACAGGTACTGCCTGACGAAGTGGAGACCATAACAGGAGAAGAAGAGAACGCCAGTTCAACTGGATCAGAGGAGCATGAGGATGAAAAAAAGATTGTGCTGCTGAAGAGAGAAGAGATCCCGGAGCTGGTTAACAGATTTCTGCAGACTGAAGATGCAGTAAGGAGGATCACCGACCTTGCTTCTGAGTACAAGATGCAGAAGGAGATGCTCGACACGCCGGTCGCTCCGCTTCTAGTAAATGCGCTGTATACATATCTGAGAGATTTCCCTGTCAGACACGCCGATGTATGGAACGATAGAGAGGAATATGCTGAGAAGGGGATCATACTTGATTCTGAGACTGTATTGTTCGCTGAATGGTCAGCAGATGAGATCAGATACGCCGTTACTGCAAGCGAACTCGCTGCCGGCGTAATACCAAATACCGGCCGTCTTATGAACGCGTCTCTCGGAGCAGAGGATGTAATGGATGAACTGAGCCTGATCCCTCAGAAACTGATGGGGGTGATGGCTGGATCACTTCGTGTAGATGCGGAGAAAATGGCTTCCGCCTTCAAGTTCAATCTGTCTGAAGAGGAACTGGCGAGAGTAATGTCGGCATACTCGACTGCGGGCTCCAGAAGATCTTACGAAGGAAACCTTCTGGACCTGGGATACAGCGATCCTAATGATCCCAGTTCCATAATCGTCTATCTTAAGGATTTTGACGGAAAAGAGAACTTTATTCGCTTCATTCAGGATTACAACGATGCAGCAGAAGCAAGAGGAGAGGACGAGAAAGTCATTCGGTATACGGATATGACCGGGATACTGATGTCTTCCGTGAAAAAGATCCTGGATGCAATCACTTATGTGCTTATAGCGTTTGTATCGATCTCTCTGATCGTCTCCTCTATAATGATCGGAGTCATCACACTGATCTCCGTTCAGGAAAGGACAAAGGAGATAGGCATACTGCGTGCGATAGGCGCATCCAAGGGCAATGTGTCCAGTATGTTCAATGCGGAGACAGTGATCATAGGATTTATGTCAGGGATGATCGGGACAGGAGTGACGTATCTTCTGTGTATCCCGATAAATGCGATCCTGCACAAGATAACCGGGATCAGCAGTCTTTCGGCGGTTCTTCCGGTGCCTGTTGCCGGAGTACTGGTGCTGATCAGCACAATGCTGACGCTGTTTGCGGGCATCATACCTTCAGCCAGTGCAGCGAAAAAAGATCCTGTCGTCGCGTTGAGGACAGAGTGATAGAAGAGGAGGTCATCAATGGAAGGAAAAGAGACTGTCAGCAAAGAACAGGCGGTGGGAGAAGTCAGAAATATGGCTTTCCAGTTTGCAGACCTGTATTACGCCTTCGTAAAGATACTGAGGGAGAGGTACGGGGATGAGGAAGCGTTTGACCTGGCTCAGCGAGTTCTATATCTGCGCGCATCAGAAAGAGCGCAGAAAATGATCGCCAGAGCAGAAAAAGAAGGAGTCCCAAGAACTCCCGAAAACATAAATAAAATGTCGGATGTCTCATATCTTGGCTGGGACCCTTCATTCGGAACAGAGACCTGTCCATACGGAGCAGCATGGAACAGACGGATCAAAGATGATCCGGAATTCAGAAGGTTCGCCAGTCTCTACTGCGACGTGACCGACACAACGATAGCGGAGATCTTCACAGGGGATCATTCTCACAAACTGCACAGGAATGTGGTTTTGGGAGACGACAGCTGTGAGAGGACCTATTTCCCCTCAGATGACGTTAAGAATGGTATCATCACATACAATCCAGAAAAAGCGTGAGGGCACAGTAATAAGAAAAAGCGCCTGAATAATGAGCCCCCAATACTGGAATGGAAAACCAGCATTGGGGGTATCGTTATAATGTACAGAAACAGTGTCAGATGATTTTGCCAATACTGGGGTAAGGCTCAACCCAGGAAGGACGGCAGGTCAGGTTCAACTCTTTTTCCAGAGCAAAAGCCGCGCGGAACAGAGAGTCCTCTCTGTAATGAGGAGCCATAAGATAGTAATTTTTTGGCTGAAAGTCGTCTTCGTCCGGCTGGGCGGCAGGGAGACTCATGCATGGAGCGCCTGAGATCGGTGAGATGTTTGAGACAGGTCCTCTGCCTACACCGATCAGGCAGTCGAGACTGTTGTTCCCGAAAAGTGAATCAATAAGTCTCCTTGACTCCTGTCGCAGCGATGTCCGCGCTTCTATGTACTCGGGTTCAGTCAAAGTCCCGGATGTGTGACTGCTGTCCAGAAGAAGGTCCTGCCCATATCTGAGACATCTTTCTGGATGCTGATTGTTGTAGGCAATAATACCGGCCAGATCTCTTATCCGACTCGAATGCCTGCTGAGATACAGATCGACAGCCTGCCGGAACTCGTATGTAAGGGCGGTATCTTCATGCAGTATCAGTTTTTCAGGAGTGATCCTGACAGTGCCTGCACCTGCTTTGCTGAGTATTATTTCTGCTGCAGACAGTTCCTTTTCATATTCTGCGGAATCCTCTGTCAGAAGTATTCCGATGCGCATGCCCTTAAGATCACCGGTCAGGAAAGACACATAATCCGACTGGCGACAGGTCAGGGTAGCAGCGTCGTCCGGATCGGGTCCGGCAATACAGGACAGAACATAGGCTGCGTCTTCCACGCATGTGCACATTGGCCCGGCTGTGTCCTGAACCGGACTTAACGGAAGGATCCCCGATCTGGAAACAAGTCCAACAGTAGGCTTTATGGAAACGATCGAATTCGCGGCAGCGGGGGACATCAGCGAGCCGTCTGTCTCGGTACCGATTGTATACGCACAGTATCCGGCAGATACCGCGACGGCAGACCCGCTGGAGCTCCCTGACGGATCTGTTCCCGGAAGGTATGCGTGAACTACCTGTCCTCCACGGGAACTGTAGCCCGACGGCATGTGATTTCTGCTCATCCAGTAAGCAAACTCGGACAGATTTGCCTTTCCTAGTATTACAGCTCCGGCATCACGAAGTTTCTTTACGATGAATGCATCTTCCTCAGCAATCAGATCCTGCAGGGCAAGAGATCCGGCAGTAGTGTGCATTCCCCTGACATCGATATTGTCTTTGAGCAGCACGGGGATCCCATGCAGGGGACTTTTTATCCGTCCGGCTGTCAGCTCCTGGTCGGCATACGCAGCTTCATACATGGCATCCGCATTGAGCTCGGCAATACAGTTCAGACCTCTTCCTTTTATGTCGTTATCTGAAATACGCTTCAGTGAGTCGAACACCAGGTCCTGACTGGTGAATTGCCCGCTTTTGAGGCCGTTTGCAATGTCCTTGATTTTCATACGAGTGTACCTGAAAAAACTAAATACAGTAATAATACAAACAGTATATATGCAAAATATTATACGCTGAGCAAAACAACATCTTTAGAACAGTCTTCTTAATTATACATTACACGAAGAAATGCACCTGGCACGCGTTTTGTTTAGTCTTTGTTGTGATAGAATTGATTATTGAAAAAAGAAAACGTGTCTTTCTTAGACAGGAATACGGAGGATAAAAAAATGTCTTGCACTACAGTGCTGGTGGGAAAGAAAGCAAGCAATGACGGATCAACAATGATAGCCAGGACCGATGACGGATTCTTTGATGTAAAAAAACTGGTGGTCATCACTCCTGACAAGCAGCCGAGGAAGTACAAGAACGTCATATCTCATTTGGAGATCGAGCTGCCGGACGACCCCATGAGATATACCGCAAGCCCGCGTGTGGAAGAAGGAAGGGGAGTCTGGGCTGCAACGGGAATAAACTCCGCTAACGTAGGTATGACCGCAACTGAGACTATAACATCCAACCCCAGAGTTCTTGCTGCCGATCCGCTGGTCAGGTATCGCAAGGCTGAATCCAGAAGGGAGAAGGATGTCCCCGGCGGCATCGGAGAAGAGGATCTTGTCTATATCGTGCTGCCATATGTAAAGACAGCAAGGGAAGGCGCAGAGAGACTGGGCATGCTGCTGGAGAAATGCGGAACATATGAGATGAACGGGATAGCGTTCAATGACGAGAATGAGGTCTGGTGGCTGGAGACCATCGGAGGACATCATTGGATGGCGAAGAAGGTCCCGGATGACGTCTGCGCGATCATTCCGAACCAGTTCGGCATGGATGAATTCGATCTGGACGACGCATTGGGCAAGAAGAAGACACATATGTGTTCAGCAGACCTGAGGGAGTTTATCAATGAAAACTTCCTCGACCTGAACACGGACGGAAAATTCAATCCCAGAAACATATTCGGGTCACACAGTGACCAGGATCACATTTACAACACACCCAGATCCTGGTTCATGGGACGCTACCTCACTCCCTTCTCCCACAAGTGGGACGGAGAGGATGCGGAGTTCAATCCGCAAAGCGACAATATCCCCTGGGGATTCGTTCCTGACAGGAAAGTGACCGCGGAGGATGTGGCATACATGCTCTCATCTCACTATCAGGGAACTCCTTATGATCCGTACAGTCCGCAGAACACCGGGAAGAGAGGGACCTATCGCTCGATCGGGATCAACCGTACGGGCGTAACGTCCATCTGTCAGATCAGAAATAATGTGCCGGACGAGATCAAGGGGATCGAGTGGATCTGTTTCGGTTCCACCGCTTTCGGCGCGTTCCTGCCGGTATACACAAACGTTGACAAAATGCCCAAGTACCTCAGTGATGTAACAGCAGATACATCCACCGAGAACTACTATTGGGGAAGCAGGCTGATAGCAGCTCTTGCCGATCCGAATTTCTTCACCAGTATTCAGACTGTCGAGCGGTATCAGAGTGCTGTTATGACTCAGGGAAGAGAGATCATCAGGGAGTACGACCTGAAATTCAGGGAGACTCCGGATACCGCACTGCTGGACGAGGCGAACAAGAAACTGTGCGACATGGCAAAGAAACAGACCATCAATACATTGAATGCGGTACTCAGAGATGCCAGTATGCATATGAAGAACGGCTTCAACCGAGCTGATAATTGATAAACAGTCAAGGATATATGGAGGTTTCAAATGCGGATCGCTGTAGTCACCGGAGCGTCTGCCGGTATTGGAAGAGAATTCGTCTTCTCAATAGACGGCAGATATGAGTTTGATGAGATCTGGGTGATCGCAAGAAGAACTGAAAGACTGCAGGAGCTCTCGGGCAGATGCAGGAACAGGATCAGACCGGTTGCGATGGACCTAACCAATCCCGGTTGCCTGGAAGAATACCGGAATATGCTGGAGAGCGAGAAGCCGGAGATAAAGCTGCTGGTGAACTCAGCCGGTTGCGGGGTGTTCGGCCCCTTTGAAGAGAAGGAACTGGACAAACTGCTGGGGAGCGTCCAGCTCAACTCCGTAGCCTTGACAGCAATGTGTCACATGAGCCTCCCTTATATGAAAAAAGGGAGCAGTATCGTAAATGTCGGATCCAACTCATCCTGGCAGCCGGTCCCTTATCAGGCGGTATATGGCGCCAGCAAGAGTTATGTGCTCAGTTTCTCAAGAGCGATCGGAAGAGAACTGAGGCCCAGAGGGATACATGTTATGTGTGTCTGTCCGGGATGGATCAAAACAGAGTTCCAGGAGCATGCGCACCATGACGAATACATCAGGTATGTAGACCGGTGGTACGAACCGGATGAAGTCGCGGAACAGGCGATGAAAGACCTGGAAAAAAAGAAGGACGTGTCAATACTGGGAGCGCCTGTGAGAAGACAGGTAAGGCTCGTCAAACATCTGCCTGTTGATCTGGTGATGGACATCTGGTGCAGACAGCAGGGGTTTGATATGACAGACAACAGATAAGATCGTCTTAACCGTCATACCACGGGCTGCGGCCGGACGGAGAGACCGACGGGGGCTATTTTGAGCAAGAAAAAGAGGAAGAAAAAAACCGGTAAAGCCGTTGATCCCGGAAAAGTAAAAAAGGGCACGAAGGTCACCGGAAATACAGGTAAAAACAGCGGGACGGCAAAAGCGAAAAAAACCGCAGGGCTTGACAAAGCAAAGAAAAAGGCTCAAGCCGGCAATAACAGAGTAAAAGCTGTTCAGGAAAGATTTGCGGTAAATGAAGGAAAAGCCGCGAAGACCAGAGAGAAGGACAGACACGGAAAAAGAGAGAAAGCCCAAAGAGTTCACTATTACGACCTTGACATAGTACGGGCTCTTTCCTGTATCGCTGTTCTTCTCTATCACCTAGGCCTCCTTAAGGGCGGCTATCTTGCCGTATGCACTTTCTTCGTCCTGAGCGGATTCCTCAGTGTAACTTCAGCTCTGCAGCAG
>JAEEGL012955447.1_pt1 | contig 13314 bp, 11 predicted proteins | sample 9134231 | NCBI WGS metagenome assembly JAEEGL01 (sample SAMN16246548, study PRJNA631951) | gut metagenome | biome: gut microbiome; feature: rumen; material: fiber-attached | host: Bos | place: Iran: Karaj | collected 2018-10 | reverse complement strand
TCGCTGATGAGCTTTGCCTGGTTCTGAGTAAGCGCGGTTCCCAGGGTCGCAACGGCATAATTGAAGCCTGCCCGGTGCATGGCAATGACGTCCATGTATCCCTCGCAGAGTATGAATCTTCTGCTGCCTGATTTCTTCGCCAGATTCAGGGCAAACAGTCCGTTGCTCTTCTTGAATACAGGCGTGTCGCCGCTGTTGAGATATTTCGGGCCGTTGTCTGAATCGGCCAGCCTTCTTCCTCCGAAAGCGATGACATTGCCTCTGAGGTCGATTATCGGGAACATGACTCTGTTCCTGAAGATGTCATAAGCCCTGCCGTTGTCTCTTTTCCTGGCTAGATATCCGGCGGTTATCTCATCATCCGTGAATCCCTTGCTGATAAGATACCTGTACAGAGCGTCCCACTCATTAGGAGCATATCCGAGACCGAAATTCACTATCGTCCTGTCCCGGAGCATGCGGTCACGCAGATATTTTCTGGCATCCTTTCCCTTCTCACTGTTGAGGTTGTCGAAAAAGAATCTTGCAGCCAGCTTGTTCATCTCAAGTATCCTTGACTTCAGCCTGGCCTGTCCGTCATCCTCATCAGGAAGCGGCATGCCGCATCGCTCCGCAAGGAGCCTGACGGCTTCGATGTACGTCAGATTGTTTATCTCCATGGTGAACTTTATGACGTCGCCGCCCTTGCCGCAGCCAAAGCAATAGAAGCTCTGGGTATCCGGATACACCATGAATGAAGGTGTCCTCTCGGAGTGGAACGGGCACAGTCCCTTATAAAGACGGCCTGCCCTTTTGAGTGAAACGGATGACGAAACGACATCATAAATGTCATTTCTCCGCGAAAGCTCCTGAATATATGCTGCAGGTATCGCCATATCCGTATCCTCCCTCCTCGATTTTGCCTTACTATATTATTATACCACAAATCGATCGTTTTCTAGGAAAGAAAACTATGCATGAAGCTAAATATGTCAGAAAAAGCTTTATTTGACCTTCCATGCCCTTGGAATGAATATGTCCTCAAAGGTCGATGAAGCGTAATTGTCGCTCATTCCCTGTATATAATCGGTAACAGCCTGGTCAATGCCCTCTTCCTCAGCGATCCTCTGATACATCTTCGGCATCCTTGCAGGGTCTTTTCCGTAATATTTATACAGTTCCTCTATCAGTTTGCCAACCTTGGATTCCTCAGCTTTTGCGATAGGATCCACATATACCGTCCGGTACATGTAGTCATGCATCCTGTCGAAATACTTCTGAGTCTCGCTGTCCATTGCTATGGAAGCCCCGGAATTCTTCACCATCGATTCGATAAGAGTCGTTATCCTCTGGCTCTTGGAGTGTCCCAGAAAATCCGTGCAGTCCTTTGGAAGGTCCTCTTCCCTGAGTATCCCTGCCGAGATGGCATCCTCTATATCATGATTAATATACGCTATTCTGTCGGCATATCTTACGACCTGCCCCTCAAGCGTGTGCCGCCACTCTCCTCTGGTATGGTGTCTTATCCCGTCCACGACTTCCCAGGTCAGGTTGAGCCCCTTGAGGTCTCTTTCGAGATGCTCAACGACTCTTACACCCTGTTCAAAATGGGTGAAGCCGCTCGGGTTCAGCAGAGCCAGAGCTCTTTCACCTGCATGTCCGAAAGGAGTGTGCCCGAGGTCATGGCCCATGCCGATGGCTTCCGTCAGGTCCTCATTGAGCCTCAAGGCCCTTGCTATGGTCCTGGCTATCTGGGTGACTTCAAGCGTGTGGGTCATCCTGGTCCTGTAGTGGTCACCTTCGGGAGCGATAAACACCTGTGTCTTCCGTTTTAGTCTCCTGAAGGATTTCGAATGAAGTATCCTGTCACGGTCTCTCTGGTACGGAGTCCTGATGTCACATTCCTTCTCAGGTACCTTTCTCCCTTTTGACCGGAAAGAAAACTGCGCATAGGGAGAAAGAAGTATCTTCTCATTCTCCATGATCTGCTCTCTGATGGTGCTCATCTTTGTCCTCCCCTCTCAGAACGTATCGAAAAGCCGTCCGCTTATCTGCGGCATGATTCCCTTCGTCAGCCGTGATATCTTTTCCGCCAGCCGATCCTGCTGACCGTCAAGCGTCCTTATTACCACACGTACCTTGTCGGTAAAGTCCGTGCTTATGACCTTGGCCCCGGACAGCCGCACTGTATTCACCAGCCTGTCATAAAGGGTATAGTCTATGGATATATCAAGATCCCTGCAGGATCTGTAGTGAAGTATGCTTGCGTTTTCCACTGCCCGCTGCGCAGCCCGGGTATATGCCCTGACAAGGCCTCCTGTGCCCAGCAGTGTCCCGCCGAAGTATCTTGTGACAACTATGATCACATCCTCGAGCTGAGAGTGTCTGAGCACTTCAAGGATCGGCATTCCCGCCGTCTTCTGAGGCTCGCCGTCGTCTGACTGTCGCCGTACGGCACCCTCCCTGAGAATGTATGCATAGCAATGGTGTCGGGCATCGTAATCCTTTTTTCTGACGCTTGCCAGAAAGGCGTCCGCCTCCCGTTCGCTCTCTACATGAGTTATGTATCCTATGAATTCACTCTTCTTCTCGACCACTGTTCCGGTGGCCGTTCCTTCGACCGTTATATAATCTGCCATGCCGGGACTCCGATTTATAAATACACAAAACAGGGCGGTCGTAAACCGCCCTTGTATTTTTGATTGATTATTCTGTGATACCGAACTTCTTCCTGAACCTGTCTACACGACCGCCGGAATCTACCATCTTCTGCTTTCCTGTATAGAAAGGATGGCACTTTGAGCAAACATCAACAGTGATGTTCTTTCTTGTTGAACGTGTGTGGATTACGTTTCCGCATGCACATGTAATGGTAGCGTCCTCGTATACCGGATGGATACCGTCTTTCATTATTTCACCTCATTTTCTGTCGACAGGGGTTTCCGTCCTCTGTCTAATAATTAGCCTAACTATACTAACATAGTACCGATTGGAATGCAAGCTGTTTTTTCAGGCTTTTAAATATTTTTAGCCCTCAGACCAGAGCTTTCTTGATAGTGGTATCGATATCGTCCTTCACCGCCAGCGTCCGTGCTTCGTCTACTCCCTTGATCGAGTAGTAGACCTTGATCTTCGGCTCTGTTCCGGAAGGCCTTACTATCACCTGGTGTCCGCCCTCAAGATAATAGATGAGGATGTTCGCGTTAGGAAGATCGATATGTGTCTTCTCTCCGGTGAGGATATCCGTATGCTCCAGAGACTTGAAATCATCTCTGGCGATGACCTTCAAACTGCCGAGCGCGGCCGGAGGGTCCTTTCTCATGCCGTCCATGATATCCTTCATCCTGTCCATGCCGGACAGTCCTTCAAAGGTGTAGGAATCCACCTTGTTGAGATAATAGCCGAACTCGGAATATATCCTCTGCAGCTCCTTGTATACCGATGAGCCTATGCTTCTGTAGTATGCGGTCATCTCACATATAATGAGTGTCGCCACGACAGCGTCCTTGTCTCTTACGCTGGTTCCAACAAGATATCCGTAGCTCTCCTCAAAGCCGAGAAGGAAGGATTCCTTCCTGCCCTGCTCTTCAAGCTTCTTTATCGTATCGCCGATATACTTGAAGCCCGTGAGCACGTTTATCGTCCTCACACCGTGTGATGCAGCCACCCGGTCGGCGAGAGATGAGGATACTATGGACTTGACAAGAACCGGATCCGCAGGCATGGTGCCCAGTTCCTTCCTGGTCTTTGCGATGTAATCTGTCAGGAGAATGCCCACCTGGTTTCCTGTGAGCATGATGTGCCTGTCTCCCTCCTTTACCCGTATGCCGACTCTGTCGGCATCAGGATCCGTGGCTATGAGGACGTCGGCATCCTCTTCGATGGCCTTGTCCAGTCCGAGCTGCATAGCTTCCTTGATCTCCGGATTGGGATAAGGACATGTAGGGAAGTTTCCGTCCGGCATCTCCTGTTCCTTGACTACCGATATGTTCTCGAGCCCTGCCTTGGCAAGGATATGGCGTACAGGAACATTACCAGTTCCGTTGAGAGGCGTGTAAACGAGCCTCATCGGTTCCTTCTTGAAGATGTCCTTCCTCATCATCTGACCGAGACACCAGTCATAGTAGCTGTTTATCACTTCATCCGGTACCCAGCTTATGAGGCCGGCCTTCATGAATTCATCAAAATCGCCGCTCTTTACTCCTTCAAAAATGTCGATGGAGTTGATCTGGGCAAGCACTTTATCTGCGCTTTCGCTGGTCATCTGGCATCCGTCCGGACCGTAGACCTTATAGCCGTTATACTTTGCGGGGTTGTGGCTGGCCGTGATCATGATGCCCGCATCAGCACCGCACTCTCTTGTTGCGAATGAGAGCATCGGGACCGGGCTGAGATGCCTGTAGATGAATACCTTTATGCCGTTTGCGGCAAGGACGCTGGCAGAGATCCTGGCGAATTCCTCCGATCTGTTTCTGGAATCATATGAGATTGCGACCTTCGGTTCCTTCGAAGACTCGAGAAGGAAGGCAGAAAGGCCCTGAGTCGCCTTTGACACTGTATATATGTTCATCCTGTTGGTGCCTGCTCCAAGCACGCCCCTGAGACCTGCCGTACCGAATTCAAGATTCAGAAAGAACCTCTCCTTTATAGCTTCATCGTCTCCTTTTATCTCCTCAAGCTCATTAAGAAGATAGTCCTCCTTAACTTCGCTGAGCCATCTTTTGTATTCGTCTGTATACATCTCTAGTCCTCCGTTATCGATTCAATATGTATATTCACAAATTTATATCATATATATAAATAGCATATCACATGCGTTCGCCCGCATTCAATCTTGTGCCCGCGAGCTTTCCTTTTTTTCTTTGTTGTCAGTCAGTACAAGAAGGAATTTGAGCACGGCGCTGGCTATGCCGGCGTAGATAAGAAAATAGAACAGCTGCCGCCGGCTGACTGAATAGAACTTCTCGGCCCCTGTCCGCGGATTTACCTCTATGTCCCCGAAGCTAAGCCGGTTGGAGGGATACATGGTGGGGTCTATCCTGATCTCGTGCACTTGCTGCATAGGCAGGCTGAAAACATATCCACGCTCGCCGTCCGGCACCGCCCATATCCTCTTTCTCGGAGAAAACCCGGCATCTCCCGGATTTGTATAGTACATGACTATCTCGCCGGGCTCCAGAGAATACTTCATCTCCATTCTGACCTCGGAAATGTATCCGTCATACACGTATACCATCTGCGGATCATCGTTTACGGTCACATAACCGCTGTCTTCTTTTCTGATGCCGCTGAGTTCAAAATCATCGACGCTCAGAACCGTGGCAGTCAGTGAACCGGAGCTTCTGGCTGCCTTTTCCTTCATGTATGAGAAGGTCCTCTGCCCTGCTGTGAAAAGCAGCATCACGGTGCATACGAGTGCGATCAGAGTGACATCTTTGATCTTCCTAATTCTGGTCAGCAATACTCAGTACCTCCTTGACGCTCTTGAGACGTACCATGCCGTCATCATCATACTCGACCTTGTAATAGCCGACGGCGTCCAGTCCGATATATCCGGTCTCCGTATCAGCCAGGTCTCCGTACATGTCCTCAAACTCCCTCGAGGTGTTGTCGAGGAGGACGTGTGTGACACCGTACTCCTTAAAGGCATGTGTGATCCTCTCCTTCGGATCTTCCTCTGACGGTGAAAGCAGACCCGGATCGGGAATGATGTAATTATCAGTAAGTTCAAAGGTATATATGAACCATTTGCCGCCGTCATCGTTGCTGATGCAGCATATAACGTCGTCTTTTCCTATGACATCCTTTATCTGTTCAACCTTTGCGGATACATTCAGTCTGTCTGAATATGCCAGGGTGTCCCGCATGAGGAATGTGTTGTCGAACCGCAGGTATCTTCTGAAACCCAGCATCGACACGGCAAGCATCGCTATCACCGCCAGCCTTGAAAGCCTTCCGCCGACAGCATCGCACGCCGCGGCATGGCACAGGCACGCGAGGGCTATCATGGTCCATGCCAGATAGTATATCTGCATGTATCTCTCATAGCTTGCAAGAGTGTATGCGTCGTCCCTGAAAACGAAGACATATAGGAACAGATGGAATATATAGTAGCCTGCAAAGCCGATAGCGGTTGTGCAGAGCGCAGAAAGGCTCCTGACCCTGTTCTTGTCCTTTGAGAGGACGGCCGCCAGCAGGAATACCAGGAATATGAAGAAGATCGCCGCGATGCCGCTGCCCGCCATGAACACCTTCCTGTTCTTAAGGGCAGAGATCATCTCTCCCATAACAAAGCTGTACTTTTCGCTCCTGAATGAAGGGATGAACAACGACTTTACGCCGTTCAGCATCATCTCGACCATTCCCATGCTCTCCGAGCCGCCGAACTCTGTCCTGTTCACCATCACGACTTTCCGGAGGTGTCGGGACCAAATGACGAAAGAAGCCAGCACGCCAGCGCCAAGGACAGCAGTCCTTGCGAAGGCTGCACCGATGCCGTCCATTCCGGCAAACTTTCTGTTCTTTCTCGCCAGAAGGGTATCAAAGAATATAACGAACACCGCAATGAGCCCGAGAGCAAATCCCATGTCCTTTGTAAACGTCAGCATTATGAGCACTGCCAGCGGAGCTGCGGCAGGGCCCTGCATTCCGTCTTCCTGACTGTTCAGATCCATGCACACCGCCCGTGCGAAGAGCATCGCCATGGGAACATCGGAATATGCTGTCATGAATACCGGATTCAGATATGAGATCCTTCCCGTAGTCTGGAATGCAAATATAAGCATTACCCGAAGAGCCAGGACTCCGACTCCCATATGTCTCTCTTTCCTGTCGAAGGCACCTCCCACACTGCAGGCGGCACAGAGGATGAGCACATCATATGCCGCAAAAAGCGTCCATTCGCTGAAGCCCTCACCAAACAGCTGGAACAGATATGAAAGTATGGGTAAGGCCGGGGGTATCGAAACTCCCAGCATGCTTGACTTGTAATAAGTATATATAGCGCCTCTCTGCTTGGTCAGCTTGGCACTCATCCCCCAGAAGGAGAACTCGTCCCACCAGCTCATGAGAGGGGATCTTGCGTGAAGGAATCCCGCCAGAACGATACAGGCGACGAACAGAGTGACTACCCGAGGTGAGAGATAATCCCTTGCACAACGGGCAAGATCATCTTTCTCCTTTATGACAGCCAGTATGAAGGCCGCTGCCGCAACAACAAGTGAAAGGACTGCACCCAGCCTGAGCTGCCCTATAAGGGCAAAGGCAATGGTGATGTCACAGATGATGGCAAGAGCCGCTATGGGCGCTGCGCTTGAGCGTACTTTAAGAAGAGCGGACAGTGCAAAGGACAGCCGCATTATCGCAATGAGCATCAGCATGAAACTTGGCATATCTCACTCCTCCTTTCAAAAGCATACTTGTTGGTTTTTTTCTTCAGTATGGAATCAGGCTTTCTCTTCTCCTGTATGAGAAAACAGCTCCTTCAATAAAAGGGATACGAGTACCCCGTAGAAGAATGTCCTTGCAAGGAAAACCGCATCAAAGCACAGGAAGTCTCCCGGCGCCAGCCGAGGGTTCAGGGTGATATCCTTTATTTCTATCCTGTTTCCGGCATAAACGGTCGGATCTATCCTGAGCCTGTAAACATAGGTATATCCGTTATTGTTCAGGAGTACCGAATAGCCTCCCTCTCCGTCCGGATGAGCCCACCGCCTGTTATTGTCGGTGAACCGTTCTCCTTCTGACCGTGTGTAAAACACCGGTATCTCTCCCGGCTCAAGGTATGTGGTCATGTCAAGGCGGACTGCAGCTACGGGACGATCCGCTGTGATTATGATCTGAGAATCCGGGTCGGTGGCCGCATATGCGCCATTTTCAAGCTTCTTCATGCTCAGTGTCTCACATTCATCCAATGATACGCTCAGTTCAGAGACTTTTCCGGATGATACGGCCCCTGTATATCTCGCATATGAAACCAGATCCTTGACGGTGAACACGATGAATGCCGCAATCAGCGATATCCGCAGAAAGGAGGGATATCCCAGTCTTCTTATCCTATCCAGCATTTGACACCTGTCCTTCCTTGACGAGAACGAATCTGAACCAGTCATCATAATATTCCACATGATAGACTGCGACCGTATCAAGTCCTACGTGTCCCATGTCGACATCAAACAGATCGCCGAAGGTATCACAGAAGAACGTTGAAGAGTTGTCTATGATGACCGTGTCAACGCCATACTGCCTGAACCTTTCATACATCGTGTTCCTGTATTTTTCTCTTGCCTCTTCCTCGCTCAGTCCTTCGGTATCAATGCCGAAGTCTTCCATAACGTAGTTTTCAGCAAGATCATAGGTATAGATGAACCATCTTTGTGAGTTGTCCCCTCCGGAATAGATATACAGCACATTGTCCGGCATGAGCACATCCCTTATCGCATCAGTCTTCTTGTGTACTGACTTCTGTACCGCAAAGGATCTGTCGTCAACTCCTATGAAAAGGTTCTCCGGGCTTGCCAGGAACCTGAAAAGTGCGAAGGAGCAGAAGGCAAAGGCTATTATAAGGAGCTGTGCAAGGTCCTTCATGAGCTTTCCCACCGGTTCTTTCACGGCAAGGCAGGCTGCGAACAAGGCAAAGGAGATCCAGCCCATATAGTACGGATAGATGTATCTGTTGTAGCTTACCAGTCCGTAGGCGTTATCCTTGAAGATATACACATATATGAAAAGGTGGAACACATAGTAGCCGATGAAGCCGATCAGAGATGTGGCATACATCACACCTATCCTGACCCTGCCCTTCTTTTCCGCTGCTATGAACGCGCATATGAATATGAATGTGATAAGCCCTATGACCATGACGCCGGTGCCGAACATGCTTATCTTGGAATGGAGGAGCGCATCAACCATCTCTCTTCGTATCTCAACAAATTTTGCTGAAGGCGAGATTATACCCAGCAGTTCCTGAATACCGATCACCACGAGCTGCACCATGCTGTAGTTCGTCTCACCTCCCAGTTCAAACGGATCCCTGGCCATTACTCTGGCCATGTGGAATGACCATGAGAAAAAGGAAACCATCACGACTGCGAACAGAAGGACCGCGGCAACTATCTTGCCGGGCAGCTTTCTGATCTTGAGGAAGGAAAACTCCCTGCTTCCGAAAACGAGGTCAAAAAACACCATGAACACGATGATGGCGGAAAGCGCCAGTCCCATATCCTTCGTCAGGGTAAGGAACGACAGCAACGGTATCAGGGGCAATATGTCCTTCGTGCTCTTCCTCTCGCTGAAGAAATATACTGCGAACGCACCGCTGAAATATACACCCAGAGGAACATCGGCATAGGTCGTCATGTACACAGGCTCAAGGAACACTATCCTTGTATAGACCTCAAACATATACGGCGTCAGGAATCCGAAAAGGAACATGGCAAATGACAGGTGCCACTCCTTCTTTTCAAATGCACCGGTAAGTGCACTGAAAGCTGCAAAGAACGATACGTCATAAGCGAGGAAGCTCCCCCACTCGGCAAATGACGGATTGAATATCTGGAAAAAGTATGAGAGGACGGCAAGGCTCGGAGGCGTTGACTTTCCTATCATGCTGGAACGGTAGTATGTATACAGCTGACCGTGAAGCTTTATGAGCTTCTGGCTTATCCCCCAGAATGAGAACTCGTCCCATTCCGTCATCAACGGCTTTCTGGTATACATGAATACACACATCAGCACGGATGCCGTAATAAAAAGGATAACTCCGGGAGCAAAGAAACCGCCGGCAGCCTGTCTTATCTCCTTGCGGGACTTTGCCAGTGCAACGGCAAAAGCGGTGAACGCAAGAGCATATGAAAGGTACACTCCCATATTGAGCTGTCCGACCATTCCCAGGAACATGGCAACATCGATAAGAATGGCTATGGAAACAAAAGGAGTCACAGACCGACGCAGTCCCGTCAGCCTGTGAAGCGCAAAAGCAAATATGGTCACGGCAGTTATTGCAAGCATGCCGTTAAGCATATCGTTCCTCCAAAGTTTCTTTTATGGCGCTGTAGCAACAGCATTTATAAGCGGTATATAGTAGACCCTGAGCATCATCAGGATCGCGATCACATTCAAAGAATAGATAAGACCTGCACAGAAAGAATCATTCGGATCATTCTCCCTGTTCACCTTTCCTGAGAGCCAGACCGAAACTGCCATGAAAAAGCCCATGAAGGCAGGAATGAAATATCTCATCTGCAAGCCGATGATCTGCGGCAGGCTGACAGGCGTCCACGACAGATACAGACCGGTCATCACGACCGCGTAGGTGAGGATGCTGCAAGCCAGGAAAACGGCAGTCTTCCTGCCTGATTCCCATATGTATTTCGGTGCCTGGTCAAAGCACACTGCCAGAGCGACAAGAGGCGTGGCCAGGTTGATGAACTGAAGTTTTACATCGAGCCACCCGAGTACGCCTCCTGAAAACAGGAAGAGGGAATTGTTCTTGAGCGTATCCCAGAACACAGCCCGATATCTCAGAGGATTGCTGAGTATGAACATCAGCTGCCGTATCATGCTCGTTCCCTCGATGGTCCTCGGTATCTCCCCGTAATTCGAGAAGTATCTGACATAAGCGCCCATCCCCATATACATGATGAGGAAAACGGCAATGCTGACCGCCAGCGCAAGGAACCTGTTCATTTTCCTGCCCTTTGTGCCGACATTCCATTTTGACTTATCGGTGCACAAAAGCAGCAGTGCGAAGACGATATAGCTCATCTTGCAGGTCGACAGGATGCCCAGTGTGATCACAAACAGTATGAAGCGTTTAGTGTCAAACTCTTCAGACAGCACACTTGCAAACATTAGAGCCATCAATGCGAACAGGACCGAATCGCTGTTGGCGGATGCCCAGACGAAGGATGAGAGAGGCATGGCCATCAGCATGAACAGCAGCATCCTGTATTTTTCTGCCATCTTCAGTGCAAAGAACGCGCATATGACAAAGAACAGGACATTACCGAGCCTTGCGCCGTAGAATGCGCCGAGAGCATCCAGCCCTGCCAGCCTTGCGATGAATACTCCTGCAGCTGCAGGAATATATGGGATCACCTGAAAGATGATGATGCTGATGTTGTCTGCTTTCTCCGAACTGTCCACGGCCCTCCTGTACTCCAGGAACCTGTTGTACATCGTATTGCCGACCTTGGCGGGATAACCGTTGTTATGTGCCTCCGGGAAATGTCTGATGAAGCTGTTGACATCATCAGGATACACATGCTCCCGGTCAAAGCCCCACTGTCCCTGTGCCATTGCATGCCGTCGCAGATAATGCGTCTGCTCGTCAGGCACCTGGTTCGGAGGAGTGGCAAATGTCCACAGCAAACCGAGCACGAGAAGCAGTCCCGATAAAAACAGTGCATCATTTTTTCCTTTCAGCCTTGAAAGCAGGAAAAACAGTCCGCTGACCAGACTCAATGAGAAGAACAGTATAAGTGTGCCCTGTACCTGTCCCAACCACCGCGGCATATATATGACTCTGATGTGATATGTCCGGAAAGCCGACAATAAAAGCAGTATGACCAGACCCACCGCTATGACGCATGCAGGTCTGGCTCTGAATGATTCTATTCTCTTTTTGATCGTCTGCTTTTCCATGGTTTCAAAAAGGCCGGTGTCCGGATGATCAGACGTTATAGATATCCGGCTTGTATCTGTCCAAATTATCCCTGATCCACCGTATGGTCTCCGCAAGGCCTTCCTCAAAGGTGTAGTTCGGATGCCATCCGGTAAGGCTCTTCAGGAGAGCTGCGCTTCCAAGCAGCCTGTTCACTTCGCTCTTCTCCGGACGCAGTCTGACCTCATCGGTCACGATCTTCGCGTTTGGATTTATCTGTCTGATGAGCTCATTGGCCAGGTCGCCGATAGATATCTCCCTTTCTGTGGCGATATTTATCTCCTTGCCGATGGTATTGTCGAACTTGGATATGGTGATGAATCCGTTTGCTGTATCCTTAACATAGTTGAAGTCTCTTGTAGGAGTCAGGCTTCCAAGCTTGATCTCCTCCTTGCCGGACAACAGCTGGGTGATGATCGTCGGTATGACTGCTCTCCGCGACTGTCTCGGGCCGAATGTGTTGAACGGCCTTACGATGGTCACAGGCAGGTCGAATGATCTGTAGAAGCTCTCTGCAAGCCTGTCGGCGCCGATCTTCGTTGCGGAATACGGGCTCTGTCCCTGGAAAGGATGCTTCTCATCTATCGGGACGTACTGTGCCGTGCCGTAGACTTCGCTGGTGGATGTCACAAGCACTCTTGATGTGCCCAGATCTCTTGCCGCCTGAAGCACGTTCAGCGTACCCTTGATGTTGGTGTCTACGTATGCGTCAGGTGAATGATATGAATAAGGGATGGCTATAAGGGCTGCAAGATGGAATACCGTATCGACTCCCTTCATTGCGACTCTGACACCGTTCGGATCCCTGACGTCTCCCATGAAGATGTCCAGGCTGTCCTTTTCTTCCTTTGGGAACGTGTCGATCCAGCCCCATGTGCCGAACGAGTTGTACTGGCACATCGCTCTGACATCATATCCTTCCTTCAGGAGCTGCTGTGTGAGATGTGAGCCGATGAATCCGTCTGCACCGGTTACAAGTACTTTTTTAGCCATATTTACCTCTCTTTTGAGTTGTCTATAATCTTGTAAATTATATCGTAAACGGGGTCTAAATACAATACAACCTGTTTGTATGAAGAAAGAATTAACATTCTATTAATATGGGCAATGTTTACAAAAAAAGCCCCATAGATTATAATGATTGCTAGATTTTTAAAGGATTTGGAGCTTTAGATGGCTAGACTTTTCAGGAAACTGGCGCTTGTTGCGCTACCTGTCGTCATTTACTTCGGATTGTTCGTTTTTTTCGAGCCGTACAACTATTTCGGACTCAAACATTCCGAGTATGTGGAGGACAGTGCCATAGTCAGAGTGCGAGAATTCCTGTCTGATCCGGGCGATGTCATCATCGTCGGCGACAGCAGGATGGCCCATTTCGACATGGACCTCGTTGACGGACTTGTGGGTGAAAAGGTCAGCCAGCTTTCTTTTGGAGGGGCTTCCCTGAACGAGAGCATGGATCTTCTCGAGTATGCCATCGAAAAGAATCCGGATATCAAGACTGTGTACTTCGGAGTGAGCTTCTATACACTCAACGAAAGCTACTATAAGGACAGGATGAGCCAGATCCAGACCATTGCCACAAATCCCCTTGCGTACATGCTCAACTTCAACTACAACCTTGAGATGCTCAACGAGATACCATATTTCCTCAGGGGAGAGAAGAATGTGGC
>JAEEGL016612334.1_pt1 | contig 13315 bp, 3 predicted proteins | sample 9134231 | NCBI WGS metagenome assembly JAEEGL01 (sample SAMN16246548, study PRJNA631951) | gut metagenome | biome: gut microbiome; feature: rumen; material: fiber-attached | host: Bos | place: Iran: Karaj | collected 2018-10 | reverse complement strand
TAAGAATGATTAGAACCGTGAAGAGCAGGAACACCGAAAGTGCAAGATAGATCCATTGCGCCGGTCCGCCGTAATCCTGACCGGTATAGCCTGTAATGTTGAATTTATAGTCAAAGAAATTGTAATCGCCGATAAACAAAACGCACCTCCGCTCCGCAGCGCAAAGCACACAGTATTATACTGCCTTTCTCCAAAAAGTAAACCCTTATTTCCGCAGCGGGTTTCGGCGGATGCAAGCCCTTGCTGTTTCTTCCCGGCCGGCGCATACGACCACCGGGATCCTTCCTTTGAGAGGGATTCCACCAGGAACATCGTACCGCATTTACGAAGACCTGTCACTTGCTTTTTACCCGATCGACATTGAGAAATTCAAAAATCCCCTCTTTACCGGCTGCCCGGTAAAGAGGGGACGTTCCATATCACATGCGGGGAAAGGCTGTTTTCCCCCCGTTCGGCGGAGTTTTTACTCCTGGCCCGGGACCGGATCGTCCCAGACCTCGGCGATCTTCGTCCGGGTCTTCCGCCTGACGGGAAGCTATTCGGAGAAGGCCTTTCTGAGGCAGATCTCCCAGAAATCCCACTCGTGGCGCAGGCCGGGAACTTCAAAGTTGATCACGTCCAGGCCCAGCTCGTCGCGCATGATCTCGACGCCGCTGACGTGGGTCTCCCAGGCGATGTTGTCCTTGTCGCCGCAGGCCATCACGAAGGTCGGGAGCTTCTCGCCGGCTGCGAGCTTCTGCCTCATGAGTTCTTCCAGATCCAGACGCCTGGGCAGGTTGGAAGGCTGCATGGGCCAGCCGATGGAGATCAGGAGATCCCTGAACCGCATGTGGCCTTTCCCGATGGCGCCCTTGCGGCCCAGGCCGCCGGACAGGAGACTTTATGTAAAATATATATCATAACAGCGGCTTTTTGTAAACCGTTTTTGTGAATCATTCACTAAGAAAGCAAGGCTCCGGGGCCTGATGATTTACAGGTGCCTGCCGGGCGTGGTATCATAAAAGAGGCCGGCTCCGGGCCGGCGGAAGAGAACGGGTGCCGGCGGGAAAAGGCCGGAGAAAGCGGGAGAAGACCGGGAGGAGGTGGCCGCATGAAACTCGTAAGACCGATCCTTTGCATCATCCTGGCAGCGGCGCTTTTTGCGGCGGCTTCCTGCACCGTGCTCGTCCGGCCGTCCGGCAGTTCATCGGGGCAGACGGTCACGGACGAGACAGAAAGCACGGAACCGGAGCGGACGCCGTATCCTTACGTCACTGCGGACGGCCTGACGGATCCTCTGAAGATCCGTGCGGCAAAGATCATCGATCCGGCTATCAATGCCGGGATCGACGCGCTGAACGAATACCGGGATCCCCGGGAGACGGAAGTTTATGACTACGAGCCGGAGAAGGACCGGCGCTACGACGATCTGAACGAGACGGCGAAGGCCGTTTACCGGACCATGTATGAGGCGGTCTGCGCGTTCGAGCCCTACGAGGTCCGGGAGAGCGACCTGGGCACGGCGAACCCGTTCGGCGACGTCATCGACGCGGTCTACGCCATCTATCACGACGATCCGGTCCGCAGGCTCTACTGGGCGGACGGCGGGGACGCGCTGAGCCACTATCCGCGCTACTTCACCGCCAATGACGAGCTGCATCCCGCGGAGAACCTTGCGGCCGTCCGGGCGGACTACGACCTGTTCTGTGCGGTCTTCGATCGCATTCTGGACTCTGTGCCCGCGGACCTCACGAACTACAGGAAATGCATCTTTTTCGCGGCTGTGATCTCCGCGGCCTGCACCTACGACGATTCAAAGGGATCGAACATGGATCCTTTCCAGGCCTACGACGCGCTGGTCGTTGGAGAAGCCGTCTGCAAGGGCTATACGGAGGCGTTCGAGCTCCTCTGCCACGCGGCCGGGATCAACTGCAGAAGCCTTGAGGGCCGCGCGCTCGGGAGTCCTGACAAGCACATCTGGAACGTGATCGAGACCGCGGAGGGCCGGCGCTACGTGGACGTCACCTGGACCGACGCGGAGATCGAGGAGAGCGGAAGGGTCTTCTGGTCGGAATACTTCATGATCGACGAGCAGATGATGCTGAACTCAGGCTATCAGCCGGACTGGGAGACGCTGGAGTAGGGGAAAATCCGGAGGAGAGGAAAAGCCGGAGTTACTTCGTACAATAAGAAAGAAAGAGAGCCGGGGCGCCGCATTCCGGAAGCGCCCCGGCTCTTTCTGTGTGCTGTTTTTCCCAGGTATGTCTTCGGGAACTTCTCTGCCCGATGTTCTTACAGGTACGTTTTCAGGAATTCTTCCGCCCGGCCGCGGATGGCAGTAACGACCCAGTCCGGGCCGGTGACGCGGATCCCGTCTCCCAGGCCGAAGACCCAGCCCAGGAACTGCGGGCTCACGGCTACAGTGACGTGCGCCGTGAAGCGGCCGGGGCCTGCCGGATGCATCGGGATCTCCTTGCCGAAGCGGTCGATCAGGACGCCTGCCATCTCCTCCGATCCTTCGAACGAGATGTCGGCTTCCGTGCCCCCGTACATGCCGAAGAGGCGGTTCGCGTAGCGCGGCAGGTCGAACTTTTTGAACGCGTCGCGGCCTTCGCGCGGTACTTCGGTCACGCCGATGTTCAGCATCTTGTCCACGCGGTAGTGCTTGATCAGTCCGTCCTCGGCGTCGTAGCCCACCATATAGTAATAGTCGCTGTCCCAGAGGAGCCCCCAGGGCGAGACGCGGTAGAGGGCGCCGTCCTTCCGGAGTGCGGTCTTTTTTTCCGGCGTCCAGTTGAAGTATTTGAACGTGATGGCGCGGTCCGCGCCGATGGCCTCGTGGATCGCGTCTACATTATAGTATACGCTTTCGTTCATGGATTTGACGCGGCCGGAGATCACCACCTGGCGCTGCAGGTGGCGCGCCTCGTAGCGGCTCACCAGGGATTCGAGCTTCCGGATCAGCTCGCGGGATTTCCTTTCGGTGATGAACTTGGCGCCCTGGACCGAATCGACCAGGAGTTTCAGTTCCGGCAGTTCAAACTCGCGGGAGACCAAGGCGTAGCGGGTCTCGCGGCCGGTACGGCTGCCGACCACGTCGAAGCCGAACACGCGGAGCTCCTCCAGGTCCTGGTACAATGTCTTCCGTTCCGCCGGCACGTCGAAGCCGGCCAGCCGGTCCAGGATCTCCGGCGCGGTCAGGCCGTGCCGGTCGTCTGTTTCCTCCCGGAGGATCTTCAGGAGATACAGGAGTTTCAGTTTCTGGTTGGGCGATTTGGGCATAGGACCTCCCTGGGGGATAAAATGACAAGATTTCAGTGTTTTTATTTGTTAACATTATAGCACTTTAACTGAAAAAAGCAAAGGTTTTGAAAAGAACACAAATTCGGTCCGAAGCGGAAGATATGTCAAACCCTGAAACAAAAAGCCAAAATGGAAAAATTGACAAACGCTTTCGGGAAGATACCGAAAAATAACAGGTTTTTCACCGATTGTTCACGGATAAATCATTAAGCATTGAACTGTTTACGCCTAAACGAAAAGTTGGAAACTGAAACTTTTTGATTTACAAAAAGCAAGTTTTTTTGCGGTTTTCAAACATTTTTTACGGTTCACAAAATCTTCACACTTCGGACGGATTAGGGGGTACTCATACGACATTCTTATTGAGATAATAAGTAACAGTTTGGGGTCCTCTATCTTCCCCCGGGGATCAGCGCCTTTTTTGAGGGTTCTGAAGCCATACAGGCACTTGTCTCCGGAGGAAGACAGACGAAGGGCTCGGACCGTACGGCACCCTGTCTTTTCTGCCCTATAGAAGAGATATGTTCTTTTGTACCCGCTCCCGGGGGATGATCAAAAAGGGGAACGGATACATCATGAAAAAGTCAGGAACTGAGAAACGATGAGACGAAGAGAGAAAAGAAACCACCTGAGGGGGATCATGGCCCTGCTGCTGGCCCTGGTCCTCACCGCAACAGCTCTTCCTCTGAACACGACGGCCTTTGCCGCGCCGGCCTCCCAGGAGGATCCGGCCGGGGAGTCCGGAGTACAGGAAAGAGTCATTGACATGAGAGGCGACGGCAGCTTCGTGTCGATAGACAGTTTCTATACGGAACTGTTCGCGGGCGCCTCTACTTATCCCAACGGCGACAAGGTCTGGAATGCAAACAACAACAATGCAGACCATGCCTTCACATTCCGTGTGAACTACGCCGTTTCAGGCACGTTTGATTACTACAACGAAGGCCAGATCGAGATCCGCATCCCGGCGTCTATTCTTATGAACCGGGAAAACATTCTTTCGGATTATTTCGAGATCTCGATCCCGAAGCTGGGCGACCCCACGCTGACCGATGACAACCTGTTCGCATATTACATTGATGAAACCACGAACGAGATCGTCATCATCAACCGCGCCGATTGCCCGTCCGCGCAGAGCGGCTACTTTGAGATCAGCTATAAGACCTCGGAGCAGACGTACGCTTATGAGGACTACGATCCCGCGGGAACGGATTTCAACGGGAAGAACGGCCTGGGCGTCTTCAGCGCGCACATCTACCTGAACCGGGACAGCCTTCATGCGGACCAGGGCAGCACGCCTATTCCGGTCTACATCAACACGGACGCGAAGATCACCAGTGTGACGAAAAATGCGCCGGCGAGGGTCTATTCCTCATGGCAGTCCTCCTGGGGCAACATCAAGCCCGAAGGCGACGGAAACGACTACTATTATATGGTATGGGAGATCCGGACCATCATCAAGAACTCCACCCAGCCGTATGATTTCTCGCTCGTTGATCAGTTTAACGTGACGGACGGCGAAGTCGTGGCCTATAAGATGCAGGGCCAGAGCGCGTACAAACCGGTCGGTGCCCAGGACGCGGGCGTCATCCACGACGTACGCCAGGATTACCCGGGCGGCCGTTACGACTACGTCATCACGAAACATAAGAAGTCGACTTATGACGCCCTTCTTGCGGAGAACGGCTACTACCGCGTCCGGAACGACGTGGAAGGCACAGTTACTCCTCTGGACGGGATCGACGGCCCCACTTCGGCTAACAACTACAAGATCTACGAAGTCGTGGAACCGCATTTCAACGGCCTGAACGGATCGTTCGGCATCAACAAGATCGGTCTGGACCGCGCTTTCAATCGCGTTGTCAACCAGAACAGCATCCGCCGGTACGATCTGGATTCCATTTACTACAGCTATATCGGAGATGAGAGCGTTACCCAGAAGGATATCTCGAATCTTCCTTATTATGCTAAGCTCACCGCCGTCGGATATCCGCTGACGATCCCGGAGGGACAGAGCAACCTGGATCCCAATAACTACGGCGACCAGTACGTGACCTATGAGATCGTTGACGAGGACGTCCGCGTACGCTCCCTGGGCAGCGACACGGTCTATGGTCCGCTTTCCGATAATACGCTCTACCCCGGCGTGCATTACCGGATCGACCGTCTGACGCTGACCTGGTCTGCGAAGGACGCGGTCTTCAACAACTCGAGTCAGAGCTTCTCGACCGTTTCTCCCACCTATGAGAACGGGGAAGTCATTGCGGTCTACGTAAAGTACGAAGGCGCAGAGGATACCTGGGTCCACGTCGCGGATTATAAGCTGGGGAGCGGCCCCTTCGTAAACCTTGCAGAAGGCGTATCGGCTTCCGGTATGAACCTGTACTTCAGCCAGACCAACACGCCCGTCATCGGATACCGCCTGGTGACCACGAACCGCCACTACTCGGTCGAGATGGGCGCGTACCCGTACATCGCCCTGGTGGGCAACCCGCAGGATGAGAACGACCCGGTGACGGCGTCGGTGCTCTTCGCGTACGACCACGGCCAGAAGGAGATCGAGATCCGGAACAAGGCCGTGGCCAAGGTCTACCGCGGCACCGAAGCTTCGGGTACGCCTTACTGGACCGGTTCGATGTCTGCGAACGACTACGTGATCGGCATCGTGCGTCACAGTGGCATTGAGAAGAAGGTCATCGGTTACCAGAACGATACGGTCGCCCGTCTCTACCGGATAGACTGGAGCGTGAAGATGACCGAGAGTTATCTGAACGAGAGCGGACAGCGTGTCTACGTAGACCAGGAAGGTGGCACGTTCTATGACCTGCTTCCTCTGGGTGGGGTCCTGGATGTTTCCACGCTGAGGGTCTATTCGAATGGCGCCCTGATCTCCGAGGACGATTACGAGGTCGAGCAGGTCTCGAACTATAAAGGCTCCGACCGCACGCTCATGATCGTCCGGATCACAAAACCCGGCAGGAACTACGAGATCCGCTTCCAGGCTACACACAGCTGGGACAGCATCACGGACTACGGAAACAGCGCGCACCAGCAGACCGTCCGGAACAGCGTGGCCTATGAGACCGGGAACGAGGACATCGGAGACGGCCTCCCGGACAACGGCGGCAGCATCACGGACAACACGCTGATGACCGACCTGGATCCCGACTCCACGACCCAGAAGCGCTTCATCTACGCGCAGCAGAATCACACCATCAACGCGTTGACCGCCGGCAACCTGGGCCTCTATAAGATGGTCAAGTCCGACGGCGAGCGGAAATACTCCTATAAGTCCACGACGGGACCGGACGGGAAATACAGCTACCTGCTCCGCTTCGCGACGGACTCGGTCACGCAGGCGAAGAACCTGATCCTCTTTGACTCCATCGAGAATTACGACTTTGAAGGCGTGTCCTCTGAATGGAGAGGCGAATATCTGGGCTTCAACCTGAAGAATCTCTATGCGATGGGCGTGGCCGCGGTCGTCTGGTACACCTGGGAAACGTTCAAGCCCGGAGAGCTCGGCCTGACGCCCGGCTACGACTTTGAGAACGATCCGAACCATGAGTGGAAGCGGTATGACGACCAGAATCATCCGCCTCTCAAGGAAGTCCAGACCATCGCGATCGACATGAGAAGGAGCACCAGCAACGGCGAGTACGTCATGCCGGCGAACAAGTCCTTCTCCATTGAGATCTACATGAAGGCGCCTCATGAGATCGAGACGTCCAACCTGAATCCCAGGGCTGTCAATAACATCCAGCTCTACAGCTCAATGAAGTCCGGCGAGGGCAGTTGGACTGATCCGGAGCTCATCAACCAGGAATATACGCAGATCATCTACAAAGTATCTGCCAATTTCAAGATCAAGAAAGTCAGCAGCGAAGACAACACGACCCCGGTCGAAGGGGCGGTCTTCGAACTGACGGGTACTTCGGATTACGGCGACGCGATCAAACGGACTGTCACCACCGATGCAAATGGGATCGGCAAGTTCTATAATGTCCCACGCGGATCCTACACCCTGCAGGAAGTCGACGGACCTCCGGATTATCAGCAGAACCATACGCTGATGGATCTGAACGTCAATTACCAGGGCCGCGTCTATCTGGGCGAGCCGGAGTATGACGGGCAGGGGAACGTCATCGGCGCCGACTATTCGGTCTATGACGGCTTCGTGGTCTCGTTCGACGAAGACACCATCACCTATACGCTCATCAACGAGCCCCGTATCCACGGCGACCTGGTCTTCACGAAGCTGGTCACCATCGACCATACGAACGGCGGGACCCAGCCGCTTTCCGGCGTCCGCTTCCGTTTGACTGGCATCTCGTCTTACGGCAACAGCATTACCAAGACCGGCACTTCGAACTCCAACGGCACCGTGGAGATCAAAGACATTGAACTGGGCTCCAACTATACGCTGAAGGAGATCGCCACGCCTTCGTCCGCGGTCCTGAACCCCAGGGAGTACACGGTCGTCGTCGACGAGACCGGAACCGCCACGATGTTCTATGTGGACGACGACGGCAACACGGTCTATCCGTATGAGAACGGCGGATACGTGATCGTCAATGAGCCGACGCACAGCTTCAAGCTCTGGAAATACGACGTGGCCACGAACGACAACCTGGCCGGCGCCGTGTTCAACCTGAAGGGCGTTTCAGAAGGCACACTGAACGTCGATAAAAACGTCACTTCGCAGGACAACGGCCTTGTGGAGTTCAATGAGCTTCCCTCCGGCACGTACCACCTGACGGAGACGTCAGTGCCTGAACCGTACGAAGTGGATCCGAACGTCTACACGGTCGTGATCACCTCCGACGGCGACGTGACCATCAACGGCATGGTCCCGAACGAGCTGAACCTGTTCCCGTTTGCGAACACGCCGCCGAAGGACGGCCGCATCACCATCGAGAAGTACTGGGTGGGCGACGACCTTCCGTCGACCCTGCCGTTCCCGATCCTGCATCTGGATACAGAACGGCCGGAGCCTGTCGTTTCCTCCGCGACTTTCAGCCGGACGAAATGGAACGATCATATTGTCAAGTTGTATTCCATTACTATGTCATCCGGCGGCAGTGGCTGGTCTCTCTATCCGGAACCCAGTGAACTCGGGTCGAGCCGGCCGTTGATGTTCTTTGGGAACACGGGCTCTGCCAGGGCGTTTGCGCATTATCCGGAAGACATCACGCTGGAAGAAGTCCAGGCAGATTCGTCCTGGATCCGGGTCGACGATGAGACCACCCGGTATCATATCTATATGAAGAAGATGCCCTGGCCAGGCCATGAGCAGTACTATATCGCCTACTGGTGGTCGGACGCTGCGGCGGTCTATTTCCCGGAGGACAGCCATTACTTCTTCGGAGGGCTCGGTTATACCTGGCGGATCGATGTTACCGGCATCCTTGCGGATAAGATCCAGGATATGAGGTGGATGTTCGAGGACATGGGCGGCAGCCAGGGTCCTCCGAGCGGATCCGGCATTTCAAGAGGCTTCTACGGTTACCAGAACTGGAATACGTCGAACGTCACGACCATGGCAGGCCTGTTCATGGAAAACGCCTACTGGACGACGCTGGACCTGAGCCGCTGGGACGTCTCGAACGTCACCAATATGGCGGATATGTTCAGGGCCACCCGCAGACTGACGAGCCTGAATATCACCGGGTGGGATACCAGCAGCGTCACGGATATGTCCGAGATGTTCTACGATTATGGGTTGTTTGTGTCCGGTGCGAGCGGTACCCCCGGTAATTTCTCCCGTTTTGTGGACCTGACGCAGCTTGATACCGAAAACGTCGTAACGATGAGGCGGATGTTCTCATACGCGAAGACGGCCCACAATCTGGACGAGACACTGGACCTCAGTTCTTTCGATACATCCAAGGTCACGGACATGACCGATATGTTCAAAAGCCTGACGAACGTTCAGACGATCCTGGTCAGCGACAGATGGACTACGGAGAATGTGACGGAAGGCCTGTATCCGTTCGACAGTCTGTCGTATAGCCAATACTATGTGGATAATGGAACCATCCATTATCTGACCGGCGAACAGGGCACCGTCTACAGCAACGCGAACGACGGCATCGAGTATGCCCACGTCGACGGCGGCCCGAGCAACCCCGGCTACTTTACCTATAAGGAATACTCCGGGTCGCAGGGTGGCAGCGGTTCCGGCCAGCAGGGCGGCGAGCCGTTCGGCACGGTCACCATCGGCAACCAGACCAGCAACAACGAGATGTTCGATCCGGAGAACCCGGGCGAGGGCGAGACGGCTCAAAACGTGGTCGGCAAGTGGGTCCAGAACGCGGACGGCACCTGGACGTACCGCTTCGAGGTCTTCGACGCGGATGCGGTCTACTACCTCTGGGAGGAGCCGATCCAGGGCTTCGTCACGGATACCGATCATGACCACTCGGTCGAGATCACTTATGAGACCGGCGATCCCGATCCCACCATCACCACGGATCCTGAAGACCGCCTGATCACGAACAGCTACAACCAGGTAGCGGTCAAGGTCACGAATACCCGCGAGGTCACCAACACGGCCGGCCTCCGGGTGGAGAAGGCCGTGGAAGGCGACGACGTGACTGACGCTGACAGGGCCAAAGAGTTCGACATCACCGTCACGCTTTATGAGGACGAGGAGATGGAGACGGTGGCGGCCGTCACCGGGCCGTTCGGCAACGAACAGACCGGCATGACGTTCATCGACGGCGTCGCGACGTTTACGCTGAAGGACGGCGAGATCAGAAACGCGACCGGCCTTCCGATGGACCTCTATTACAAGGTCGAGGAGACCGATCCGGGCACCGGATGGTCTGTCTCCTACACCGGCCAGACGGGTCAGCTGGTGACGCCGGACGAAACTTACGAAGTCCTCATCACGAACACCAAGATCACCGCGAAGTTCACGGTCGAGAAGGTGCTCGCGGCAGCCGAAGGCGCCACGCTGACCGACAACGATCTGAACAAGAGCTTCGCGTTCACGGCCACGCTCTATACGGACAGCACCATGGAGACGGTCGCCGAGGACATCGACGGCACGTACGGCGGCACGAACGGCGGCATGTACTTCACGGACGGCGTCGCAGTCTTCTCGCTGAAGGGCGGCGAGTCCGTCACGGCTTCCGGCCTGCCTGTAGGCCTGTACTACAAGGTCGTTGAGACCGGCGAAGACTACTTCGTCACCACCGTGGGCGGCGTCGAGACCGACACGGCCACCGGCCAGCCCACCGTGACCGGCACCACGGTCACCTTCACGAACACGAAGCAGATCGTTCCCACGGGCGGCTTCACGCTGAAGAAGGTCGTGACCGGCGCGAACAGCACGGACGTCTTCACCTTCGATATCGACTTCGAAGACCTGGAAGCGTCCACCGAGTACACCTACACCGAGGTCGACACGGAAAAGACCTTCACGACCGACGCCTACGGCCTGGCGATCGTGACGGTCGAGCTGCATCACAATGAGACGGCTGTCTTTGAGGGCCTGAAGATCGGTGCGACCTACACCGTTACGGAAACGGCGAACGGTTATATCGCTACCTATGAGATCTACGATCACGAAGAGAGTGACGATACGGCAATCTCGTCCGGTGGGAATACCGTACCGAATGAGGAGCTCTCCACGAGCGTCGAGACTGTTGAAGAGGATGAGGATATTGAGGTCATCTTCACCAACACGACGCCGGAATATGAGATCGCCGTGATCAAGTACGGTTCGCAGGATGACTACCTGACGGGTGCCGAACTCCAGATCCTGGACACCGAGGGCGGCGTTCTGGAGTCCTGGACTTCCAGCGGCCAGATCGAGTATGTACAGCTTCCGGAAGGTTCCTACGTCCTGCATGAAGTCGTGCCTCCCACGGGTTACAAGCTCGCGGCCGACGTGTCCTTCACAGTCGGTGAGGGCGGCGTGATCGAGCTGGGCGGCGAGACCGTCACGGCCGTTACGATGTACGACGCGCCTACCGAGGTCCGGATCCGCAAGCTGGACGATGCTGCTACCCCGAGCGCCGTTCAGAACGCCCGGATGCAGATCCTGCAGGGCAGCAACCTCATCACCTCCTGGAACACCACCGACAGCACGTATGTCGTGAGCGGCCTCCTGGGCATCAACACGGTCTACACGCTGCACGAGGCTCAGGCGCCCAGCGGCTACAGCGCTGCGGCTGATATCGACTTTGTCATCGACGCCAACGGCGACGTATATGTAGGCGCCACTGTCGAAGAGCAGAATGGCGTGCTGGTCATCGTGGGCGGTACGAAGGTAACCGACCTGACCATCGACGTCATCGACCCTGAGCTGATCAATATCACGGTCACCAAGGTCTGGGACGACGAGGACGACCAGGACGGCATCCGTCCCGACAGCATCGTCATCAACCTCCTTGCGGACGGCACGGTCCTTACGGATAAGCAGATCACGCTGACGCCGGGCGACGATGAAGATTGGGACGAGGAAGACCTGACCTACACCTGGACGGATCTTCCGAAGAAGAATGAAGGCACCGACATCGTTTACACGGTGCAGGAAATGACCGACAACGTCATCACCGGCACGAATGGGCCGGGTACCTACAGCTTTGCCATCACGGGCGACGCGGAGGACGGCTACACGGTCACGAACACGCATACGCCTGAGGTGATCGACATCGAGATCGAGAAGGTCTGGGATGACGAGCAGAACCAGGATGGCATCCGTCCGGAGAGCATCCACTTCGACCTGAAGGTGAACGGCACCATTGACGCGACCAAGCGCGCGACGCTGAGTGCGGGCGACGACCACGTCTGGAGCGCGGAGGAACTGACCTATACCTGGGAAGACCTTCCGAAGTACGCGGACGGCACGGAGATCGTATACACGGTCGTCGAGGTCGAGGAAGGCGTGATCACGGGCACGAACGGCGCGGGCACGTACTCTTATGAGATCACGGGCAACGCGGAAGACGGCTTCACCTGCACCAACACCCACACGCCGGAACCGATCAGCATCACGATCACGAAGGAATGGGACGACGAAGAGAACCAGGACGGCATCCGTCCGGAGACCATCTACTTCGACCTGAAGGTGAACGGCACCGTTGACGAGACCAAGCGTGCGACGCTGTCTGCCGGCGAGGACCACGTCTGGAGTGAGGCTGAACTGACCCACACCTGGGCGAACCTGCCGAAGAAGGCAAACGGCACGGCGATCGTGTACACGGTGGTGGAAGTGACCGACACCGTGATCACGGGCACAGACGGCGAAGGCACCTATTCGTTCGAGATCACGGGCGACGCCGAGAACGGCTTCACCTGCACGAACACGCACACGCCTGTGGTGATCGACATCACGATCAACAAGATCTGGAACGACAACAATAACCAGGACGGCATCCGTCCGGAGACCATCCACTTCGACCTGAAGGTGAACGGAACGGTCGACGAGACCAAGCGCGCGGAACTGACCGCCGGCGATGATCATGTCTGGAGCGCGGAGGAACTGACCTATACCTGGGAAGACCTGCCGAAGTACGCGGACGGCGAACTGATCGACTACACGGTCGTTGAAGTGACCGAGGGCGTGATCACGGGCGTGAACGGCCCGGGCACCTACAGCTTCTCGATCACGGGCTCCGCGCAGGGCGGGTTCACCTGCACGAACACCCACGCCTCCGACGTGACGTCCGTCACGATCACGAAGGCCTGGGATGACGAAGAGAACCAGGACGGCATCCGTCCGGAGACCATCTACTTCGACTTGAAGGTGAACGTCTCCGTTGACGCGGCCAACACCGAGATCTACACCCTTGCCCTGCACGACGCCTTGCGATCTGCGGAACTGACCCACACCTGGGAGAACCTGCCGAAGAAGGCGAACGGCACCGACATCGTGTACACGGTGGTGGAAGTGACCGACACGGTGATCACGGGCACGGACGGCGAGGGCACCTACAGCTTCACGATCACGGGAAGCCAGGCGAACGGTTACCTGTGCACGAACAAGCACACGCCTGAAGTGGTCCAGATCAGCGTCGAGAAG
>JAEEGL015786704.1_pt1 | contig 13315 bp, 11 predicted proteins | sample 9134231 | NCBI WGS metagenome assembly JAEEGL01 (sample SAMN16246548, study PRJNA631951) | gut metagenome | biome: gut microbiome; feature: rumen; material: fiber-attached | host: Bos | place: Iran: Karaj | collected 2018-10 | reverse complement strand
GCCATCGAAAATCACGATGTCAAAGTAGCGGCACAAAACCTTAATCAAATCTTTGTTCTTTTGAGAAGCGAGAAGTTCGCTTGGATTTGGTGGATAAGTACCACAGGTAATGAGGTTAAGATTTTTTAGCTTAGTTGGATGGATATACTTACCAAAGCTCTTTAAATCACCAGCGAGAAGGTTAGATAAACCTTTAGAGTTAGTGATGTTAAATAGTTTGTGCACGCGGCCTCTGCGAAGATCGCAGTCGACGAGAAGCACTCTTTTATCGGCCTGGGCAAATGAGATAGCCAGGTTTGCTGCAACGAAGCTTTTACCTTCGCTCGCGTTGGTCGAAGTGACTAGGATGGTTTCGAGCTCCTTATCTACGGCCGTGAATTGCAAATTAGTACGAAGACTCTTGATATTCTCGCTGACGATGGCTTTTGGCAAATTCTCTGCGATGAGTTCACCACCAATTTTACGAGTTTTGACATCGCCTCTAGAAATACGGCCGGTGACTGGCATGCCAATTGTTTTTTCGATATCTTCGCTGTATTTCACGGTGTCGTCGAAGTAGAATTTGATAAAGGCAAAGCCGGCTACGGCAAGAGCCGCAATAATAGCTGCAAGCATCACGTCGCGAGTCAAAGTATTATTGGCTGGCGATTCTGGCGTGGCGGCCACACTGAGCTGAGTGGTATTTTCAATTTTGTAAATGTTCTTAATCTCTTCAGCTGAAACGGAAGCAATTTCGTTAGCGATGGTGGCTGAGAGTCTGGCGTCCAAATCTCTTACCGTAATAGCAAGGATGGAAGTATCGTTGACTGGTTTAATGGTGACATTTTTGCTAAGTTCCTTGACGGTAGTATGGAGACCGAGGTTTTCAATGACGTGATTTAAAACTAATTCACTTTTGGCGATTTCGCTATAGGTCGAGGCAAGTTTTTGGCTGGCATTAACTTCATTTATATTCGCCGCGGAGCCATCAAGACCATCGGACTTGGCAATCACCACGGTAGTCTGAGCTTGATAAATTGGTTTTTTAAATGAATTATCATAAATAAATACGCCAACTACGGCCACGCCAATCGCGATGGCAAAGACCAAAATGTAGCGCTTTAAATACCTGAAAAAATCTCCAATATTTATTTCTTCCATACTTTTTCCTTCTTTCCAATTATACCATAGACGCTAAGAAAAATAAATTATTTATGCTTATCCGTAAAACTCTTTGTACCACTCGGCGAATTTTCTTAAACCGTCGCGGAGTGAGGTGTGTGGTTTGAAGCCAAAATCTTTTTCGAGTTCGCTCGTATCGGCGTAGGTTACCGGCACATCACCAGGTTGCATTGGCACAAGTTCTTTGTGGGCTTCAAAATCGTAATCTGCTGGCAAAACTTTGGCACGGATTAATTCTTCTTGTAAAATTTGCACGAAATCTAGCAAGTTTTCTGGGTTGGAGTTGCCGATATTATAGACTTTGTATGGTGCAAGTGGTAGACCATCCTCGCCTTGTTTTTTCTCCGGAGCTTTGGCCATGACGCGCATGACACCCTCGACAATATCATCAATATAGGTGAAGTCACGCTTGCAGTTGCCGTAGTTAAAAATCTGGATTTTTTCGCCTTTAATTAACTTGTTGGTGAAGCCAAAGTAGGCCATGTCCGGACGGCCAGCTGGCCCATAGACGGTGAAGAAACGTAGACCAGTGGATGGGATATTATATAGCTTGGAATAGGCGTGAGCGAGTAGTTCGTTGGATTTTTTGGTGGCGGCGTAGAGGCTAATTGGGTTATCCACTTTATCATCCGTGGCGAATGGGACTTTTTTGTTGCCACCGTAGACTGAGGATGAAGAGGCATAGACTAGATGTTCTGGTTGATAGTGGCGACAGGCCTCGAGGATGTTGTAAAAGCCGATTAGATTGGCTTCAATATAAACGTCTGGATGATCAATGGAATACCTCACACCAGCTTGTGCGGCGAGATTTACTACGATGTCTGGGTGGTAGGTTTCAAATAGTTCGTTTACTTTGACTTTATCGGCTAGGTTACCTTTGATGAAAGTGAAATTATTGTACTTCTTTAGGTCGTCTAGACGATAATCTTTCAGGCGCACGTCGTAGTAATCGTTTACGGAATCAAAACCGATTACTTTGGCTTTTTCGTTTTCCTCGCAAACACGTTTCGCAAGATACCAGCCAATAAAACCAGCTGCGCCGGTGATTAAGATTGTTTTGTTGTCGAATTTTGCTTCGCCACTCATAGTAATCCTATTATATCTAATCTGCTTTACTATTTCAACTCTGTGCGATATAATAAGAGTACATTCGGGAATACCCGCACTACCCCTTTCGCAAGAATGGGGGATATTTTTACTCAAAGTATAGATTACGAAAACCGTCTTTAACTATTTGTAAATCCGAGTTTGGTATCATGCCAATTTTCTTATAGAGTCTGGACACGCTGAAAACACGAATTTGTGCTAAAGAAGCATATTGTTTTTTATTGCAATACACAAATGTGGCATACCAGCTTCCATGATGTTCTTGTGATGTCAATGGAACTCCAAGAAAGCCAAACTTGCTCAACTTTTTCAAAACTAAAACTGGTCTTGAAAAAGCATCACTTTTACCATTTATTTCAATTCCTACGTTTTCGCCAACAGCACACCACCATATTTCACCCTCACGAATTCGTGGCACTCTTCCAGCAAAATGTACGTTTGATTTTACTTCGATCCATCCGTCAAAATCTTTGTCTTCGTTATTATCCATATGACTCCTTTGATTTATTTCGCATGAAAATAAATCACAACTGAGTGAAAACTACAACCCCCCACTCGCTTAGTTAATTATTCCTCTTCCGGCTCAACACCGTCGTAGCAATTCTTTTTACAAATAGCTTAGTGCTCTTATATGTTTTTGTATATCTGATTCCGATAAAATATAATAGGTTTGGCACTATCAAGCAAATTATCCCCCTCATGACTAGGTTCAGAGCTCCTCCAAACGGTAAGTGTTCGCAGGCTAAGAAAGAAACAACTAAACCAACCGCCGACAACAGAAAATAATAAAACTGTTGCTTATAAAAACCAGATAATTTCTCGTTCTTAAAGTAACTCTTGAATAAGACAGCGTTTCTTTGTAAATAATTGAAAACGAAGATTGTAATAATAGTTGCCATTATCACGCCAGTAATACCAAACAGTTTACCTAACACAAAGTTCAGCAACAGATTCGCTACTGCTTCTATAATATATGACCACCTTAACTTCCACCACATACCAGTACCAGAAACATATTGATTACGAATATTGTTCATATTAATGACATAGAAGTATACGCAAAATAAGAGCATATCAGAAGCCGGCAATAACAAATCCTCGCCCGCCCAGACCCTCATAAATGGTTGATAAAAACAAGCTAAGGTTACCGTGCAAAAACCCATAATCCCAGCAAATATTTGTGAGAATACTATTAAATGCCCATAGTTCGTTTCTTCGGAATTTTTAACCACACTATTCCCCACGCTGGCACTCATAGCGTTGCATATTACCAACATCAGTCCATAAAGTGCTGAATATATATAATAATAGTTGCCATAAATTGCTGTAGCCGTTAGACCGATAAAACTAGATATGACTAAATTATCAAAAGAATTTCTGAATGTATCACAAATCCTATCCACCATCAACCCCTTCACTTGCTTTTTCATCTCGGCAGGTATTTTAAGCCGCCCATTAATTCTCTTATAAAATGGAAATAACCTTCGCGTTGACAAATGAATTAATATGTTGGTGGTAATGGTTCCGATTATCGCGACAATAAGATAAACGTAAAAATCCTTCGTAATAATTAATACTAAGAGCTGGACTAAATATCTTCCAATATTCACAACTGTTCTGATATTCTTTGCAATATCCTGTCTCTGGTCGGCAACCAAAAGGCATTCTTTGTAGGCAAATAGATAATAACTAATTGCCGAGTTTATCAAGTACAATAAATAAACGATATATAAGTTAATTGTATCTGGGTAGGAACCTTTAATCAGGTATGGTAAGAATGGCATCAGGACCAAACCGCCAACTAGAATTACGGTCCCAACCACAGTATAAATCCTCCTAAAGAGCGACACTATCTCGCATATTTTTTTATGATCTTTATCGGCCATCGGTTTATATAGGCTATAAACAATAGCCGTGTTGAAACCTAGCTCTGCAATATTGAGTACATTTAGAATTGATGAAAACAGACCTGCTAGCCCCGTAAACTCTGCGCCAAGCGTCCACAATATTGCCGTTCGATTAATGAATGGCAAAATGATTGAAATCAGCTGGTTCACTAATCCAGCACCAATATTCCTAGTAGTGTTTTTTGTTCTACTATTTTCCATCCGTGTCTCCCGAATATGCATCATAATATATCTGTTCTAGCTCCTTTGTGACATCCTCGATATCCCAATCGTCATCGTTCAATAATGTTTTCTTTGGCCTGCTGTAGTTTAAAATAGTGTCCGCCCAGAGTTCTACACCTCCTTTGATGGATAGCCGTGTAACTAGATTTGATATTGCGGCATGTTCTGGCACTTCTTCAGATATAAAACACGGCAAATTAGCTTCCTGTGCTTCTATCAAAGCTATCCCAAGCCCCTCATATTGCGAAGGAAAGACGAAGATGTCCATTGCCGCCAACAAATCTGGTATATCCTCACGACTCGACAAAATCAAGGAACTATCCTCTAGGCCATTACTTCGTAATTTTTCCACAATTTTTGCCTGTTCATCTCCTTTACCGACCATCAGAAGGAAAGCATTTTTCTTCTTACTTTTAATAAAACTAAACAAATCAACTAAAAACCCGTGGCGCTTAACCTTAGAAAACCTCCCTACATGCCCAATCACAAAAGCGTCCTCTGGAATCCCCAACTTTTTACGCATATTTTTCTTGCTTTTAGCGTTTCTGAAACTTTTCATATCAATTCCATTGTTTAATAATATCGAATCGTCCACTCCGAAAAGTTTTTTAATGTCCACTCTCATCTTTTCATGCAAGACGATAAATTTCATATTATAGTGCTCCACTAACCATTTGGCCGCGCGGTATTCCTTCCGACCATTTTTACTTCCCTCCACCCATAGTTTCTTTGGCTCACTATGCACCGTATAAAACATTTTTGTACCGCGAATTGGCCTAGCAAATTTTATAAATCTACACAAAAATAGATGTAGGTGTATTACGTCGGGCGATTCTCTTCTGATTATTTTTCTTATAATTATATACTTATAGAATAGTCTTATCACTTTAGCGACTTTATTTGGATGCTTTTTAAATGGCAATGTATCTTCCACAAAAATAATCCTTACTCCGCTGTCAGCTAGCATTCTTTCATATGGCGAATCTTTATGATGCTCCAAACATAAGAGTACTAAATCAAGTTTATTGCGATCAAAGTTCAAAAAATAATTCTTGACTAGAGTCTCTGCCCCACCGGTATTAAGGCCATGAATAAAATGCAATACTTTCATCTAATTATAGTCCTAACTATACCTATTAATTATACCACAACTCATCTTATAAAAATAGGATAGCCACAAGCACCATTGAGTATGGTTGATATATTTTTCACGAGAATATATAATTAGTTAAATGACATTGACAAAAGGGAAAAAAACATTTTTAAAAGCATTGATTGTCCTAGACATAATTTTGTTGGCAATAATACTAATCTTTAATCCAATACTTTTTATATTATGTTTGTTTTTAAATATGATAATCGCCTTAATTGTCCTAAAAAAACACTATCAAATTAATATACTAAATATCGAAAAGGTCGCTAATGCCATTAAGACTAGCATAATTAGAAAACAATTGTCAAAAGACGAAAAATATTTAGAAAAAATATCTATCAAGACTTTTGATGGGAGTAACAGCACTACGCATCCATACATCATATATTTTGAAAAACCTTTTAACGACCATCGATACTACATGGCCCACACGCCATACAGCAATCAAAACATTGAACTAGAGAATCCTTCACTTTGTGCTTCAAACGATGGCATTATTTTCAATAAACCAAAAGGTATCAAAGACCCATTATTGCCAATCATAGAGCATACAAAAGGCCGACCGGCTCTATACTATAATGACAATTTTATTCTTTACGATCAGAGCCAGCTTCAGATATGGTATCGATATACAGAAGAAGATAAAACAAAAAACCCGCCCAAACTCAAGAATCAAATATTTAGAATTGTTTCAAAGGATGGTGTCAATTTTTCTGAGCCAGAACTCATGCTGGACGATGATGGAATTTGGTATCTTTCGCCCAGCATCATAAAGATTAATGGTTTATATTATATGTACTTTTTTGACAAGGATTTAAAATTTTATGTTAAAACTAGCCAAAACCTAAGAAAGTGGAGCGAGCCGCATCAAGTTGCAGTAGAGGGTTTTAGCGGCAATTTCTGGCATGGTGAAGTCAAAATTGTCGGTAAGGAGCTGTATTTATTGTTCATTTCGAGAAATTATGATTTATATTTTTGTCATACGGATTATAAAAACCCATTATTGTTTAAAAACTGCGACAAGCTGCACTTCAATTACTCTGATAAAAGCTTGTTCTATGGATTCACGCATCCGTATAAAAGCACCTTCTTGGTAGAAGATGATTACATCGATTTCTATATACCATTCTCAGTCAATGTGTTAGATTGTCATAGGATAAATAGTGTTAAACGCATCAAACAGACTATGACTTATACGCGCGTCAAAAGAGAAAATTACCAAAAATTCATTAAGGAAAATTAATCGCTATTTAATAAGCTAAGGTCAATCAAATTGCCAAGTTTTTTATCCCACTTTTCATCTGCGAACGGTACCATACCTCCACAAGTAGTGAAGGTCAATTCTCCAAAATAAAGTTTTCCATTTATTTCATACCAATCGACTCTCAGATGAGGTATGCCTTTTGACAAAACCGTGCTAAATTTTTTCATTTTCTCAAAGTTTACTGGCTTTTTGGGCATATAATCAAGCGGCCTATAGTCTGCTCTTCTGCAATCGGTTAGCTTCATATTCATATCATAAAAACTCATCCCTGCAGTTTTATGATCCTCGAGTCCCTCTGATAGATACATTATTTCCGGCTTTCCATTAAAACAGAAGAATTTATAATCACGCATCGATTTATTTTCTTTATCTTCCATATACTTTTCAATTATTATACGTGGTTTGACATTTTTATATGGCCATTCACGTCCAGAATAATAATAGTTTCTCTTCAAGCATTTATTAATCTTTCTTCTTGCTTTTTTGATATCCAGCTTTGACTTATCTCTACATATTATTAATCCACCAGAATCGTGCGTGCATTTTATCACGAACTGTTTTGGCAAGTCTTCAAAATTAATATCATCAAATTTCCCATAAATGCCGAGGGTTGGGATAATATACTCTTCGCCAATAATATTAGCCACGTATTTTTTTGCTTCATATTTATCGACCATGGTTGTGTATATATCTTTTCGATCATGCAATTTGAGCCACTGCATTTTTTCGTTAAAAGTTTTTGGATTATCTAGATTGATGTCTTTGTTAAAATTTAATCTCCATTTTCTCTTAATATATTTCTCATCATCCATCCAGTTTAATAAACCGGAATGCGACAAATATCCAAAGCGAACTTTCGGGTCTTTTATGAAGCCAACGATCCTATTCTTTTTTTTCACCTTCAATCTCCGACATACTATTAGTATAAATCATTTTTGCTTTTATGCACTCTATACCTCCAGTTAATAGTACCAAATATGGTAATGTCATAATATTCGGCCTTTGATATATGCTGGCAAAGAATACAATAATATACAGCATTATCTCCTTGTTCCTAAAATTATTTTTTAATACCGAAAGCAGTAACGTCCCCCAAATCAGCATGCAGCCAACGATACCATAATCTAAAAGTTTAATCTTATACGACGAGTTGTTCCCTAATTTACTACTAACTACAAATCCGTACCCTTTTCCAAACCACGGGTCAGTCGACATTACCGAATCGTATAATTCATCAAACTTATTTGTTGTCCTATTATCCCCTGAAATACTCCCCTCTGAAGTAATTGTTAATCTTCTTATCACAGTGTCTATCGTTGTATTCCCCGTATTGATGTTTGGCATGACTACAAAATACATTAGTATAGCAAATAGAATATAGATAAAATGCAATGATCTCTTTTTTAATTCTTTTTCTTTAATTGTGGCAATTAACCACTTCAATAACAGGTAAATCAGGATAATAATATAAAAAGCGATCGATGATGTTAAAACGCCTGCAATAAGAATAATTATGTTTGATTTCTTTTTAAGTGAAACATTATCGGCACATAGTATCAAAGCGCAAAACGTCCCTAAATACCCAGGCTCATTGCATATTCCGCATAGTCTCACCGAATTAAGGTCTTTAAAAACAAAACTTATCCCAAAACTTATATAATTATATGTATTATTATCAGTATAATAAGGAAGTTCTTGGTATAATGCTGACGCTTTAAATATATATAATAAAAAACATATTATCCCAACGACGCATACTGCGACCCATATTTTCTTAAACACTTCGAATGAATTCTTTTTAATATCTTTTGGTAATAAACAAAATACAATCCATTGTGCTACTGTCACAAGCCCTCGATATTGTACTCCATAATTATGAAATGTATTAATAATGGCAAAAAACAATATAGAACATATCGCCAAAATAATACTAATATTTATTCTCTTTAGCTCTATAAACGGGATTGATAGAATAACAACTAAAACTGTTAATGCATTTATAGAACTTGAGACTAGTGTATGAATGTAGCCATTATCAAGTGTCGTATCGGTGTGATAATATGCTGAGACAACCAATGTCGAAATAATAGCAAATATAATTGCTAGTAACTTTTCCTTTCTAATTCTGATACTAATCTTTTCCAAAATTAACCTTGTCTTTCTTTTTGCAACTTATAAGATTAATTATCTTTTCTACGCGCTTTTCCAATGTCAAATGTTTTGCTTTTTTTGCACTACCAACGGCCATTTTTTTAAGAAGTATACTATCTCTTTTCAATAATTCAATCGTTCCTGTAACCGCGTTCTGGCTTTCTGGGTCAATTAGGATAGAACAAGATTCGTCTAAAATATCAAGATTAAATGCTCGATTTGAGGAAATGATCGGCAATCCGCAAGCTAAAGCCTCAACTATTGCATTGCTACAACCCTCGGCGAGCGTCGGTAAAACGAAAACATCTGCCGCATTTAAGTATTTTGACAGCTCTTCATTTTTCACTCTACCCTTAAACAAAATATTTCTACATTTTGGTTCATCAGGGCCAGTGCCAATAAATATTGCATACACGTCGTCAATTTCATTAACTGCTTTTGCGACTTTTTGCACTCCTTTTCGTTCTATAAAACTTCCAGTGAATACGATAATAAACTTATCCTTCGGAAAGCCTAATTCATTTCTACATTTAGTTTTGTCCATTTTGTAAAACTTATCAGAATCTGCAGCATTTGGCAGAACTACGGTTTTATTCATAATCTTCTTGTCATTCTGGCATAATTCTTTTATTTCATTTTTACATTTAGTCGAAACCGAAATAATACCTGTCACATTATTTAATGTTTGTCTTATCAATTTTCTACTAATGTGTTTTACTGAATCAATTGTGTCAGCTTCACCATTTGCTATATAGGATGGCACACCTAGCTCTTGTGCTAACATAACGGCCGGAATTCCAGCCTGCAAAAAATGTGCATACACTAAATCCGCCTTCATCCCTTTTTGCTTATATGTTTTTCTAATCGCTCTTAAAAACGAGTATTTTGACCAATCTGACAAACAAAGTCTGCCAATTTTATTCGTTGGAAAAACGGTATAGAGCGGTGAATAGATTTTATACGGTATACCGTTTGGCGATATACGCTCATACTCTCGTGGCCTACGGTTCTTTCGCTTCACAAAATATGCAAATGAGCTCTGGGGGGCTATAACCTTACATTTTATTCCCTTATCAACAAAACGTTTGACGACATTATCAAGAAACACGTGCACTTGTTGTTTATCGGTCGTATAATTAATAGCTACAACACAGATTTCCATTGTTTTCCTCTCAAAACTTCGGGAAGCATTCAAGCAATGCTTTTTTCTTTTCGTCTACAAGCTTAAAATCCACACAACTTCTTTCGCGAATATCTTTTTCTGTTGGTAGGTTATTGTGGTCCCTCCATGGGTTATCTTTCACGCCATAACAAGAATAGTAATCTTCAAATTTAAACTCACCACCAGGAAGCTCCGTTTCGCCTACCATTCTTAGTGACGGGACATGTAAACTATCAGCAAATATCAAACCATGAAGGCTACTTGAAGCAATGTATTTACAAGCAGCTATCTCTTCCACTACGACCTTAGGGCTCTTGCGGATATCAATTAAATGATAATCTGGGTTTTTCTTCGCTTCCTTAAACAACTTCTCTCCCTGCTGCGAAAAATGTGGTATTAAGCCAATTTTATATTTCTTTTTAACCGGTTCCTTAAGAAGCATATCAACTAGCAAACCAGCATCGGCAAGCAATACATCGTACTTCTTGCCAGTAATCTTAAACAACTTTTGTTGAGTCTTTCTACCCCTTAGTGCGCATACTTTTAGATTCCTTCTATAAAGAGTGTTTTGATTATTATCCCACAAAAAACCACTTCCCCAAACGTATAGTGGCTTTCTCCCATAAACTAGACTCAAACATTTTTGTAAAAAACCCCTAAAGCCATCCGAGTATTGAGCACCAAATAATGCACCACCTATCGCCATCATATCCGCATTATATACTTTACTACGCACTACTTCTTTACCAGATAATTTTTCTACTAAATCAACATTCAACGCATCGCCAGCATTTATTAATGGAGAGTATGCTAATTTAATTCTTTTCACATTGGTCCTTTTGAATTATTGCACATCAAATACAACCAAAACATTGGTCATGCTTCCTATAATTGTAACATAAATAACGTAATTTATCACTTATGATTTAACATGTGCTTTCTTATTTCTTCAACCCAACTAGATTATAAAAAATAGTCGGGTTCATCAAAAACATTCTAGAAGCTATTCTGACCAGAATGTTCGGATCACTTGCCGTCCTTTTCATACAAGAACGCACATCAAACTCATCTTGTAAGCGATCAAATAATTCCCTGTCTTTACTCACGGAAAACATTTTAGCTGTTGACCACATTACTCTAGCAAACATATATGATTTATATTCCTCAGCAAAAACACAATTATTGTCTTCTAAATAGCTCTCTGTTCTTTTTACTGCCTTTAAAGAATCAGTTTTTCGCCAAGAGGCAAGTCTTTTAGTTGCTGAATTTGGGTTACGACGGTAACCATATAGTGGTAAATCAAGCCAAGCAGCTTTTTTGCAATGAGCAATATATTTCCAAATAAACTCTCTGTCCTCACCAAATGCGGTATCCTCATCAAACCTAAGATTATACTTATTAATTAACTCTTTTTTATATGCATAGCAATAAAACCCATAACTGCCCATTTCATATAGAAGTTTATTCATCGCTTCTTTTATATTCTGCACCTTAAACTCTTTTTTAGAGCTATTGCATCGATAAACGATTTTAAGATTTCGATTTAATTTACAATATGCAATATCTGCTTTCTTCAAACCATTCAATATTTTTTCAATGAAAGAAGAGTGATAAATATCATCTGAATCCAAAAACAATATTATTTCTCCTTTTGCTTCAGAGATGCCCTTATTTCTTGCAGCGCTCACGCCATTGTTTTTCTGCCTAACTATTCTTATATTGAAACCATTCTTTTTCTCCCATTTATGGAGCACCTCAAGTGTCCCATCTGTAGAACCATCATCAATACATACTACTTCGAAATCCTTACATGACTGCTTTTCAAGACTCTCCATAGTCTCATCCAACAAGGTTTCACTATTATAACACGGTATAATGACACTAACACTTGGGGTTTTAATATTATCAAGTTCTTTAGTTTTATTCATCATAATAATAATTTTAACTTAAATCGCCTATTGCTACTCCACTACTCTAGCGACTTTAACTTTTCCATCCCCCCCCACCATTTTTCTCATATTCATATATTTTTGCATCAACTGCAAAACGATACCAATAGCATTCTAAGAAATAGAATATCAGGCCTTCTTTTCCATCCAGAAACCCACCGCGGAAAATATAATTATAAATAAACCAGGCCCAGCACCTGAAATACCTTGGCGCCTTATAATAAATGCCATATTTCTTTTTTCTTTGTGTTACAATTGCCGCGTCAGTTTTTATATTGGTCTCATTCTCCCCGCGTTTGTAATCAATATAGTCCTGCATCTCACGGGTAGCATACCAATTATATTTTTTAATATAATCGTCTATGTTTTTAAAATCATAGTGAACAAAACGGTGTTTTGCGCGAACGGTATATCCTTCACTTATTACGCTATGTGCGTCACGTCGACGATCTTCAATTCGACCGTATTGTTTTTTGAATAGCATCATCTTCCGTTTTTTGTGCATGCCATGCTTCATCAGACGACCAAGAAAGTATAAGTCGGCCTCGATTACAATACCATTCATTTCATTATTCTTGTTGTCGTCAATAATCTTTTTAATCTCTTTTTTTAATTCAGTCGGAAACCGCTCGTCGGCATCAAGGCGAATAACCCATTCAGTGTCTATATCGCAATTCTTTAACCCCCAATTGAATTGTTGCGCATAATAATTAAACTCATGATTATAAACATCAGCACCAAGTTCTTTCGCAATCTTTACAGTCTTGTCAGTACTGCCACAGTCAATTACAACGCAACGCTTTGCGAAGCCTTTCATGGATTTCAGACAATCAAAAATATTCTTCTCCTCGTTTTTTGTCATAATGATAGCAGTAGCATCAATCATCTAGCGTGCTCCGTTTTTCTGCATCAAATAACTCCACTAATGCATTATTTTACATATATAATAATAGCACAAGAGGCCCCGAAAAGCAATTCTGCTTATACTTCTTTATTATTCTTTACTGTTGACTTAACAGACGTTATACGATACAATGAGAATAGATTTTCGGGAATACCCGCCCGTCCTAATCGTTTGGTTAGGACTTATTTTATTCGAACAACTGACGTAGCCCAACCATATTTCTTTGCCAACGTTTTCGCCAATTTTACACCACCATATTTCACCTTCTTTAATAGTTCTGATCGAACCTTTAAAGTGTATTTCCTTTTTTATTTTTATCCACCCATCGAAATCTT
>JAEEGL015581506.1_pt1 | contig 13315 bp, 13 predicted proteins | sample 9134231 | NCBI WGS metagenome assembly JAEEGL01 (sample SAMN16246548, study PRJNA631951) | gut metagenome | biome: gut microbiome; feature: rumen; material: fiber-attached | host: Bos | place: Iran: Karaj | collected 2018-10 | reverse complement strand
TACAGTATTATCTTTGGTATATTTGATTTGTGTTGGATATCTCGCTGTAGTTATATGTGCCACACTCTTAAACGGTAATAAATTTAATGGTTTACTTAGCTTTATAGCTTTTATCGTAATTGCGATTTTGGTAGACAAGTTACATGATGGTTTATTTGGAGGGTATTACGTTTTCTCATCTGTGAGACTTGTTTCAAACGTAGGTTTTTACGTAGTGCTAACAGCGATCATATATTTCATAACAGCATGGATTATGGAAAATAAGTTATCAGTTTAATGGAGGATTGAATTTTTATGGGAACAGTGAAAAAAGTTTTTGGAAAAATCAGCCGCTTCTTAAAGAAGCATATAAAGCTGATTATCATTCTTGTGATTGTGCTTGCAGTTGTTTTATTTGTTCGTTACAGAGTAAAGCAGGCACAGGCGATTCTTGAGGAGCAGGCAAATCAGCCTGTTACAGCTACAGTAGATCAGATGGATTTGCAGAAATCTGTTAGTGTTACTGGAACACTTACTGCCACAGAGACTGCAAAGGTTACTTCTACTATCGGTGGTACTATGACTGGTATCAAGGTTAAGAAAATCAACTACGAAGTAGGTGATTATGTTGAGGCTGGTTCTGTTGTTGTTGAGTTCGATGGAGATGATTTTGATAGAAAAATTACTGAGTTGAATGCACAGTATAATATTGAAAACAAACAGAGCGCTCAGGATATTTCAGATCTTCAGAAGACAATTACTGATACTCAGAAGAAGATAGATGAAAGAAAAGAATGGCTTGAAAAATATCGAGTTTATTATGATGCTGTAAAGCTTCATTTTGAAAATGGTCAAAAGGATCCATATTCTGGTGAATCAGAAAAATACGAAGAGCAGAATGGTGTAATAAAAGCTCGCTATGGCTTCACTATTGAAGAATATGAGGCAAAAGAAGATGAGCTTGAAACTTGGGAAGACTCAATTGAAAAAGCGCAGATGCAGATTGAACTTGCACAGCTTAAGCAGCAGTTCTCTCAGAACTACACTCAGGTGGATGCAAAGGAAGATGTATATGAGAGCAAGGATGCTACTCACGTTTCAGCTCCAATCTCAGGCTACATTCTTACAATGAATGTTACAGAGGGCAATAACTACGCTCAGGGTAATACCGTATTTACGATTGCAGATACAAGCGGATTTGTTGTAGAAGCTACAGTAAATGAGTATGATATTGCAAAGATTGAAAATGGTCTTCCAGCAAAGGTTAAGTTTGAAGCTACTGAAGATGAGACATTTGATGGAGAGGTTACTTTCGTATCACTTGCATCAGAGAGTGTTATCGGTGCTAATCAGGGGCAGACAGGTAGCAGCGTACCATCATATAAAGTAAAGATAAAAATGAATGACAACGACAGCAGAATGCGTGTTGGTATGACAGCAAAGGCAAGCGTTATTCTTGATTCTGTAAAGAATGCAATCTGTGTTCCTTATGACTGTGTTCAGAAGAATGAGAAGGATGGTACCTTCTTTGTAACTACAATTGATGATGACGGAAAAAAGAAGGACATTACTGTTACAAAGGGACTTGAAAGTGATTACTATGTAGAGGTTAAGGGCGACGGACTTAAGAAGGGTATGACTGTAGAAGCAATCGTTGCTGATGGACCAAGTACTGACGTAATGGATTACATTTATTTTGAATAATTAGGAGGTTTTTATGGCAGAAAATATTATGCTGGACCTTCGCAATATACATAAAAGCTTCTTCATTGGAACCCCAAATGAATTTGAGGTACTCCATGGATTGAATTTTACAGTTAACAAAGGGGAATTTGTTTCCATTGTTGGTCAGTCAGGTTCTGGTAAATCCACATTGATGAATATCATTGGTGCCTTGGACAGACCTACAGCAGGCGAATACTCCCTTGATGGTATTGATATTGAGAAGGCAAAGGATCACGAGCTTTCAGCACTTAGGAATAAAAAGATTGGCTTCGTTTTCCAGACCTACAATCTTATTGCAAGAACAAGTGCTTTGAAAAATGTAGAGCTTCCTATGATGTATGCAGGAATGGGAAGAGCAGAGCGAACAGAGCGAGCAAAGATGCTTCTTGAGCAGGTAGAGATGACAGACAGAATGATGCATAAGCCTGATGAGCTTTCGGGTGGACAGAAGCAGCGTGTGGCAATTGCCAGAGCTATGGCTAATGACCCTGCAATCATTCTTGCTGATGAGCCTACAGGTGCCCTTGATTCTGCTACTGGACGTCTTATTATGGATATCTTCCACAGACTCCACGAAGAACAGGGCAAGACAATTGTTCTCATCACTCACTCGCCAGAACTTTCACAGGAGACTCAGAGAATTATAACTCTTAAGGATGGAAACATCATCGGAGAATCAACAGGAAACTGGAATGGCTTAAAAGAAAAGGAGGGCGCATAATGTTATTTACAGAGAACGTCCTCGTTGCATTAGCAGGACTTAGAGCTAATATAATGCGTTCCTTGCTTACAATGCTTGGAATCATTATCGGTATTGCATCCGTAATTGCGATAATGACAGTTGGTAATTCTATTACCAATATTGTTAATACCACAATGCAGGGCATGGGTGCGAACAACCTTCAGGTAGGTGTAATGCAAAAATCTACTGATGATAAACAGGATGAATCTGGAATGAATTACGGCTCAGGTAACGTAAGAGAAATGACAGATGATGACCTTATCACAAAGGATATGATTAAATCCTTTACAGATGAATATAAAGACGATATTAAGTATGTTCTTTTGACTGAATCTGTTGGTGATTATTATTCTTCCAGCAAGGTTACCGAAAATGGAAAAAGTGCTAAGACAAAAATCGTTGGTTATAACAGAGATTACATGGAATTTAACGATAAAGAACTCTTAGCAGGACGAAACTTTATACATCAGGACTATAAAGAAGGAAAAAATGTATGTATGGTTTCAGATAAGCTTGTTGAACGTCTTTACAAGGGCGATAATGATGCCGTTATAGGACAGGAAATTGAAGTTGTCATGGACAACGGAGCTTTCTATGATTTCTATGTTGTAGGTGTTTATAAGTATGTGGCAGAACAGTTTTCATTTGGTGAATCAGACAACCCTACCACAGAAGTTATGGTTCCATTAGATGCTGCTAGAAAGATTAATCATACAGCAAATAAGGGATTTGATTACATCACGCTGGTTACTTCCGTAAATACGGATAACAATACATTCGTAACCACTGTTAGAGACTACTTTAATGTAAATTTCTATTCTAGAAACGATGCATATGAGATTGCTGCCATCAGTATGGCATCTATGATGGATCAGATGAATACTATGATTGGTATGATTCAGTTGGCACTTTCAGTTATAGCCGGTATTTCCCTTGTGGTTGGTGGTATCGGTGTTATGAACATCATGCTTGTTTCTATTACAGAGCGTACTAAAGAAATCGGTACAAGAAAGGCTCTTGGTGCTACTAACGCATCTATCCGACTTCAGTTCATCACTGAGTCAGTGGTTATCTGCGTAATTGGTGGTATCATCGGAATCTTCTTTGGTGTTGCTCTTGGTATGGTTGCTGTTAAGCTGATGGGATACGATGCAACAGTATCTGTTTCAAGCATCATAATCGCGGTTGGATTCTCAATGGCTATTGGTATCTTCTTCGGATATTACCCAGCTAACAAGGCTGCTAAGCTTAATCCTATCGATGCCTTAAGGTACGAATAGCAAGTTATTGTGCCACAGCAGGCCCATTGCTGAAAGCAATTTGCATGGGCCTAGCTTTCCCGCTGTATTGACTTTTATTAAATATTATTGAATATAATGTGAAAAAATAAGGATAAGCCCCTTTCTGTGCTAAAATCCAATTGTGGGATAATACACAGAAAGGGGTTTTTATGCAAATTTCTATAGGATCATCAATAAAATCAGATGTTGAGGCTGCTGTAGCTGAAGTTTGTGCAAAAGCATCAGCGCCTAAGTTTTTAATTTTATTAAGTTCTTTTGACCAGTTTGAAAAGGCAGCACAGCTGATTTCTAAAAAATTTCCTAATGTTCCATTGATTGGTTCAGGAACTATTTCATATTATCAGAAGACGTCATCAGATAAGAGAATGCTTCTTTTGGCATTTGGAAGTGATGTTGATGTGGAGGTAGGCGTAATTAGACATTTGTCTACAGCACCTATGTTGGATGTTCCTACATTTGAGGAGAAAATTTCAAAAATTTCGGCTGGAGATAGCAATACAATTTGTCTGGAGTTCTGTACCAATGATGAGGAGCGTCTTGTAACCACCATGAACGTAGGATTGGAACGAGCTAGAATTCCAATTGTTGGAGGTACAGTATTTGGTACACCAGAAGGGGTAACACCAAAGGTCCTTGTTAATGGAGAGCTTTTTGAAGACGCTTGCTGTTATGCACTCCTTAAGAACAAGGCTGGAAAGATTAGAACATACTCTGAAAATATTTTTGGACCAATGGATTGTCCTATTACACATATTGCAACAAAGGTTAACTTGGCTAATAAAGAACTCTTAACATTAGATGGTCGTCCTGCAGCTGATGTTTATTGTCAGGATGCTAATGTAAGCAGAAGTGAGCTGGTTGCCAATATTCTAACTCATCCATTAGGAAGAGTTATTGGTGATGAGATTTTCGTTACAAGTCCATATGAGATTGGTAGTACAGGATCGTTGATAAGCTATAAGAAGATTAATGAGAATGATTCGATTCAGGTCCTTGAACTCAAGGATTATGATGAAATCGGAAATGACACCCGTCGCCAAATCAAGAATGAAAATAATAAGATTTCATTCATATTTTCTATAAACTGCATTTATCGTCATTTGCTTTATACAAATGAGGGCTATCTGGAGAGTTTTATTGGACAGATGGATAGCGTAGCCTTGCATGTTGGTATTGTCGGAGGTGGTGAGCAGTATAAGAAGCAGCACGTAAATCAGACAATGGTTTGTGCAGTATTTGAATAGGCGGAGGTGTGATATGGGACTATTCGGAAAGAAGAAGATAGATGAACAGCAGGTTTTAGATACAGCGGTAAAGGAAAATAAGGTTGATTTGAAAACACGTTTGAAGGCTATTCGTGAAGTCGGACGTTTTTCTATTGAACAGAAGGTAAAGCTTCAGGAAGAGGAGGCAAATACTATTTCTGGTATTGAAACCATCAGAGATTCTTTTAGTGTAGTTGAGGATAAGTATGGCAATATCTCTGATTCGGTAAGTAGCTTTAGGGAGCAGTTTAGAACCATCGAGGAAATTACAAAAGCCTTTGATGATATTGTAAAGAAGCTTGTGGTTACAGCTGATGATTCCCATAATGGAATGGAGAAGGTTGATAATAGTACAGGTGCTGTTTCTGATACTATCGCAGAGGTTGAGGAAGTATTTGAAGCGTTCCAGAAGAGCTTTGATGACATTCGTGAGAAGGTAGAGCAGATTGGTGGCTTTGCGAAGCAGACGAATCTTCTTGCTCTTAACGCTTCTATTGAGGCTGCCCGAGCTGGTGAGGCAGGACGAGGCTTTGCCGTTGTTGCTGACGAGGTAACAAATCTTTCAACCGAGATTCAGAGTGTTGTTACATCTGTATTTGATAGTATGAAGGAGCTTGATGAAAACAATAACCGTCTGGTAGAGTCGGTAGGCCATACAAAGGAAGCTATCGAGACATCACACCAGAGAGTTGTTGAGACGCAGGAGGTTGTTGGAAATATCAAGACTGTTGCCGACGAGGTTACAGAGCAGAGTGAGCAGATGGCAGTAGTATTTGAAAACTGCGAGGCATCTATCAATGATATTTCAGATAATATCGAAGATTCACGAAGCTACTTCGATACGGTTTCAAACGATATTGAAAGCATGAAGGTAAAGATTACTCAGAAGGGCTTCATGTTCGAGGACATGAACAACGTGCTTGAGCAGATTGCACCATTAACTGAGATTTAATATCAACAAATACAGGGGCTGTGCATTGTGCACAGCCCTTTATTTATGCTAAAATAACCCCTAGCGAAATTTGAAAGGAGAAGACTATAATTTATGAATTTTAAGTTTAAAGATATACCATACGAGCGTCCTTCTATTGACGCATATGAGAAGACTATCGCTGAGCTCATCGAGCGTCAGCAGGCTGCACAATCTGGTGAGGAGCAGTTTGAGATTCACAAGGAGTTTTACAAGCTCTCAAAGGATTTTGAGACAGCATATAACATCGCATATATCAGACATGATGCTGATAATACAGATGAGTTCTATGAGAAAGAGAACGATTACTTTGATGAGGTAATGCCAAGGGTGAGCAATGCCACTATCAAGTACAACAATGTACTTGCTGCATCACCATACAAGGATTTCCTTGAGACAAAGCTGGGTCCTGTATTTTTCAAGAATGCTGAGCTCGATGCAAAGTCTGTTAATGATGCAGTTATTCCTCTTATGCAGGAGGAAAATGCTCTTGCATCCCGCTATGACAAGATTATTGCCACAGCAAAGATTGAATACGAAGGTGAGACATATAATCTTTCTCTTATGGCTCCATTTACAACAAACAAGGATCGCGAGGTTAGAAAGAAGGCTCAGAAGGCTGTTTCTGACTGGTTTATGAGCGTTACACCTGAGATTGATGAAATCTATGACAAGATGGTTAAGAACAGAACTGAGCAGGCAAAGCTTTTAGGTTTTAATTCTTACACAGAACTTGCATATTACAGAATGCACAGAAATAGCTACGGTCCAAAAGATGTAGAGAATTTCAGAAAGCAGATTAAGGAATACTTTGTTCCTTTCGTAGGAAAGCTTGCTGAAAAGCGTGCAGCAAGACTTGGACTTGATAAGTTTCGGGCTACAGAGCTTGGTGTATATTTTAATGAAGGAAATCCAAAGCCAACCGGAACTCCAGAGGAAATCCTTAAGAGCGGCCAGGATATGTACTCTGAGCTTAGCCCTGAGACAAAGGAATTCATGAACTTCATGATGGAGCATGAATTATTTGATGTATTTGGTCGTAAGAATAAGGCTGCAGGTGGATATCAGACATATCTTCCAAACTACAAAGCTCCATTCATCTATGCTAACTTCAATGGAACAAGCGGAGATGTTGATGTTATCACTCATGAGTGTGGTCATGCTTTCCAGGCTTATGTGGTTCGAGATGACGAAGTTACAGAACACAATGAACTTGGTATGGAGACAGCAGAGATTCACTCTATGTCTATGGAATATTTCACATACGGATGGATGAAGAATTTCTTTGGTGACAGATACGAGGATTACTTCGAGATGCATATTGAGGATGCCAGCACTTTCCTTCCATACGGAACAATGGTTGATGAGTTCCAGCATATCGTATACGACAATCCAGAGATGACTCCAGCCCAGCGTAAGGAAACATGGAAGGAGCTTGAGGCTCAGTACAGACCATACATCGACTTTTCAGAGAATGAGTTTTACAGTCTTGGCGGATTCTGGCAGAAGCAGCTTCACATCTTTGATGTGCCATTTTACTATATTGATTATGTACTTGCTTCAATCTGCGCTATGCAGTTTAAGGTATGGATGGATGAAAACTACGAGGATGCTTGGAAGCACTATTTACAGCTTTGCAAGCTTTCAGGCAGCGATTTCTACACAAACATGCTCAAGGAAGTTGGTCTTAAGACACCATTTGAGAATGGAGTAGTTAAGGAAATTGTAGATAAGTTTTCGGCTAAGATTTTTAAGTAAACTGACTATGAGGTGTTAATTTGAGAGTATTATTACTTCGTCACGGACAGACCGATTTAAATGTTCAAAAAAGATTACAGGGCAGCTCTGACATTCCACTCAATGAGAGGGGGCGTCAGCAGGCCAGACAGACAAAGGAGTTTTTAGATGGCCAGGGAATTGTTGTAACAAGAATTATTTCCAGCCCTCTAGAGCGCGCTATAGAAACAGGAAGCCTTGCTACAGGCATTCCTATGAGTCAGGTTGAAACAGACCCAAATCTTATAGAGATGGCGTTTGGTGTATGCGAGATGAGAAATATGGAAGAAGAGGACCCAGGTTTTTTACATCAGTGCTTTGACACTCCAGCAGAATATATTCCACCAGAGGGTGGCGAATGCTATGATGAGGTAGTGAAAAGAGCAGGTGCTATTGTCGAGAGAGTTCGAGGAATGATTTCAGCAGGTGATTTTTCTGAGAATGATGTACTTCTTCTTGTTAGTCATGGTGCTCTTAGTCATGCTATGTTTGAGTATATTAAAAAGACACCTAGAACTGCTTTGTGGGATGTAGATTTCAACAACTGTGCTATTGCAGAACTGTTTTTGAGTATTGATGGCGGAGCTGATGATTACAAGTTTTTGAGTGATGGTTTTGAGAAGAACTGGTAGGTATTAGATTTATGAAAGCGTATTTTGCAGGTGGATGCTTTTGGTGCGTCACACCCATTTATAAGATTTACGGAGTGGATTCTGTTGTTTGCGGTTATTCTGGTGGTGATGAGGTAAATCCTTCCTATGAGGATGTAAAGTCTCAGAAGACTGGACACAGAGAGACAATAGAATTGACTTATGATGAAGGCAATGTTGATTATGATAAATTGCTGGATATCTATTTGGCAAATGTAGATCCATTTGATGGAGAAGGCCAGTTTATTGATAAAGGTTTTTCCTATACACTGGCTATTTATTACCAAAACGAAAAGGAGCTAAAGCTTGCACAGGAGAAGATAGCAGAGCTTGAAGCGACCTCTGGCAAAAAAACTCAAATTGCATTAGAGCCTTTTAAGTCTTTTTATAAGGCAGAGGAGGAACATCAGGATTATTATCTTAAGAATCCAGAGGCCTTTGAAGAAGAGCTTAAAAGTAGCGGAAGAAAATAAGAAAATTAAAAGGACAGCCTTAAGCTTGAATGCGTTTGGCTGTCCTTTATTTTGATTTAGAAGTTGCTTCCGTTCCATCCCCAATCTGATACAGGATGATAGGTAACATAAACTGAATTTCCTGGAATGCCAAGCTTTTCCGCAAAGAGCTCACAAATCTGGCCAGTAAGCTTATCGTAAGCTTCTTTTGGTGCATTACCATAGAGGCTCACAGAAACATAAGCTCCTTTATCTAGCTTTTTTCCGCCAAGCCAAAGGTCATAAGCATCATCGATACCAACCATAAGGTAGGTCTCCGTTTTATTAAGAGTTGTGATAAGTCTTCCCAGTTCGCTCTTAAGCTCTTCCTTAAGCTCAGCTGTAACAGGAACAGTGATTTTTGAATCAATAAATGGCATAACATATCTCCTTTCGTGTATATTAGATAGAAGTATTGTACCATTGTGGCTGAGAATACACTATGGTAATAATTATATTCAATTATATAGATTATATAGCTTTATATAAATTATATAGAATTATATTAGATTATATTGTATTATATAGGTAGTTAAAAATTATATAGAAAAAGAAATGGAGGAAAGTATGGCAAAGAGAAATCCTTATGTGATTAATTTTGGCAGAATTCCTAATCAATATATAAGCAGAGATTATTTAATAGACAGCATAGTAGAAACCCTTGAAAGCGATATTGTTGAGGAGCAGGCTTTTAAAATAACAGGAATCAGGGGAACAGGTAAGACTGTTACACTGACGGCTATTGAGCGAAAGATTCGTGAGAATGATGATTGGATTGTTGTTGGATTAAAGTCTGATGGTGATATCATGGTTGATTTAGTGGCAGAGCTGTATAGTGCTGTTCCATTTATCACAAGATTTGTCGATGCGAATCTTAATCTTTCTGCATTTGGAATTGGAGTTACAGTATCAAAGAAGAGTCCAGTGGCAAGTATAGATTATGCTCTTAAAACTATTTTAAAAGAAGTCGAGAAAAAGAAAAAAAGAGTATTGATTACCATCGATGAAGCAAGAAAGACCCCTGAAATAATAAATTTTATTCAGGCGTTTCAGATTCTTATCAGAGAGGATTTGCCTATTTATATAGTTGTGGCTGGATTATATGAGGATATAGAGGCTATTGAAAATACGGATGGTCTTACATTTTTCCTTAGAGCATCAAAATGTGAGATGCAGCCACTTAATTTGACTATTGTACGCTCAGATTATCAAAAGACTCTTGGGGTATCAGAAGAAGTTGCAACAGAGATGGCTGTTTTAACAAAGGGATATGCTTTTGCTTATCAGGCTCTGGGAAAGTATATGTGGGACAGCGGAGAAAAGATGCTAAGTGAAAAGGTATTAGCTCTTTTTGATGATGTCCTTGCTGATAAGGTTTACAAGAAAATTTGGAGTGAGCTTGCACCAAAGGATAAATGGTTCTTACAGTTTATAGTACAAAAGGATAGGATGAGCGCAACAGAACTTTTGGAAGCTACAAAGGCAAAACACAATGAGTGGTCTGTGCCTAGAGCTCGCCTTAGTGAAAAGGGAATTATAGATATAGAGAATCGTGGGGAGATTAGGGTGAAGCTTCCTAGATTCAAGGAATTTGTAGATAATCAAGTGTTGTTGGGGATGATATAAAACATAGAAGAACATTAACATAAAAGCATATGATAAATAAGTAATAATGCAAGGCATGTGGAAGGCGAGCTGTTTATAGCTCGCCTTCAAAGAATTCTATTAACGCGTTCACATTTAAATCTGAATGTTCCACCTCTCTGGAGTACAGGTAGATTACCTGGTTTAGAGGGGTATTTTTATCTGCAGCGGAAAGCATCATAAGCCAGCGGGTACTTTGCACAGCAATCATGGTGCGGGCGTAAATTTGTCCGTCATACACTGCACCGCAGAAGTATGTAAAGAGAAGAGATTCAAATATCTTCTCAAATATGAATTCTGTAGCAGCTTCTGGATACATGGCAGTTTTCCATGTAACGAAGTCAGAGGAGTTGTCGTTCCAAAATGTTTGGGCACTGCGAATGGAATCGTGCCAAGATTCTTCCAGAACTTCCATATCCAAGAGTACGTCCATATTCTTGGTGCAGTAATCCAGTGATAAGATTGCGCCAGTGCCATTACAGTCAAACTCTTCATCAAAATCAACATCATCCATATCAAAAATTAAGCCTTCATCGTAGAGGCGCTGGAGCTTTAGCCCAATGGCGCCTATTAAGCTCATTCTATCCTGAAGTGAAATGGATTTGGTGGCAGCGAGCTCAAGCATTTTATCTCTTGAATATTCAAGCTTATCAAACAAAAGAAAATCATAATCCTCGAACTCTTCAGGATTATCAAGAACATTATCCTCGGATTCCGTAAAGGCGAATTCATAATCAGGCTCCGAAATCATGCGAGTAAATTCTGGACAGGAGAGTGAAAGTGAATATTCTCTAATATCCTGAAATTCTTCCACATGTCTTGGAAACATTTTGCAGGTGTTACAAAGCATATCCTCGCCAAGTGTAGAATGCAAATCACAAAGACCATTATCGTTCAGCATTGCGCAGCGGGTGTTGTTTTGCTTGAAGCAACCCTCATCAAAATTGATTGAACTATTTAATCTGGCACCAAAATCCCCATCGGCGCACTTATATCTTTCAATGCTGTCTTCATCTATCATAATTTGCCACCCCACGCAGCAGCTTTTTGGACATTTATCGGCTATGCATTTGAAGCTATCGTAGCCATTTTGTTTTCTATAAATCATTTACAAAATCTCCTGAATATATAAGAACTTTTTTGATGTTACCACGAATTTGAATTTTATGCTAGAATACTCTGAGTGAGTTAAATGAAAGGTTGTACAATTATGAAATTTCCAAAAGATCCAGTAATGTTGCTTTCAGTGGTGAATACAGCATTACGTGACTATTATAAAAGCTTTGAAGCTTTGGTGGAGGATAATGAGGTTGATGGTGATGATATTGTGGCAAGGCTTGCCGGTATTGATTATCACTATGATCCAGTCAAAAATCAGTTTAAATAAAAGAGGGGACTTATGAAGAAGTTTTTTTCAGCATTAGTTAAGACACTACTAGTTTTGGTGCTTTTTTTAGCGGCAGGCTGGTATGCATTGGGTGAAGGTGGTCCTTTTGAGGAAAAAGGACAGCAGTTGTTTGGAACGTTTCAGGAGAAGAATGGAGAGTCGGAACTGTCTACTCAGGATGTTTCTGAAAAAGAACCAGAAATTACATTGGAGGATGCAGACATTGCGGCTACTTCAGCAGTTGAACCATCACCTACTCCAGAGGACTTAACCACAAGGATTGTATTCACAGGTGATGTGGAGCTTAGTGAATATGTGCAGTCAAATTATAACAGGGCAGGTGTAGATGGTGTTGTTTCGTCTGAGATAAAGTCACTTTTGACAGATGCTACATATACTATGATTAATAACGAGTTCTGTTTTTCCGAGAGAGGACAGAAGGCTCCAGATAAGCAGTACACATTTAGAGTAAATCCAAGCTATGTTAGTCTGCTTACTGACCTGGGGGTAGATATCGCTGGTCTTGCAAACAACCATGTATTGGATTTCGGTAAGGATGCCCTCACAGATACCTTTACTACATTAACAAATGCAGGTATTGATTATACTGGTGCAGGAAGTAGCTTAGAGGATGCCAGCAAGCTTATTGTAAAGACGGATGCAAAGGGGCGCACCTATGGATTTCTTGCTGCAAGTCATGTTATTCCTGTAGGCAGCTGGAATGTGTTGAATTCTCAGCCAGGAGAGTTTTGCTTCTATGACGAGACAGATTTGCTTAATGCTATAAAGGCTGCAGACTCACAGGTGGATTATCTTTTTGTTATGGTTCACTGGGGCGTGGAGCACACAACAGAGCTTACAAGCTATCAGCCAAATGACGGCCATAAGTTTATTGATGCAGGCGCAGATGCAGTTATCGGAATGCACAGCCACTGCCTGCAGCCTGTAGAAATGTATAATGGCAAGCCGATTTTCTACAGCCTTGGAAATTTCATATTTAATCAGAATATAAAGTCTGGCGGTGGTGGAGCTGTAGAATTTTCTATAGATGAAAATGACAATGTTACTTACAGAATTATTCCTATTACAGCAAGCGGAGCCTGCACCAGCGTGGATGCAACGGGGTATAGCTATGTTGATAGGATTTCGCACGGTGTGGCTGTTGATGAGAATGGATGCATTTCTGTGAAATAGAATATATTGATATTAAAGGATAGTCATAGGGCTATCCTTTTTGATTGGTGTAAAAGGAAAAAAACAATAGTGCATCCCAAATGAAGACTGAATGGTGAGTAATAATTGACAATAAATTAACAAAAATACAAAAAAGTACAAAATCAAAAACAATGCTCAAAACCACTGTTTTTTCATAAAAAAGTAGTAAT
>JAEEGL015142952.1_pt1 | contig 13315 bp, 12 predicted proteins | sample 9134231 | NCBI WGS metagenome assembly JAEEGL01 (sample SAMN16246548, study PRJNA631951) | gut metagenome | biome: gut microbiome; feature: rumen; material: fiber-attached | host: Bos | place: Iran: Karaj | collected 2018-10 | reverse complement strand
TTCTGTGCGTGCGTGCTGCATGACGTGCTGAAGCATGGCGTCGAAAACCGCAGCGAGCAGAGCCTTGTCGATATGCTCCGCTTTGCGAACGCCGCGGCATACCTTGTGACGACCAAGAAAGGCGCGATCCGTTCGATGCCGCAACCGGACGAAATAACAGCCATTCTTTCCTGAACGGTTCCCTTCACCGTAAACCGCCCCTGCTTCGGCAAGGGCGGTTTACCTTTTGGCAAACGGATGCAAAAATGATTTTGTACGATGCGCCATCCGCGACGCGAAACAAACCGTTTGCGTCATGCGGCCAAAAAGAACGGGAAATCGGTCAACTTTGAAAGAGTTTGCTCTTTCCTTTGCGCACGTTTTTTGTTATACTGACAAAAAAATAAGACAGCGAAAACGAACCGCTGTCAATAACGATAAGAGGGGAATCTATGAACGCTATCCTGCATTTGATCGACTATGCCGTAGAAAAGCACCTGATCGACGAATCCGAGCGCGTCTGGGCGACCAACGCGGTTTTGGAAACTTTGCGATGTGACGCTCTGCCCGACGTGGATGTAAAGGAGGACGCGCAGCTTTGGGAGACGCTTGACGCGCTGACGCTCGACGCTTACAATCGCGGCGTGATCGCGGAAAACTCCGTCGTCTACCGCGATCTGTTGGACACCGCGGTAATGGGACGGCTCACGCCGCGGCCGAAAGAGGTGCAGGACACCTTTACGGCACTGTATCAAAAATCGCCGCGCGAGGCGACCGATTGGTATTATCAATTCAGTTGTGACACCAACTATATCCGCCGCGACCGCATCGCCAAGGACGTGCGTTGGAAGGCCGAAACCGAATACGGCGAGCTGGATATCACGATCAACCTTTCCAAGCCGGAGAAGGATCCCAAGGCGATTGCCGCCGCAAAGTTCCTGCCCGCGTCGAGCTATCCGCGCTGTCAGCTTTGCATCGAAAATGAGGGCTATGCGGGGCGGCTGAACCATCCTGCACGGCAGAACCACCGCGTCGTGCCGATCACGATCAACGGCAGCCCGTGGTTTTTGCAGTACAGCCCGTATGTCTATTACAACGAGCATTGCATCTGCTTCAACCGCGAGCATACGCCGATGAAGATTGACCGCGCGTGCTTTGCCAAACTGCTTGATTTTGTCGGGCAGTTCCCGCATTATTTTGTCGGTTCGAATGCCGATCTGCCGATTGTCGGCGGCTCGATCCTTGCGCACGACCATTTCCAGGGCGGGCATTATACGTTCGCCATGGCGAAGGCGCCGGTTGAAACCGAGCTTTCGTTCCCCGGCTTCGAGGATATCAAGGCCGGCATTGTCAAGTGGCCGATGAGCGTCATCCGCATCACCGCCGAAAACCCGGCGCGGCTGATCGACCTTGCGGATAAGATCCTTGCCGCATGGCGCGGCTATACGGACGAGGCCGCCACGATCCTTGCCGAGACCGACGGCGTCCCGCATAACACGATCACTCCGATTGCGCGGCGGCGTGGAGAAGCGTTCGAGCTCGATCTTGTGCTGCGCAACAATCTCACCACGCCGGAGCATCCGTTGGGCCTGTACCATCCGCATGCGGAACTGCACCACATCAAAAAGGAGAACATCGGCTTGATCGAGGTCATGGGTCTTGCGGTGCTGCCCGCGCGGTTAAAGACCGAGTTGTCCGAGGTGGCCGAAACGCTTGGCAAAGGCGAAACGGTCGAGGGCATTCATGCCGAATGGGCCAATGCGCTGAAAAACCAATACGATTTCACGCCCGAAAACGCGCTTACCATTGTCAAGCTCGAAACCGGCAAGGTCTTTGCCAAGGTGCTGGAGCACGCGGGCGTCTATAAGCGCACGCCGGAAGGCAAAGCCGCCTTTTTGCGCTTCACCGACAGCATTCGATAACAGACCTGTTTTCTGCCTGCAAAAGACCGGAGAACGGTCGCTATGACAGATATACCGGGGAGGATCGGGGAATGGGGCTTTTCAAAAAGCTGCATTTCCCGTTCCTCCTGTTTATTCTTCCCCAAAACAAGAAAAGCGCCCCGCCGAAGCGGAGCGCCCATGCAGGGGCTTATTCCTTTTCAAACTCTTCCTTGCCGGCGCCGCAGATCGGGCAAACCCAATCCTCGGGCAGGTCTTCAAACGCCGTGCCGGGGGCAATACCGTTGTCGGGATCGCCGACCTCGGGATCATACTCATAGCCGCAGGGGCCGCAAACGTACTTATCCATGGTGATGCTCCTTTCTGTTTGTTGGCTATATTATACCATAGGACGGAAAAAAAGCGAGAGAGAATTTTACGCTTTTGGAAAAAAACACGGCGCGGGCATAAGAAAAGGGCTGCGTGGAAGCAGCCCTTTATGGATGGATTCAGATTAAGTTTTTCCCGTCCGCACCGAAGAGGTGCATCAGGTTCGTGTCAAACGTGAAGCAAATGCTTTCGCCGAACTCGAAGCCCTTGCGGTGATCCGCCGGCAGATCCACGGTCTGCAAGACGAGGACGACGTCCTTTTCGTTCGCCGTGACATGCAGATGGATCGACGAGCCCATCATTTCCGATACGTCTACGGTCGCTTTGATGTGCGGCTGATCTTCCGCATCGCCGCAAAGCGAAAGGTGCTCCGGACGGATGCCGAGTTTGATCGGCTGCGGCTCGACCTTCGCTGCTTCAAACTCCGCCTGCTTTTCCGGGCTGAACGGGAATGTGACGCCGTTGATCGTAACACTGTAACGGCCGTTGTCCTTTCGCAGTTCGCCGTCGAACAGGTTCATCTGCGGCGAGCCGATGAACCCTGCGACGAACAGGTTCGCCGGATGATCGAACACCTCCTGCGGCGTGCCGATCTGCTGGATGAACCCGTCCTTCATGATGACGATGCGATCGCCGAGCGTCATGGCCTCGGTCTGATCGTGGGTAACATAGATAAACGTCGTGTTGATACGGTGGCGCAGCTTGATGATCTCAGCACGCATTTCGTTGCGCAGCTTCGCATCCAGGTTGGAAAGCGGTTCGTCCATCAGCATGACCTTCGGTTCGCGGACGATGGCTCTCCCGATCGCAACACGCTGCCGTTGTCCGCCGGACAGCGCTTTGGGCTTTCTCTGGAGGTATTCGGTGATGCCGAGGATCTCGGCGGCCTCGCGCACCTTCTGGTCAATTTCACGCTTCGGGACCTTGCGGAGCTTCAGCGCGAACGCCATGTTCTCATACACGGTCATGTGCGGGTAGAGGGCGTAGTTCTGGAAAACCATTGCAATGTCTCTGTCCTTGGGCGCGACGTCGTTGACGAGCTTTCCGTCGATGTACAGTTCGCCTTCGGTGATCTCTTCGAGACCGGCGACCATACGGAGGGTGGTGGATTTACCGCAGCCGGAGGGACCGACGAAGACGATAAATTCCTTGTCGGCGATTTCGAGGTTGAAATCATCGACAGCGGTGACCTTGTTGTCGTAGACCTTCTTGATGTTTCTGAGTGACAGATCTGCCATACTGCGTTTGACTTTAACGGTCCCGGACTTCTCCAACGAACCGTCTCGCGTTCCGTGCTTTGTCGGACACGCATTGCGGCACGTCTCCACAGTGCCGCACCCCAAGCCGAGGGGCGCCCCAATTCGAGGCGGGGCGGGTTTCCTCCTTTTTATGCAGCCGTTCCCGCCCCATAAAGTGGAGTGAAGCGGTGCAGGCCGATTGACAAGGTGCTGTTCCTTTGGGAACACATACATTTTACATAAGGGCGGAAGAACTGTCAAGACATTATGTGAAAACGATTACGCATTTTCTGCTTTTTTCTTCGATGAACGAACGGATACACCAATAGGCAGACAAAAACCGCCCCTTATGGGGCGGCAACAGGATATGCTTTTGCCGTTACAGCGAATGGACGTACTGCACAAACGGCGCGTCGATTTTGGGAACGGCGGCCTTGGCCTCGGCTTCGGTACGGAACAGGCCGAACACCGCCGAGCCGCTGCCGCTCATCTGCGCGGCAATCGCGCCCGCGTCCGACAGCTGCTGCTTGAGCGCGCCGATTTTGGGGACACGTTCGATGGCGGGCGGCTCCAAAACGTTCTGCATGGCGCTTGCAAGCGCATCTAAATCACCCCTCGACAGCGCCGCCATCGCGCCGAAGGTATCGACCTTCGGACGGGGCAGGGGGAGCGCCCGGAACAGCGCGCCGGTCGAAACGCCCTCATTCGGCTTACAGAGAACAAAGTGCAGGCGGTCTTTGATGGCAAACGGCGTCAGGATCTCGCCGACGCCCTCGCAGCGGCAGGTACCGCCGACCAGACAAAACGGCACGTCTGCGCCGACCGCAAGCGCGATCCGGGCCAGCGTTTGGTCGTCGCACATCCGGTGCAGCCGCTGCAGACCCCGCAGCACCGCTGCCGCATCCGCGCTGCCGCCGCCGAGGCCCGCCTCCGCAGGGATGCGCTTTTCACAGCGGATGCGCGCGCCGCAGCCGGTTTCCTGCCGGTACAATTCCGCCGCGCGGAACATCGTATTGTCCGGCGGGAGCGTCATGCCGGTCACGGTGACCTCGACCGTGCGGGATTTTTCGATGAACACGCGATCGAAAAGGCTGACCGTGTGCATGATCGTGTCGATGGCGTGGTACCCGTCCTGCCGTTTATACAGGATGCCGAGCGTGAGATTCAGTTTGGCGAGCGCAAGCTCTTCAATGATCGTTTTCATACCAAAAGTATAGCACCAAAGCGAACATTGCGCAAGCGCGGCACGACGAAAGAACCGGCGCGGATGAAAAAAACACTTTGACAGTCGTTTCATCTATGGTATAATGCGAACATAGCAACGAATGAGGTAAACGGGAAATGCAGCTTTGTCCGCTTTGCAGCGGTTCTTCGGGAAATGCCACCTATGTCTCGGCGGGGAATACGCGGCTGCTCATCGACGCCGGGCTGTCGTGCCGCAGGATCACCGAGCTTTTGGGGCAGATTCATGTCGATCCGCTGCAGCTGTCGGCCATTCTGATCACGCATGAGCATACCGACCATATTAAGGGCGTGAACATCCTGTCGAAGCGATACCATCTGCCGGTCTATGCCAACGTGCAATGCTGGGGCATGATGCGGGAGCAAATGGACGGCGTAGCGCCGGAAAACATGCGCGTCTTTGAAAGCGACCGGGAGTTTTTCATCGGAGAGACCGCGATCCTGCCGTTTTCCACCTACCACGATTCGGCGCACGCGGTCGGATTCACGATCCGGCATAAGGGCGAAAAGGCCGCCGTCTGCACCGACTGCGGGCATATCGACACGCGCATCTTAGACACGCTGGCGGACAGCGGCATCGTGCTGCTCGAGGCGAATCATGACGTGGATATGCTGATGGCGGGCAGTTATCCGTATCTGCTGAAAAAGCGCATCCTGTCCGGCAACGGGCATCTCAATAACGAGGATTGCGGCAGGGCGCTCGTCGAGCTGCATAAGCGCGGCGTGAAGTGCGCGATTTTGGGGCACCTGTCCGCCGAGAACAACTATCCCGATCTTGCGCTGATCTCGGTGCTGACCGCGCTGCAAAACGCGGGCGTCGCCGGCGATATGCAGGTGATCGTCGCCAAGCGCGACGAGCCGACGGGGGTGTTCACGATATGACCGTCAAGCTCTGCTGTGTCGGCAAGCTCAAGGAGTCGTTTTTTATCGACGCTTGCGCCGAATACCAAAAGCGGCTCGGACGGTTCTGCACCGTCAAAATCGCGGAGGTGCCGGACGAGAAAGCGCCCGAAACGCTTTCGCCCGCCGAGGAGGAGCAGGTGAAAACGCGCGAGGGCGAACGGCTGCTTGCCGCCATTGATCCCAAGGATCATGTGATCGCGCTTGCCATCGGCGGCAAACGATATACCTCCGAAGCGTTCGCCGCGCACCTGGAAGCCCTTGAAACGCGCGGCGCGCGCACACTCGCGTTCGTGATCGGCGGCAGTCTCGGCTTGTCAAAGGCCGTTTTGCAGCGGGCGGATGAAACGCTGTCGCTGTCCGACATGACGCTGCCGCACCGGCTTGCGCGGGTCGTACTGCTCGAACAAGTATTCCGGGCGTATAAGATACGCCGCAACGAAGCATATCATAAATAGAAGAAACGAGAGGAGAACCGCATGAGAAAAAGAATCATCGCATGGCTGCTTGTCTGCCTGTTCGCATTGTCGTCGCTGACCGGCTGCATCAAGCTGCCCATCCGCATCCCGCTGCCGAAGATCACGTTCGGCTACACCGCAGCACCGACCGAGGCGCCGGTTGCCCCGACCACACCGGTCCCGCCGTCCACCGAGCCGGACCCGACTGCGGCGCCGGAGGCCACCGAAGCTCCCGCAGCGACCGAAGTGCCAAAAGCCACCGAAGCACCGGTCGAACCGACCGAAGCGCCTGCCGAGCCGGCGACGCCGAACGATGCGGAAAAGACGGCGGCCAGCGAAGCCTTCGCCGCATTCGACCGTCAGTTCTTCCTGGATTACCTGTCGGACGATCTTACGTCGGTTAAGCAGTTTTTGAAGCATCCGGAGAACTTCGGCATCGACGTGACGACGCTGGAAAACTCGCTCGGCTCGTACTTGGAGGACGAGGAAGGCGAAACCGAAGCATGGTATACGGAAAAGCTCGAAGCCCTGCATGCCATTGACCGCAGCGCGTTGACCGAAAAGGAGCAGTTTGCTTATGATATCATCGAGCGCAGCTGCACCAATGCGCTTGCGCTGAACGAATACTACGGCATGTATGAGCCGCTCGATATCTATACGGGCATCCAGTCCGATCTGCCGCTGGAGTTCTGGCTCTTCGATATCTACAACAAGTTCGATGCGGAATCGTATCTCGACCTGCTGGCCGACGTGCCGCGCTTCTACAGCGAGCTGTTGACCTATGAGCAGTACCGCGCCGAAAAGGGCTGGTTCATGACGGAGAACGCCTTGGATCAGGTTTTGGAGGATCTCGATGAGATCATCAACGCGCGCGAGACGATCTTTTTGATCTCGACCTACAACGCCGCAGTCGATGAACTGACCGATCTGACGGAGGCGGAAAAGACCGCGCTGAAGGAGCGGAACCATTCGCTGCTTGTCAACGAATTCTATCAGGCGCATGTCGACCTGAAGGCCGGCCTTGAAGCTCTCCGCCCGAGCTGCCGCAAGCCGCAGGGCGCGGCGTCCTGCAAGGATCCGCTGATGCTGGAATACTACGAGAAGCGCCTCGAAACGCTTTGCTCGGACAACAAGACGACCGACGAGATCGCGCAGATTCTGTATGAGCAGGTCCTGCGCTCCTACCGCGAATACTACGATGCGCTGAACAAGCTCAGCTATGACGTCGATCCGTATGAGACGAAGGTGACCGAAGGCACGATCGCCGCAAACGTCGATTATCTGCACAACCTGCTCGATCCGCTGCTGCCGGCGCTGCCGGAGGTGGTCGTCACCTACCGCGAGGTACCGGAGGAGATGCATGAGCTGCTGTCGCCCGCGTTCTATCTGAATCCGTCGTTTGACGAATGGCAGGACAACCTGATCGTCATCAACCAGCCGGAGAAGGAAGAACAGATCCTGTTCACGCTCGCGCATGAGGGCTTCAACGGCCATCTGTATCAGTTCATCTATCATCGCTCGATGGAGGATCTGTCCTGGTCGCAGCAGATTCTGGAATCCACCGCGTATGCGGAGGCATGGAGCCAGGAATCCGAACGGCTGCTCGCTCTGCACGCGACCGGCTCGCAGAAAGCGCCGGTGCTCACCGCAATCCATGCGTATAAGCAGTTCGTGACGACGCTGATCTGCTACTGCGGCGTGGCGGTCAACTACACGGAGGGCATGACACCCAAGAAGCTCGGCGACTATCTCTATAAGACGTTCGGCTTCAGCCGCGAGCTCGGCCCGGAACTGTTCTCCGACGCTGTGGACGCGCCGTTCTATATCATCAATTATGCGTACAGCTATGCGCGCCTGCAGGATATCCAAGAGAAGATGCAGACAAAGCTCGGCAAGGCATTCGACGAAAAGGCGTTCTTGAAGGCTTACCTCGACTGCGGCCCCGCGCCGTTCGACATGATCGAGTCCAAGCTCAACGTCTGGGCGGATGAACTGCTCGCAAAGTAAAGGACAGCCAAATGCAAACGTCCCGCGCCCTGCGGGAGACATAAAGAAACATATACTCGTTTCGGAGAGAGCAGCAACGCTCTCTCCATTTTTTATCAGCCTCAGTTATTATCCCTAACTGACAACCGGAAGGCTGTACAAGGGGGCGGAAATGAGAAAAACACCGCAGCGCCTGACTTTTTGAATTCTCAGCTTTGCTTCGCGTTTTCTCCGCCTCGCAGCACGGTTCGCAAAAACTCCTCCATCGCTCGCGTCATGAGGCGATTCTTTTTCGTAAAAAGAGATATCGTCTGGCGGGAGAGTGCAGGATCGCAGGCATAGAAGCACAGGCGTTTATCGGGCGCAAGGCGGCGCGCAAGGGCGCGGCTGACAAAGGTACAGCCCATGCCCTCGGCGGCAAAGTTGTATGCGACGATCTGGTGGTCTGTCTGCAGGCGGATCGTGGGGAATAGGTTCGATTGTTCAAACAGGATGTCTGCGCGGTCACGCGTATCGTTGCCTTGCTTCAGCAACAGAAAGTCAGCGTCTGCAAAACAAGACAGCGGCACAGGCTCTGCCGCGTCTGTGTCCAGATCGGAGAGCAGCCGATAAGATTCGACGGTCTTGTTCTGTTCGTATGATGACGGGACGGCAAGCAGCAGCCGATCCTCTAAAATCTGCGTTTCGCTGAACAGCTTTTTATCGAGCTTCCCGTTATCAACGACAAAATCGAGCACGCCGGAAAGCAGCTCCTCCTGAAGGACATCCGTTCCGGCTTCGTGCAATATGAGTTCAACATTCGGAAAACGACCGGCAAAGGCCGTCAAGCGCGGCGCCAGTATATAGCTGGTAAATAAAGTCGTTCCGCCAAGCGCCAGTCTGCCCGAAAGGCAGTTGTTCAAATCGTCAACGTTCGACCGGAACGTTTGCTCGATCCCCTTGATCTGCTCCACCGCGCGGATATAGGCTTCCCCCTGTTCGGTCAGCGCAATCGGCAAAGAGCTGCGGTCAAATATCGGCGCGCCGATCCGCTGCTCCGCTTTTTTCACCATCAGGCTCAGGGATGACTGTGAAAGAAACATCGACTCTGCCGCTTTTGAAAAACTCCTGTAAACATAAACGGCATAAACATATTCCATTTCGTGAAATAATTCCATTTTGCTTCATTCTCCGCTTTCTTTTTACGTGCCCTTCACACTATATCATATATATTGATAAATGCAAATATATATTATAAAAAGAATTATATTTGCTTATATAAAAACTTTGTGGTAAGGTATCTGCAGCATCTAAAACGCAGGGAGGCGTACTCATGAACGAGAAAAAGAAGGGCAGCGGCGCATTGATCGGCGCGGCATTTTTAATGGCAACCTCGGCAATCGGCCCGGGCTTTTTGACGCAGACATCCAAGTTCACCGGCGATTTCGGCGCGAGCTTCGGCTTCGTCATTTTGGCGTCCGTCGTGCTGGCGGCGATTGCGCAGCTGAATATCTGGCGCGTACTTTGCACCACGGGCCTTCGGGGGCAGGATATAGCCAACAAGCTTTTGCCGGGACTCGGCTATGTTCTGTCGGCGCTGATCGTGCTCGGCGGCTTGGTATTCAATATCGGCAACGTCGGCGGCGGCGCGCTCGGCTTTGAAACGCTGCTCGGCATCCCGACATGGATCGGCTGTATTCTTTCCGGTGCTCTCGCCATTGTCATTTTCGTTTTTAAGAACGCCAAAGGCATCATGGATACCATTGTGAAGATCCTCGGCGGCATCATGATCGTTGTCATCCTCGGCGTGATCTTTGTCGTAAAGCCGCCGATCGGATCGGCGCTGAAGAACACGTTCGTTCCCGACACCGGTTATACGGCGCTGTTCCCCTCGATTTTAACGCTCCTCGGCGGGACGGTCGGCGGGTATATCACATTTGCCGGCGCGCATAGACTGATCGATGCGGGCATTACGGGAAAGGATAACGGCAAGGAGATCACAAGAAGCTCGATCATGGGGATTCTGATTGCCGCGCTTGTGCGCGTACTGCTGTTTCTTGCCGTGCTCGGCGTCGTTGCAAAAGGCGCAACGCTCGACGCTTCGAACCCGGCGGCGGATGCGTTCCGGCAGGGCGCAGGCGAGATCGGCTATCGGTTCGCGGGCTTGGTGCTTCTGTGCGCCGCGATCACCTCGATCATCGGCGCAGCTTACACGTCGGTTTCTTTCTTGAAAACATTCCATAAAAGCATTGCCCAAAATGAGAACTGGTGGGTCATCGGCTTTATCGTTTTCTCGACCCTGATCATGACAATCGCTGGCAATCCGGCGACGCTGCTCGTGATCGCGGGCGCGCTGAACGGCTTGATTCTGCCGCTGTCGCTTGGGATCAGCCTCGTTGCCGCCAAGAGCAAGAAGATCGTCGGCGCGGATTACAAGCATCCGTGGTGGCTGTTCATCCTCGGTGTGATCGTTGTGATCCTGTCGGCTTATGTCGGCATCAAATCGCTCGGCAATCTCGGCTCGCTGTTTCATTGAGCTATGACGGATAAGCAAATCAAAATCGTCCCGGAGGGCGATGCGGCGCTGCTGATACAGCTTGAACAGGCGATCCGACCGGATATAGCCGCAAGGCTTTCGGCACTTGTGAAGCTGATCCGGCAGCAGAAGATCGAGGGAATCGTGGATCTGATTCCGACGTATTGCTCGCTGCTGGGCCAGTATAATCCTCTCGTTGTTTCGTATGAGGCCCTGCAAAAAAGACTGGCTTCCATCACGAGAATGGAATTGAAAACAGACGCATGGAAGAAGAAAATATGGGAGATTCCGGTCTGCTACGGCGGCCTGTTCGGACCGGATCTTTCGACGATCGCCGCGCACGCAGGGCTTTCCGAGAAGGAAGTGATCCGGCTGCACAGCGGACGGGACTATCTGATCTATATGCTCGGCTTTCTGCCGGGGTTCGCCTACCTCGGCGGCCTCGATGAGCGCATCCATACGCCGCGGCTCGGCACGCCCCGCAAACGGATCCCGGCGGGCTCCGTCGGGATCGGCGGCTCGCAGACCGGTATTTATCCGATGGATTCGCCGGGCGGATGGCAGCTGATGGGCATGACGCCCGTTAAGACGTACGATCCGAACCGGGCGAAGCCGATCCTGGTCGAAGCAGGGGATTATATCCGCTTTGTCCCGATCAGCGAATCGGAGTATGCCTTGCTGCAAAAGGCGGTTGCGACCGGGGCCTATACGGTCACGGTGCGGGAGGAGGCTTGAAATGGGCTTTCGTGTGTTGAAGGGCGGTCTGTTGACGACCGTGCAAGACATGGGGCGCACGGGGTTCCAAAGTCAGGGCTTCGGCGTCGGCGGCGTGATGGATCGCAGGAGCTTTCGGATCGCAAATCTGCTGCTCGATAACCCGGAAAACGAGGCGGCGCTCGAATGTACGCTGATCGGCCCGACGCTTGAATTTACCTCCCCGATGATCATAGCCTTGGCGGGCGGCGATTTCAGACCCGAGCTGAACGATGAGCCTGTGAAAATGTATACCGCGCTGTATGTCAAAAAAGGAGATGTGCTTCGCGTGGGAAGCGCAAGAACCGGCCGCACCTGCTATATCGCTTTCTCCAATTATCTGTCCGTGCCGGTCGTGCTCGGTTCGCGCAGCACAAATCTCAAGTGCGGCATCGGTGGATTCAAGGGAAGGAAATTGGAAGCAGGCGATTATATCGAAACGCGGATCACGCGCAGACAGTATTTGCCGTTCTTCCTTTCACGCACGCTGCCGCTGCATGATTTCGATTCCGATTCGGCGGCGATTCGCGTCGTCATGGGGCCGCAGGAGGATCGCTTTTCCCGAAAGGGCTTGGAAACATTTTTGCAGAACGATTACACGGTGAGCGCCGACTTTGACCGTATGGGCGTGCGGCTGGACGGGCCGTTTATCGAGAGCAAGACGGGCTCGGATATTATTTCCGACGGCATCGCCTACGGCGCGATTCAGGTGCCGTCGCACGGAAAACCGATCATCTTGCTGTCCGACCGGCAGACGACTGGCGGCTATGCGAAGATCGCCACGGTTGCAAGCGTGGATATTCCGAAGCTCGCACAGCGCAGAACCGGGGATCGCGTTCGGTTTACGCCGATCTCGGTGCAGCAGGCACAGCAGCTTCTCCTTGAGGAGGAAGCGGAGATGCAGGAATACCGAAACCGCATCCACCGTCCGTGCAGGGAAGTTTTGGAGGTGCGGCTGACCGCAAAACGAATTGAATCATTGATGGGAGAATAAGGATCGTATGTTGGATCTCGAAAAAATAGAAGGCTTAATGCGATTGATGGAGCAGTCAAGCCTCAAAACCGTGTCGATTGAGGACGACGGCTTTAAGATCAAAATGAGCAAGCTCGATATTGTGCAGATCGTCTCGCAGGCACCCGCGACAGCGACGGCAGCGCCTGCGCCGGCGTCCGCAGCCGTACCGATACCGGCGGAGGAATCGGAAGTGAACATCACAAGCCCGATTGTCGGCACATTCTATTCGGCGGCCGGTCCGACGATTCCGGCCTATGTCAAGGTCGGCGATACCGTCAAGAGCGGCGATACGATCTGTATCATCGAAGCGATGAAGATGATGAATGAGATCACGGCGGAGTTCGATTGCAAGATCGAATCGGTGCTGGTTTCCAACGAACAGAAGGTCGAATACGGACAGCCGCTGTTCCGCGTCAAAAAACTGTGAGGATGCCGTTATGCTGAAACGGATTTTGATTGCCAATCGCGGGGAGATTGCCATTCGGGTCATACGCGCCTGTCGGAATCTCGGCGTCGGCTCCGTGGCGGTGTATGCCAAGGAGGACGCCGCCTCCCTGCATGGCAAGCTCGCAGATCGAAGGATCTGCATCGGGGAGGGCGCCGCGAGCAATTCCTATCTGCACATGGAACGGATCATCACCGCCGCAAAGAACACGGACTGCGACGCGATCCATCCGGGATACGGCTTCCTGTCGGAAAACGCGGCGTTCGTTCGGCTGTGCGAGGAGAACGGCTTGACGTTTATCGGCCCCTCGGCAAATGTCATTGAGCAGATGGGAAACAAGTCGAATGCGCGCGATCGGATGCGCGCCGCGGGCGTGCCGGTCGTACCCGGCAGCACGGAAGCCCTGTATCATGCGGAAACAGCCCTGACAGTGGCAAAAGAGATCGGCTTTCCGGTGATGATCAAGGCGAGCGCGGGCGGCGGCGGACGCGGTATGCGGGAATGTTTCAAGGAG